>Ga0326728_10007862_pt1 | contig 26921 bp, 20 predicted proteins | sample MB3enrmetagenome_FD_207602 | JGI IMG/M metagenome (GOLD analysis project Ga0326728, IMG submission 207602) | Lab enriched peat soil microbial communities from McLean, Ithaca, NY, United States - MB31MN | ecosystem: Environmental > Terrestrial > Soil > Wetlands > Peat | place: USA: New York...
CTGGACCCTGGTCTCAACAGGCGCGGACAAGCGCTCGGCCTGGGCCACCAGCCGGCTGGATTTCTGGAAACACCCCGAGATGATGGCGCAGTTCCCCTTTGCCAACACCATCACCATGACCTACCGGCTGGCAAACGGCGCGCTGGAAGTGGAGACCACCCTCGAGAATCAGTCCGCCGAGCCCATGCCCGTGGCCATCGGCTTCCATCCCTACTTCAACGTGCACGACGCCCCGCGCGACCAATGGAAGGTGCACCTGGCCGCGCGCGACCACCTGGTGCTGACCAACCTGCTGGTGCCTACCGGCGAGCGCAAACCGATGGAGTTTGCCGACCCGCTCCCCATGCAGGGCGTGCAGCTTGACGACGTGTTCAGCAACCTGGTCCGCGGACCGGACGGACGCGCCCAGTTTTGGGTGGAGGGCGCCAAGCAAAGGATCACGGTCACCTACGGGCCGAAGTATCAGGTAGCGGTGGTGTATGCTCCGCCCGGGCGCGAGTTTATCTGCTTTGAGCCTATGGCGGCGATTACCAACGCCTTCAGCCTGGCGCACGCCGGAGTTTACAAGGAGTTGCAAAGCATCCCCCCGGGCGGCCAGTGGAAAGAGAGCTTCTGGGTTACGCCCACGGGGTTTTGATAGTGCCGAGAATCGCTCCCTGACGGTCGCGGCTCCGATCGGAGCCGCGACCGTCAGGGAGCGTTTTTGGTTGAATCGGGCCGGAATCGGCCCAAAAGTCATAGTACGTTCGTGCGGTACTCCAGCGGTACAAATTGTGGAAAACAGCACTAGCTTGAGATCGAGCGCCATGCGATAAATAGCCCATGAGCTACCGCCATCTAGAGTTGTGCTGCGGTTGCGGAGAGCCTCCCGATCGCATCGACGAGGTGGGGTTTACCGACGAACACGAACTCGTGATCCACTGGTGGTGTTTGCGGTGTAGCAAGGTGGTCTACGTTTCCAAGCACCTTAGCGACTGCTGGCGTGACTGCCCGAGGCCGGACTTTGGAAAGGAAGAGACGGATTCCGCCGACGCGCGGTTCCTGCAGAGCATCGGCGTGCGATTTCTCGACGACGACAACCTGTAAAACACGCTTACCGGAAATTCTCCACCAGCATCAGGTTGGTCTGGCTCTGGTCTACTCTCGGATACAGGATGTACTTTTCGTCCGGTGAGATCGAAAAGGACATCACCTGAAAAAAGTCCGCGTTTTTCATGCGGAACACCACGTCGTTCGCGCGCGTCGTGAAATCGTAGAACGAAACCTCCATGGCGCGCGCGCCGCGGGCGAATTCCAGGTAGTAGATGCCTTTTTTCGTGGGCTGAATGACGACCCACAGCAAGTCGTGCTCGGGAATGAAAACTTGCTCCTCCGCGCCGCCCTCCGCCGGAATGCGACAGATGGCGCGCCGGTTGCGGTAGTACACGTACTTGCCGTCCACCGACTCCTCCGCCGCGCCGCTGCCCAGCGCATTGGTGAGCTGCCGTGGATTGCCGCCGTTCGCATCGGCCTTCCAGATCTGGCCGCGCAGTTGGTAGTAGATCGACTTTCCATCGTGCGACCAGGAAGCGCCGCCTCCGCCCAACAGCCGCACTCGATAGGGCTTGTCGGGTCTGCCACCCGCGGCCGGCACGGTGTAGACCTCGGCCCCGCGATCCGCGCGCGCCTCGAAGAGCAATAAGCGCCCATCCGGCGACCAGCGCGGGTGGCTCACGCGCGGCCCCTTGAGGCTGGTGAGCTGCACGCGATGGCCGCCCTCGGCGTCGCTCACCCAAATCTCGTCGGCGCCGGTCTGGTCGGAAACGTCGGCGATGCGCCTGCCGTCGGGCGAGTAGGCCGGCCCGGACTCGCGGCCCAAGGAACGAATGATCGGGCGTTCCTCCGAATCCGGCGCGCCCAGCGCGGCTCGCCAGATGGCCGAAACCGATGGGCTGTCGGTGTAAGCTAGGCGGCGGCCCCGGGGCGCGATGGCGGGAAAGTGCGCCTGCGCCCCGGCAATGGCGATGTCGCGCGGGCTGCCGCCATACGCCGGCAAGCGCCACAGCCGCCACGCGCCGGCGCGATTGGCGGCGTAGACCACCTCCTGCCCGTCCGGCGTCCACGCGATTCCACGGATCGCGCGGTCGTCGAAGGTGAGCCGGCGCAGGTTGCCGCCCGCCAGGTCGCACAGGTAGATGTCGGCGCCGTCGGGACCGGTCCCTCGCACGAAGGCCAGGGTGTTGCCGTCGGGCGAAACCGCGGGGGTGGAATCGCCCTCGGAACCTTCCGGAGGCGTGGTAATCCGCCGCACCGCGCCGTCCGCCAGCGAGACCAGCGCGATGGCGGGCAATTGTTTTTCGCCAGTCTCCACCACCACCAGCGATCTTCCATCTCGCATCCACGACACCGCTGGCAATGGCTGCCCGGTATCGGCCGGAGCGCCGCCAAATTCAGCCACTTGGCGCTCCGCGCCTCCGTCCGAGGGGATCGAAATGTATTCCGTGCGCCCTTCGGCGATTCGCAGAAAAGCCAGCCGGGCGCCATCCGGCGACCATGCCGGGCCGATGTCGCTCGACTCGCCGTTAGTCAACTGCACGGGGACGCCGCCCGGCAAGGCCCGCACAAACACATGGAACGCCTCCCCTTTGGACGCGCCGCGCGCGCTGTACGCCACGCGCTTGCCGTCCGCCGAAAACGCCGCGTAGGCGTTGGCGCCGGCATCGCTCGCCAGCGCCGCGCGCTTCTGCTCCGCCGCCGGCCCGCTGGCCAGCCGTCCTAGCAGGGTCACCACCGCGCCCACCGAGCAGAGGGCCAGTATCAGCAGAACTGCTGGACGGCGAAAGAACGCCCCTGACGACATAGATCTCCTGTATTATCCGATACGCGCGTGCCCGGCGAAACGTTCCGGCGTTGCGCCCGCCTCCGTCCATCTGCGAAACTTACGTTTCATGCCGTTGAGGCCCCTACTGGCGCTCCTGGTCTTTGCCCCGTTGGCATCGCCGCAGAGTCTGCCCGCCAAGGAGACGTTGTCCTACACCGTCGAGTGGCGGCTGATCACGGCTGGGAAAGCCAAACTCGAGTGGACCTCCGAACAGCGGCCCCGCACCGGGTCGCAAGTCCATCTGCGCCTGGAATCGGTTGGGCTGGTGTCCAAGTTCTTCAAAGTGGAAGACGATTACAGCGCCAACCTCAACGCGGCGCTATGCGGGCAATCCGTGCAGATGACCACCAACGAGGGCAGCCGGCAGCGTGAAACCAAAGTCACGTTTGATTCCGCCAGCCGTAGGGCCAGTTACCTGGAGCGCGACCGCGCGAAGAATGCCGTGATCGCGGCGCACGACATCGACACGCCGCCGTGTGTACACGATGTCATTGGAGGGCTTTACTTTCTGCGCACCTTGACCCTCGAGCTTGGCCAGAGCACCGAGGTGCCGGTCAGCGATGGGAAAAGGAGCGTCATGGCGAAAGTGGAAGCGCAACAGCGCGAGGACGTCAAGACGCCCCAAGGCACGTTCAAGACCACCCGCTACGAAATCTACGTCTTTAACGACGTGCTCTACCGCCGCCCGGCGCACCTCTACATCTGGCTGACGGACGACCGGCGCAAACTCCCGGTGCGGGTGCAAGTGCGCATGCAGTTCGCCATCGGCACCATCACGCTCCTGCTGGAAAAGGTGGAGTGAGCGGAAAAAGGGGACAGACGCATTTTTGCGGGTTTGGCAAGAAATGCGTCTGTCCCCTTTTTCTACCGTCTGCCGCCGGTAGTCGCGCCGCCGATGGCGAGACAGTTGCCGGCCTCCCATGAGCTGCCGTTCTGCCCCCACTCGAAGCACGTCATTCCGTGCGGGATCAGGCTGCTGAAATCGAACTGAATCCCATTCAGATTGACAATGTTGCTGCTGATCAGGTTGGCCGAGAATACGAAAGTGTCGGTGGTGAGGTTATCGCCGCTTCGGACAATCGATGCCTCACGAATAAACGTGGCCACGGGTTCCCCCCAGGTACTCCGCTTGGTGAGGTCGCTGAAGTTGCGGAGGTCCGGCCTGCTGGTGTAGTAGATGGTGCCTTGTCCGGCGGGCGCCAGCGCCAGGAAGTAACTGGCGACCGGCAGCGGTTGGACGCTGAAGTCCGACACCCAGAGCAGGTAGGAGTGTGCCCTATCCACGACCGGGGTGCCGGTGGAGTCCGTCGCGAACAAGGACCCTGAGTCGAGATCCCCAACCACCGGGAAGTACCAGATGCAGATGCCCGTCGTGGTCGAGGTCCAGGTTGACCCGCCCGCGAAAGCGAGAGCCACTTGCGATGCGCCAGCGGATTCGGCGGCCGTCATCGAGGCGAAGGACCCCAGCAGCAGAATTCCCAGCAGTGCGAATGTTGCGAATTTCATGTCTATCTCCTTTTCGTTTGCGCTAGAATTGGTACACATCCGGACCTGCAAATCTGTTTTCGATCCGGACCAGTAGGGGATTAGTATCACCGGGGTGAGCCCGATAAGTCTTGATGGAAACTTGATGTTTTCTTGATGAAATCTCAACAGGCGTCGCCGAGTTCGCCGAGTCGTATCGCCGCCTCTCGAGGCCCCCAGGTCCGTGCCGAGGAGGCGGAGCCGCAAGCTTATGCTTTCGGCCCGTTCCGGCTCGTGCCCGGCGAACGCATTTTGAGGTGCGGCAACCAGGTTCTGCCCCTTCCACCCAAGGCCTTCGAGACACTGCTGCTGCTGGTGCGCAACCCCGGCCACCTGATGAAGAAGGAAGATCTGATGACGGCGTTGTGGCCCGACAGCTTCGTCGAGGAAGTCAGTCTGGCCAGCAAGATCTCGCTCTTGCGCAAGCTGCTGGAGGAGGGTGGGGCCGGCGGCGCCTACATTCAAACGGTTCCGAAACAGGGGTACCGCTTTCTTCCCGCGGTAACGCGGACCTGGGCTTCCGGCCCAGCGGCGGCGACTCCCATCCAGGCCGGGGAGGAGGTGCCGGCGGAACGGCCAATCCGATTTATCGCGCTTCCGTTTCCGATCGTGAATGGCGACCAGCGGATCGCTTTTCTCGGTCACAGCCTTCCGGAGGCGATCTCCGCTTCACTGGCGTCGCTGCGCTCGCTCACCGTTCGTTCCAGCCTGCTGGCGGCCCATCTCGCGGAGGGCCAGCCGGATCCCCGGCGCATCGCGCGGGATGCGGACGTGGACATGCTGCTGGCAGGCACCATTCTGTGCGACGGCGACGAATTGCGAGTCACCGCGGAAGTGATCCACGCGCCCACCGGCACGCTGGTCGGGTCTTATGTCTGCCAGACCGGGCGCGACAACGCCATCGAGGTTCAGGACAGCCTGGTGCGCGGCATCGTGGAATTGCTGATGTTGCGGTTGACCGAGCGCGAGCGACGGGTGTTGGCGCACAACGTGCCGACTTCCGCGAGAGCCTACGAATTCTACCTGCGCGCCAACCACGTGCAGCGCCAACGGACTTTTGAGAACATGTCGATGGCGCGGGACTTGTACCGCGAGTGCCTGGACGAAGACCCGGACTACGCTCCGGCGTGGGCGCGTCTGGGACGGTGCTACCGGTTCCTGGGGAAGTTCGGCCAGGCGGGACCCGACAGCCTGGAATCGGCGCAATGGGCTTTTCACCGGGCATTTGCGCTGAGTCCAGACCTGCCCATTGCCCACAATCTTTATACCCAGATCGAGGCCGATTCGGGACACGCCCAGGAAGCCATGGTGCGGCTCCTCGGCCAGGCGGAGAGACATCCCCACGATCCCGAACTGTTCGGGGGCCTGGTGCAAGCCTGCCGTTACTGCGGCCTGCTGGACGAATCCATCCGCGCACACCACCACGCGCGGCGTCTCGATCCGAGGATCGTGACCAGTGTGGCCCACACGTTTTTCCTGCTGGGAGACTACCAGCGCACCCTGGAGTGGTACCCGCCGGGCGCTCTCTTCTATCTGGATCTGGCGGTTCTGGCCGTATCCGGACGGGAGGCCGAGGCCGTCGATTTGTTGCGCCGGCGCGGTTCCGCGGGCGGACAATTTCCCGCCATGATCGAGTCCCTGCGTCTCTCCCTCCGGGGCGACCATGCGCGGAGCGTTGAGATTGCCAGGCAGGCACTCGCAGCGCAGCCGGCATGGGATCCGGAAATCAAATTCTACCTGGCGCGGCAATTGGCCCGGGACGGAGCGCATGCGGACGCCTTACGGACCATGCGCGACCTTGTAACGGAGGGGTTCTTCTGCTCGACCGCTTTGCGATGCGATCCATGGCTGCAACCGCTCTCCCGTCTGCCGGACTTCCAGAGCGTCCTCGATCTGGTACTCAAGCGCGAAGTGGAAGCCAGAGCGGCATTCGAAGCGGCGGGCGGACATACGGTTCTCTCGTGACAAGTACTACAGCACCTTTGCTGTGGGGCAGGATGGTATCCTGCGGCCGAGTGGTACTCGGCCTTATGCTGCTCAGTGGGACAGACGCCCTCGTCTATCACGGCCCCAACCCTAAGCCGTTCGCAACCGCTTTGCCGGCATGAACCGGATTTCAACGCGCTTGTCCACCGCCGCGGCGATGCGCTTGAGCATGGAAAGAGAGTGGCCTTCGTAGTCGGCGTCCTCAAGCCGGCAGATGGCCGACTTCGACGTTCCCACGCGTTCGGCGAGCTCCTGCTGGGTGAGGCCCGCCTGCGTGCGCAGTCGATAAATCTTCCGCGCAATCTCAGCGTTGACGACCTCCTCTTCGTATTCCTTTTCGCGTTTGGGGTCGCCAGCGATATAGCGGTCGTAAAGGAACTTCGCGGCCTTTGAATGGAACTGTTTCCGTGCCATGGCTCTACTCCGGTCTGAATGTGAACTTCGCGAAATCGGCATCAACCAACTGCTTGCGCTGTAGCGCCCGGTCGATCTCGCGAAACGGGACCTCACGCTTCTTCGTCAACCCGTGGGAGACGACGACCACCGACTTGCCCGCGAAAAAACAGAGCATTCGGTAGTGCACCCCTTGATAGCTCGCGCGAAGCTCCTAAATGCCATCTCGCAGAAAGTCGGCCTCCGGCCGCCGCAGCTCGTGCCCCAACTCCCCTAGCCGGTCAATCCGTTCGATGCATTTGGCCTGGACCTTCGTGGGCAGGTCTTCGAGCCACCGTAAAAAGGGCACCGAATCGTCTTTCGGCTTCCGGTAGAAGAGTACTTCTGTCTGGGCCAACCGCCATCCAACTAGGTTCTCATTTTTGTGAACTTAGTTCAAGGTACCATTTTGCCCCGGAGCTGGCAACCCGTTTCCATGCGTTCCAACGCGGCCAGCACCGCCTAGCCTTAGTCGCCGGCCAGTTGCTCACTGAGTACCCGAAACGACACGCTCAGGGCCGAATGAGGAAGTTCACCGTGCGTGATCCGGTCGGCGATCACCTCGATAGCCAGTTTCTCGGTGTTGCTGATGGCCTCCTCGCGCGTGGATCCGTAGGTCATCACGCCCGGCAACTCAAGAGCTTCGGCGATCCATCTGCCGTCGTCTTCGCGGTCGAGTTCAATCGAAAGATTCACGCTCCCAGAATAGCCCGAACGGGCGGCCTGCTCGCGGTGCTCCTTCAGGTCGTCTGAGATGGACGAAATGAAGACAACGGGATCATGGGCCATCGCACTGCCAATTCTAACGGAAAACGCCTCGGGCCAGTCACACTTATTTCGCGCAACAAGCCCTTTCCTCTCATCACCCAACCCCGCCGAGTTTCAGACTCAAGCCCCTCCTCATGCCATCCTAAAAACGGAGGGCAATCCCATGCCACATGACGTCGCGGAGCTTGAGCGCCTGAAAGCCCTGCGGGCAGAATTACGAAGCGAAGCCAATTTTGCGGAACCCAAACAGACTGAAACCACTTACACACTTTGCGAACCCAATTCCCCGCCCCTGGCCCCCGACCCCTGTTCCGCCCCCGCTCCCCCGCGTCCCAAAATCGGACACCTGCCGCGAGCTAGCACCCGCTTTTTCAACCAGTTGCCCGTGGCCGCCCTCGTGCATACGATTTCTTGAGTACACATGAGCCTCTGGCAAGACCTCCGCTACGGCGCGCGCACGCTGCGCAATTCTCCCGGCTTCACCCTCACCGCCGTGGTCACCATGGCGCTGGGCATTGGCGCCACCACGGCCACTTTCAGCATCTGCGATGCCATGCTGTGGAAGCCGCTGCCGCACCTCGACCAACTGGTGATGGTGATGCAACGGCTCCCGGACGACCCCAACGATTGGGTCGCCAATACCCCGGCGGACGCCCAGGACATCCGCCGCGAAAACACCTCCTTCCAGGGCATGGCGTTTTGGGAGGGCGGGAGCGCCAACATCGTGGGTGCGGGCGGCGAACCCGAGCGCGTCAAAGGGTACCAGGTCTCGGCGGATTTCTTCGGCGTGCTGGGCGTCAACCCCGCTCGCGGCCGCGTGTTTCAACCCGGCGAGGACCAGCTTGGCCGGCAGCACGAGGCTGTGCTGAGCGACGCGCTTTGGAGGCGCCGCTTTGGCGCCGATCCCGAAATTCTCGGCAAGCCCATCCGGCTGGATAACGAAGATTACACGGTGGTCGGCGTCATGCCCGAGAAATCCGAGTTCCCCATCACCGCCGAGCTATGGACACCGCTGGCTCTGGACCCCGAGGAGACGCACTCACGCACCAAGCGGCAACTGGATGCCATGGGCCGGCTGAAACCGGGCCGCACGGCGGCGCAGGCCGCGGCCGAAATCGACGCTATCGGCGCTCGTCTCGCCCGCCAGTACCCGGATACCAACAAGAACCGGCGCTTTGTGGCGCTGCCGGCGCGCCAGTTTCTGGTTGGTCCCTATACGGGGCAGTACACCCTGATGCTCTTTGGCGCCGTGCTGTTCGTGCTGCTGATCGCCTGCGCCAACGTGGCCAACCTGCAATTCGCGCGCGCCACCGGCCGGACGCGCGAAGTGGCCGTACGCACCGCTCTGGGAGCCGGCCGCGGGCGGCTGATGGCGCAACTCCTCACGGAAAGCGTTCTGCTGTGCCTGCTGGGCGCAGCTCTCGGGCTGCTGGTGGCGAGCTGGGGCCTCGACCTGAACCGGGCCGGCATGCCGCCCGAAGTGGAAAAGCACGTCCTGGGATGGAAAGACATCTCGCTCAACGGCCGCGCGCTGGTCTTCACGCTGGCGGCGGCGGTGCTGAGCGGAATCCTGGCGGGCCTGGCGCCGGCGTGGCAAGGTTCCCGGACCAACTTCAACGAAGCGCTCAAGGAAGGCGGCCGCGGGGGTGCGGGGCGCGGCAAGCACCGCCTGCGGGCCATCCTGGTGGCGGCGGAGATCGCGCTGGCCGTGGTGCTGCTGGTGGGCGCGGGCCTGATGGTTCGCGGCTTCCAGACGCTGGCCGCGAGCGGCGAACGGTACGAACCCGTCACCATGCTCACGCTGGAGCTTGAGATCAGCGAGAACAAGTACCATGAAAGATACCAGCAGGCCGCATTCTATAGCCAGGTTCTGGAACGGACGAGCGCCATTCCCGGAGTGCGCTCCGCCGTGGCGGCGAGCTCCATGCCTTACAACGGCCAGCCGCCCTGGCGGGTTTTCACCATCGAGGGCAAGCCGCCGGAACCGGGCGACCTGCCCAGCGGCGCCTACCAGTCGGTGAGCGTGAACTATTTCGAGACCATGCACATTCCGCTCCTCGCCGGGCGTTTGTTGACCGCGGCCGACGGCGCTAATAGTCTCCGCGCGGCGGTGATCAGCGAGCGCATGGCGCGGCGCTGGTGGCCAGGCGAGGCGTTGCCGGTCGGCAGGCGCATTCAGATCGGCGTTCCGGAGGAGGCCGGGCGATGGCTCACCATCGTGGGAGTAGTGGGCAACGCGCCGCAAAGCGTTTTCAACCGCGAACCGGTCGCTACCGTCTACGTCCCTTACGTGCAGGCGCCCAGGACCGGCATGGATATTGGCGTCCGCGCCGGGCCCGAAGGGCACCCCGATCCCACGCGCCTGGCGCCGGCGGTCATGGCGGCCATCCGATCGGTAGACGCCGAGCAGCCCATCACCTTGGTCGCCACCCTGGAAGCGCTACGGCGCGACGAAGCCCTGGGCATCGACTACGTGGCCGTGTGGATGGGCGTCTTCGGCCTGCTGGCGCTGGCGCTTTCCTCCATCGGCGTGTACGGCGTCATGGCCTATCTGGTTTCCGAGCAGACCCACGACATCGGCATCCGTATGGCCCTGGGAGCGCCGCGCGAGAACGTGCTCGGCATGATCTTCCGCCGCGGGATGCTGACCGCGGCCGCGGGTCTGGCCGCGGGGCTGGCCGCGGCCTATGCGCTCGCCCGGCTGATGGCATCGCTGGTTTGGGGCGTGACGGCCACCGACCCGGCCACGTTCGCCGTTATTGCCTTGGCGCTCATTGCCGCGGCCGGGCTGGCCATCTATATTCCCGCGCGCCGCGCGATGCTCATCGACCCCATCGTGGCTTTGCGCTATGAATAGAAGCTAGTGGGCCGCGGCAAACCGAGTAACGAGTATGTAGTTGGCTGTGGGGCAGCAGCGCCGCAACCAACAGGCCGAGTACCACTCGGCCGCAGGCTGCCAGCCTGCCCCACAAAGGACGTGGGGCGGACGCCCTCGTCCGCGCCGGACCCCCTGGTCCGGCTCTTCCTGCATTCGAGCGGGTTGACCAGGGGGTCGACCGCGGGCCGGGGGGCCCGCCCCACGAAAGGTTCGCACGTCCAAGGACACTAGATGAAATCTCCCGACCCTCACCCGCCCTCCATCCTGATTGCCGACGATCAGGCCGATGTCCTCGAAGCGCTCCGCTTCCTCATCAAGGGCGAAGGTTATCAATCGGAGGCCGTGACTTCGCCCGCGGCCGCTTTGCACGCCGTCGAATCGCGCGATTTCGACGCCGTCCTGATGGACCTCAACTATACGCGCGACACCACCTCGGGCCAGGAAGGCCTCGACCTGCTCAACCGCATTCAGACCCTCGACAGCAACCTGCCGGTGATCGTGATGACGGCCTGGGGGTCGGTCGAGCTGGCGGTGGAGGCCATGCGGCGCGGAGCCCGCGATTTCATTCAGAAGCCCTGGGACAACGCGCGGCTCTCGGCCATTCTCAAGACTCAGATCGAGCTGGGACGCGCGCTGCGCAAAGGGCAGCGGCTCGAGGAGGAAAACCGGACCCTGCGCGCCGAGCGTTTCCCGCAGTTGATCGCGCAATCGGCGGCCATGCGGCCGGTGCTGGATGTGATTTCGCGCGTCGGCCCGTCGGATGCCAATGTGCTGATTACCGGCGAAAACGGCACCGGCAAGGGACTGGTGGCGCAGACGCTGCACTCGGTCTCGCTGCGCTCCACGCGCCCGCTGGTGACCGTCAACACCGGCGGGCTGGCCGAAGGGGTTTTCGAGAGCGAGTTGTTCGGCCATGTGAAGGGGGCTTTCACCGACGCCAAGTGCGACCGCGTGGGGCGCTTCGAGATGGCCGACGGGGGCACCCTGTTTCTGGACGAGATTGCCAATATCTCGCAGGCCCTGCAAGCCAAGCTGCTGCGCACCATCGAGGCCGGCGAGTTCGAGCGCGTGGGGTCCTCGAAAACGCGCCGCGTGGACGTGCGCGTTTTTTCGGCCACCAACGCCGACCTGCACGCGGCCGTGGCCGAGGGGCGCTTCCGCCAGGACCTGCTCTTCCGCCTCAACACCATCGAGCTCCGGCTGCCGCCCCTGCGCGACCGCCGCGAAGACATTCCAGTGCTGGCGTCGCACTTCCTGCGGCAACACGCGGAACACTACCGCAAGCCCCTCACGGGCTTCGACGAAAGCGCCGTCAAGGCGCTGCTGGCCCACCTCTGGCCGGGCAACGTGCGCGAACTCGACCATGCCGTGGAGCGCGCCGTCCTGATGGCGCAGGGCGAGACCGTCCGCGCCGCCGACCTGGGGCTGCGCGCCGGCCGCGAAGGCCCGCCTCGCATCGAGGAGATGAGCCTCGAAGACGTCGAGGCGCTGCTCATCAAGAAGGCGCTGGCGCGCTTTAATGGAAACGTGAGCCATGCCGCCAATGCCCTGGGACTGAGCCGCAGCGCCCTCTACCGGCGTCTGCAACGATACGGATTGTGACCCCGGCAACGCCATGCCCCCTCACCGCAAATCCGCCAGGCTGAGCCATGAAGGACGGGTGGTGCTGCTGGCCCTGCTGGCGGGGCTGCCGGGTTCGGCCTGCGCTCTGACAATTCTGTGGACCGGCGATTACGCCGCCCGAACGCAATGGACCCTCACGCTGCTGATCGTGTGCGCGTGGCTGGGCTTCGCCATGGCGGTACGGGAACGGGTGGTGTTTCCGCTGCAAACGCTCGCCAACCTGCTAGGCGCGCTGAGGGAAGGCGACTTTTCGGTGCGCGGCCGCTCGCCGAAGCCCGACGACGCCTTGGGAGAAGTGATGCGCGAGGTGAACACGCTGGGCAGCACTTTGCGCGAGCAGCGCCTGGGCGCCATGGAAGCCACCACCCTGCTGCGCACCGTGATGCGCGATATCGACGTGGCCATCTTCGCCTTCGACGAGCGCCAGCGGCTGCGGCTGGTGAACCGCGCGGGCGAGCGCCTGCTGGCCTCCACGACCGAGCGCCTGTTGGGCCAGACGGCGGCGGAGTTGCGCCTGGCTGCCTGCCTGGAAGGCCCGCCGCAGAGCACTTTGCAGGCCGCCTTTCCCGGCGGCGCGGGACGCTGGGGGATGCGCCGCAGCCGAATCCGCGAGCGCGGGCTGCCTCTCGAACTGGTGGTGATCTCCGACCTCACCCAGGCCTTGAGCGAGCAGGAGCTCGAAGCCTGGCAGCGCCTGGTGCGGGTGCTGGGCCACGAGCTGAACAACTCGCTGGCGCCCATTAAATCCATCGCCGGCAGCCTGGAGAGCATCCTGGCGCGGGACCGCCTGCCGGAGGACTGGCGCGAGGACATGCGGCGCGGCCTCGACGTCATCGGCTCGCGGTCGGATAGTCTCACCCGCTTCATCGGCGCTTATGCGCGGCTGGCCAAGCTGCCGCGCCCGCAGTTGCAGCCGCTCAGCGTGGCCGATTGCGTGGGACGCGCGGTGAGCTCCGAAACGCGCCTGGCGGCCGCGGTGGAAGCGGGTCCTCCGCTGACCGTCCGGGGCGATCCGGACCAACTCGAGCAAGTGCTCATCAACCTGCTGCGCAACGCCACCGACGCGTCGCTGGCCGGGGCGCCCTCTGGGCCCGGCACGGTGCGCATCGGGTGGCGCCGCGATGGGACCATGGTGGAAATCTGGGTGAAGGACGAAGGTCCCGGCTTGTCGGGCACCGCCAACCTGTTCGTGCCCTTCTTTACCACCAAGCCGGGAGGCTCCGGAATCGGACTGGTGCTCAGCCGGCAGATCGCCGAGAGCCATGGCGGAGCGCTGACGCTGGAGAACCGGACGGACGGGCCGGGGTGCGTCGCGCGCCTGCGCCTGCCGGCATGAGCGCGCGGTGCTACCGCGGCACGAAATTCAGCGAGATCCGGCTTTCCGACTCCACCGGCTTGCCGTTCAGAAGCGTCGGCTTGTAAACCCATTGCTTCACCGCCGCCGCGGCGGCATTCCGCAATAACGGATGGCCCGACTCCACCTTCACGCTCTTTACCTTGCCATCCAAGCCAATCGTCGCTGTGAGGATCACCTCACCCTGCGCGCCCGACTGCCTGGCGATTTGGGGATATTCGGGGTCCTTGCGAGAAATCAACTGGGCCGGCTGGACCTTTCCGTCGTTGGGGTTCGTCTTGGCTGCACTCGCCGCCCGGGCGGGAGTACTCTGCGGCGCGGCCACCGGCGCCGTTGGAGCGGCCGTCAACTGTGGCGTCGGCATGGCGCTCACGCCGACTGGGACCGCCACCGAAACCGCGTCGCTTCCGCCACGGCCCACTTCCGGAGCGTCGGGCATATCCGTGGGACGCACCGGGCGCAGTCTCTGCGAAAGCGATTCGGGGTTGAACTGTTTTGCGGGCGTGGTGGGCCGAACCTCGGCTGGGGCCGCCGGCTCCGGCCCGGACGCGGATTCGGGTGCGACGACTTCGCTCGGAGCGCTCGTGGGCTTCGCCGGGACTTGCGCCGCCGGCGCGCTCTTTGAAACCACCGGCTGCTGCCCGGGTTCCGGCATGGGCGACGGCCGGGTCCGCAGTATCCGAACCGATTCACTCGTGGTTTTCATCTGGTCGGCTCCCGTCACCTCCATCCGGAAAACCACGTCGGAGCCGGAAGGTGAATACTCGATACTGCCGCTGCGCAGCAGGGCGAGATCCATATCGACGTTCTCGTGTTGCGTGCCGTCGGTGATCGACAACACCGCGTGCGTCGCGTTCTTGATGGCGCTGGACTCGCGGTTCCAGGTCAGCACTTGTTCGCCCCCCTGTTGCTCCACGTGCAGGGCCAGCGGTGAAGAATCCTGCTGCGCGGCAACCGGAGGCCGGGTGCTGTGATGCAGGTAGCCCGGGTAGATAAACAGCAGCACGATCGCCACAAACCCGGCCGCTGCGGCGACCGCCAGGCGCGCCACTTTGACGCTGCGGTACGGGGCGAGCGGGCCGACCGCCGGCAGCGCGTCCATATCCGGGAAGGAAGCGCTCGGCACCGCGCCCAAAGCGTTGTCTTCCTGGGCCGGTGCCGGGGCCTGGGCCTGGGCCGGTGCCGGAACCTGGGCTTGGGCCGGGGCTGGGGCTGGGGCCGCGGCCGGTGCCGGGGCCTGGGCTGGGGCTGGAGCCGGGGCTGGGGCTTTGGCCGTGGCCGCCGGCTCCGGTTTCTTTTCGGGGGCGATTCCCGGTGCGGGCTTATCTACAATAGGAGGCGGAACCGGCACGGCGATTTCCCGCCGCGACGCGATCGGCACGATCTGCCCGCGCGCCGGCGGTTTCGGAGCCGCGGCCTCGGGAGGCGCCGGTGGGGCAGCCTCCGGAAGGGGCTGGCTGGCCGCTTCAACCGGCTTCGAGGGCGTCAGCTCCGAAGAGCGGAAAGGAAACTCGAGATGGCTCGCCTCTCCTTTTACCGCGCCGTCTTCCCAGATGAAAATGCCCGCCGTGCTGGCCTTGGTCGCGAACGGCCGGATCAGCAGCGCCACTTGCCGCGGATCTGCGAAGCGCTCCTTGAAAAGCGCCAGGTCATCGGCGTCCAGCGCCAGACCTTTTCGCGTGTGGCTGCGGAAGAAACCGGCCACCACCAGGCCGCCCGCCGCGCGCCGCTGGTCGATTGCGCGCCCCAATCGTCCCATGTCGGCATCCGACAGCCGGTACAGCGGGCCGCGGCTGTAGTCGCACGCGACCAGTTCGTAATCTTCTATCGAGACCGCCGAAGGATCTTTCGGCGAGACGTGCCCCAACAGCAAACCGCCGATCTCCGATCCGCGCGAATGCAGTGAGCGGAAACTCTCCACCGCTTCGTGTTCCAGCCGGTCGATCAGCGGGAAGGGAAATCGCACCGATAGCGGTTTTTGCGGAACCGCCCAGGTGTAATACAGCGTTGCGGAAGACTGCGGCTCGAATCGTTCGGCACGCACAGTGGACTCAGTCATGCGATGGCCTCCATCGGTTCCAGCCCTTCGGGGCGGAGCCAATCCAGGATAATTTTACAAGATTTTTTTTGTCCGAGACTAGTTTTTTTCGGTTAATTTACCAAAATTAGCATCCCGTCGTATCATTTATATGACCATTGATACCATTCGTTAGCAATGCGGTGTAACCTTCGATAATATATGGATACTCCCGCCATATATCCTAGTAATTTTTGAATCCCTTGCCTATAATTAAACGGAAAATGAGCGCGAGAACCTGTTTATTATGCGGCAAACCGCTAAGCCGGATCTGGGTCGGCGCCGGCGACGATTTTTGTTCGCGCGAGCATGGCAACCAATACCGCCTGAAACGCGGGATGGACCGCCTGACGGAAACCAACAAGATCTCGAGCCTGATGCGCCGGCGCGAAAACCCCATGCCGATTGTGTCCGCGGGCCAGCCGCTCGATTCCGCTTCCTCGCAGCGCGATTTCCCGGAATTGAGAATTTCAGCCGCCGGCCGAACGCGTTTCCCGTCCTTGCGCCCGCTTCTCGTGTCTGCGACGCCGCCGCGGATCGCGCCGGCTTCCGATAGTTACATGCAGCCGCGTGTGCCGCGGCTGGCCGGATCTTCCGAGCCGTGGCAGCCGGATTCCTCGCCCCTCCGTTTCTCCGCGCGCAAAACCGCGCCCGTGGTGCCGGTGCGAAAAATCGAAATGCCGGTGCGAATCCCGCGGGCCCAGGCCGCGCTGCTCCGCGATCACATACTCGGGACCGGCGGCGAACACCGCAGCTTCGGCGCCCTCCGGCACGCCGGCATTCGCGAGCATGCCGGACTAGGCGGCATCGCCCCCTCCCGTATCGAAGGGCCGAGCGCAGACTGCTTCCTTTATAATCGGCGCCCGCGCAAGATCAAGGCGCCTCCCAGAAACGCCAGCGTGCAAGGGCTGTGTCGCGGCTTCGGATTTCGCCGGCCGGCGCGCCGGCGCGCCGTTTGCGTCTGGCCGCTGAAGCCGCGCGTAGTGATGGTGCCGCGGCTGTCGCCCGCGCGTCAGATGCCGTGCGTCGGAAACACGTTAAACCGCCCCGCCGCGCCCCGAGCTATGGGCCGGCGCAGCTCGACTCGCGAATTAGTGTTTCCGTCGTTTTCGGCGCCCGTGAACCCAACTGCAATCCAGTGGCCCGGCGCGGTGCGGATCGGGAAACGCAGTTTCCACAATGGACACGCGCTGGCACTCCGCGAGTGGGGCCCCCTCTGGAACCTATCCGGACTGGCCGGCCTTTGCAACCCGAAACGCTCCTTGGCCGCGCTCGTCGAGCGGGGCATGCCCACGCCTTGCGTAGTGGCTGTGCCGCTTGCGCCTGTCCGCGCCAATGGCGCGCATCATATCGCCCAAGCACCCTTCAATCCCCAGAATTCACCGTTTGGCTACAAGGAGTATCAAGAGAAATGAGCACTACAGCGATCAGAAACCCTACCAAGGTAACGAGTCTTCGGACAGCCCACATGGAGAGCCCCGAAAAGAGCGGGGCCGGACCGTCGTCCGGGCCGGGTTATCTCGCCCGCGCGGTCGCGCTGCATCTGGCCGGCCAACGAGAGGAAGCCCTCAAGCAGTTGCACCGCGCCGTGGCGGCCAACGAAAAATCGGCCGAGATCTACCGCGCCATGGGGCACATCCAGTTCGAACTGGGCAACTTCCAAGAGTCCGCCAAAAGTTATCGCACGCTGGCGCAACTGAAACCCCAGTACGCCATGGGCTGGTTCAACCTGGCGGTCTCGCTGGAACGCAGCGACGCTTGGGACGACGCCTCCGAAGCCTTTCACAAGGCATGCACGCTCGATCCCAAGCACCTCGAGGCCCAACTGGGCCTGGGTGTCTGTCACCTGCGGATGGAAGACCCCAAGTCCGCCCTGGGGTCATTCGAGCGTTGCCTGGAACTCTCCCCCGATCACGAGGACGCGCTGTTCGGTAAGGCCGTCGCCATGCAGTCGCTGGGCCATCCCGATGAAGCGTCGCAGATCTACCAGCGCATTTTGAAACGCAATCCGGAGTCCGAGGAATCGCTCTCCAACCTGATTCTGATCGGCATGTCGAAGCAGAATTTCGAAATGGTGCGCGAGCATTCCGAGCGCCTGCTGGAGCTGCATCCGGAATCTACGGTGGCGCTCGAAGGCCTGGCCTCCTGGGCCAGCTCCGCCGGGGAGCACGGGCTCACCGCCAAGTTCTGCACGCTGCTGGTTTCCGCCGTGCCGGGACATTTCGAAGGCTGGTTCAACCTGGCGCTGGCGCACCAGAAATCCGAGCGCTGGGAGCAGGCCGCCGAAGCCTACGACGAGGCGATCAAGCTGCGCCCACAGTCCTGCGAGGCCTATACCAACATGGGAATCGTGCGCGAGCAACTCGGCGACGAACCAGGCGCCCGCGCCGCCTACGAGCGCGCTATGAAGGCCAACCCGGAGGCGCTGGCCCCGGTCTGGAACGTGGCGCTGCTGCTGGAGCACTCCGGCCTGACCGAGGAGGCCGAGCGCTGGTACAAACAGGTGCTCGAGAAGGCCCCCAAAGAAGATGAGGCCCGCTTCCGCCTGGGCTATCTGCGGCTCCAGCGGGAAGACTACCGGGGCGCCGCCGAAGCTTTCGAAGGCTGCCTGAAGTATCGCCCGCAGTGGCCTGAAGCCTACGCCAACCTGGCGCTGGCCTATAGCGGCATGGGCGACCGCGACCGCGCCGAACGCCTATACGAGAAGATGCTCGACAACGATCCGAAGTCCATGGACGCCCTCCGCGGCCTGGCCGCATTGGCCATCCAGGCCTCGGATTTCGATACCGCGCTGGAGTTCCACGTGCGCCTGATCGAACTGGGTGAACGCTCCGCCGAGGTGCTCTACAACACCGGCCTGATGCACGAAAAGGCCGGACAGCTCGACAAGGCCGTCCGCCTGTACCGGGACGCCCTGGCGCAGCAGCCCGACATGCCCGAGGCGCTGCTCAACCTGGGCCGCATTCTGGAATCCAACGGCAAATCCGACGAAGCGCGCGCCTGCTGGAGCAAAGCGCTCGAAGTCGAGCCCGCCCTGGCGCAAGGCTACTTCGGACCGTCGATGGACTAGGGGCAATACGATTCACGCAGGCACGAAGGGCTGTCAGGGCAGGTATTGGTAAACCCTTCGCGACTGCCCGTGGGTGACCACCGGCCGAGCACCGGTCGAAGGCACTTCCACGAGTCGGCGATACGGGCAAGTGCCTTTCGCCAGGGGCTGCAACAGAGAGGCCCGACTCACACGATGTCCCGGCTTCCCTCTTCGAGGCGTTCACCGCAGGTCGCGGAACAGCGTGACGATCTCCGTCCTGATTTCAGCCGGCTCCCGCCCCAGCAGTTCTCCAACGTATTCGTCAGCAGCTGCAGCGTCACCGGCGGGAGGGTCGCTCCGTAATACGACCAACGCCCAGCACAGAGAGTTGAGTTGTCGGGAGTTGGGCATTCTCATCTAGAATCGATTTCACGAGGGACGCAATGATTGGCTTCGAGTTTGTTGATCTTTGGAGATCGAAACGGTACATCCGGAGATCGGCCACAGGTCGGCTCTTCAGGGTCGTGGCCCAAACATCCTGGTCCCGTGTCTTTGTATCCTCGAACTCCCCTGTGCCTACATAATAGACGGGAAAGATCAACGTACGGCCTGTGCGCTGCTCCTTCTCCAGAAACGCCTTGAACTCTTTACGACAGAATTCGCTGTTGAAGTAGCTCGGTGAGACAACCGCGATCAGAAATTTCGCGCGTTTGACCATTTCTTCGACCTGCGTTGACCATGGTCCGCCTGGACGCATGCGGTCCAGGTCCCAGACCACTCCGGCCGGTTCGCCGGTCTGAATCTGCAGCTCTTGGGCAAGACGTTCCTGCAACTGGTTGACAAAACCGTCTGCGTTATCCGGGTAAGCGTAACTCAAGTATGCGAGCGGCGACGTCGGCACAGGGTGTTCCGTCTATAGATTACCACCTCCTCCGTTTGAAGCTTGTGGCGCGCGCACAGCGGCGGTAGGTGTCGAGGTGATCCAGCCTCAATCGGCGGCGCAAGGCGCTTCCGCGTCACTCGGCCGATGAACGCCCAAACCCGACATTTTATAGGAACTTCCATGTATTCTAGTGGAACGGTTGGTTTCAGCCGCGGGATGCTGGGACGGCTTAAGGAGGCCACATGCCGGATTGGGAGCTATACCGGGCCACATTTCTAAAGGGCAACCTGAAGGCGCAGAATCTGGAACGTCTGCAGACGATGGAGAGCTGGCTGGGCCTGCGCTTCGAGCAGTGCGCGGCGGCGGCCCAGGCGGCGTTTCAGGGCCAGAGCGAAGACTCACTCCGGCCGTGGTATCGCCTTTCGCGGGTGCTGTTCTTGAAGCTCATGAAAGAAGCCGGGTTCGAGGGACCCGAAGCGGCGCAACAGCTACAAGGGCTGTACGCAGCCTACCAGAGCGGGAAGACCACGCCGGAAGAGTTCCATCGCGCGGAGTGGCTGTACAACATCGGCCAGATCAGCGCGGTACTGATGGGACTCTTCCCGGACATCGCGCAGCTTTCACCCGGAACGCTGGCGGGGAACGCGCTGGTGGAAAAGATCGGGCCGATCAGCGAGCGTTTGATGAGTGTGCATACGACGCCGGGACTGGTGAATGCGGCGGCGGTCGAGGATCTGAAGGCCATCCTGCGCGAGTTCGAACAACTCTGCCAGGAAGCCGCGGCGGATAACACGGCGCGCCCGAACGCGCTCTATTTCTGCGGCGCAACGGCCGAGGCGCTGGGGGACGCGTCGGCGAACCTGGGCGACAGCACGGCAGCGCTGGAATGGTACGCCCGGAGCGGCGAGTTCTTCGACGAAGCGGACGACGGCGAGCACGCCGGCCAATCGCGCCAAAAAGCGGCGGCGCTGGAACTGCGCGTGACGGGGGATATCGACCGGGCGACACAAAGAATTCTGGGATCGCTTTTCGATCCGGACCATCCGCCCGAGCCGCTGCCGCTGGCCATGGCTTACGCCGATCTGTCGCAGGTGATGGGGGATGCGGGGGATGGATTCGGCGCCGGAGAAGCGGCGGGGCGCGCGGCAACCGCTTTCGAAAAGCTGGGTTTCCTGGATCCGGAGAAGGCGGGTGCGGACGCGGCCCTCGATTCCTGGGTCGCGCGCAGTTGCGAGATGGCTTCCGGGGAATCCGTTTACAACCTCTTGATGAGAGTGTGCCATGCCTACCTGCGGGTGTTTTCCGGGCGCGTGGCGCAATACGCGGCGAGCGATCCGGTACGGGCGCAGCGCAACGAGGAGCTGGCCAATGGAATGGATGCGATTAGTTCGCGGATCACGGCGGAGACGGAGGCGGCGGATCGCGGTTTAGCGCAGGCCATTCAGGCGTATTTTCCGCAAATGCCGGTGCCGAAGGAACCGCCGCCGGACAATGGCGCCTTCAAGCGCATGCAACAGAATCTGAGCCAGGTGGATGCGGCGCTGCTGCAACTGCGGCAGTTAACGAATCAATCGCGGAGCACGGGGCAGTCGGTTCAGCCGGTGCTCGGGATGCTGGATGGCCTGGAGCCGCTAGTGAAGGCGCTACGGATGCCGCTCTATGAGGCCAAGTGGAAGCTGGGGTATGCCTACACGCAGATGGCGGCGGGAGAAGCGCAAAAAGCGCTGGACGCCGCCGAGGAGGCCCGCACGGTTCTGTTAGCCGGAAGGCCGGCCAGGTTGAGTTCTTTCGCGCAGGCGTATGAGCGGACGCTGTACCTGGACGCCCTACTGCAGAAGATGCGCGCGTCGATGACGCTGGGCCAATTGAAGGACGGGCTCAAGACCTGCCTGGAGACGATTGCCGATTTTGAAGAGAGCCGATACCGGGTGAACAGTCCACTGCGGCAAAGCGCGCATTTGCAATCGACGGTCGAGTTTTATACCGGCGCGGCTTTTGCGGCTTTCAAATTGAAGGAATGGGACACTCTGCTGCAAGTCACGGAACTGGTGAAGGCGCGGTCGGCCATTCGAAGCCGGCTGAGCGCGGACGCGCCGGAACTCCAGACGGAGGCGCTGATGCGGCAATTCCACCAGATCACGGCGGCGCTTCAGGATGCCGGGAACCAATCGGACGCGGACAAGTTGGAAGACTTGCAGGCGAAGAGGCGCGACGTGTGGGATTTGCTGGCGATTGCGCGGGCGCGCGCGGCGGGAGCGGCCGAGCCTCCCCTGCTGAGCCTCGAGGCGGTGCAGCGCGTGCTGGCGCCGGACGAAGCCGTGCTGGGATATTTCTTCCTCGCGCCCACGGTTTTGTTGATCATGATGATGGACCGGCAACGGTTCGATGTGGCGCGCATCGTTTTCAAGTCGGAAGACGAAATGGCGCCGGTGAACGATCTACTGGACGCCATTGAGGGAATGGCCGCCGGCGGGCTGCTGGATCTGGATGCGGCGATTCGGGCGGCGGGAGAGCTGCTGCTGCCGGTGGGAGTGCGCGAGTTCATCCAAGCGAAGGCGCGCGTGATCGTTTCGCCGCATCATGGGTTGCATCTGTTTCCCTTTCACGCGGCCAGTTGGGACGGGAAGTTTCTCATTGAGCGCTCGGCCGTGCGCTATATCCCCAATTTCAGCAGTTTGCTGCTGGAATGGCGCGGGCCAATGCGGACCGGCGTGTTTGCGTTGGCGGTGAGCCGTTTCAACGTGGCGGGCGAGCCGTGCCCCGACCTGGCGAATGCCGAAGAGGAGGCACGCGAGATCGCGGGGATGTACGCGGAGCTGAAATTGAAGGCGGAGGCCGTGACCGGAGCGAGCGCCACCACCGAAGCGTTTCGGGGACTGGCGTCGGGGAGCGGGCTGAGCGCTTATTCGGCGCTGCATCTGGCGACCCACGGGACCAGCGTTTTTGCGAGCGATGCGCACGACGAGCCAATGGAATCCAAGCTGATGCTCCAGAACGGATGGATCGACGGCCTGGAACTGGCGACATTTCACTTGCCGGCGGATGTGGCCGTGCTGAGCGCTTGCAACTCGGGGCAGCGGGCGGTGAGCGGGCGCGGGATGAGCAGCCTTCCGGGCGACGACATTTTCGGGTTGCAGTCCGCATTGTTTCAGGCGGGAGTGCACACCGTATTGGGCGGTTTGTGGACCCTGGAGACGCAGGCGGCGTGCGCGGTGACATTGGAATTTCACAGGAATTATGCGAAGGGAGATGCGGCGGAGCTTGCATTGCAGAAAGCGCTGCTGCGGTGGTTGGGCGAACATGGCGGAGCGGAAACTATCCTGTGGGCTCCGTTCTTTCTGAGTTCGCTCGGCACGCCAGGCGTTGCGCAAGCCGTACACTAGAACATATGCCGAAACTGACTGTGTATTTCGAAGCCGATCCGAATGCCGACCTGCAACTGGTCGCGGCGCAGGTTCAGGAGAAAGCGGCGGCGCTGCCCGATGTGGCGTCGGCGTCGGCGCAAGCCATGGTGACGCGCGGCCTGGGACCGCAAGAGATCATGATGGGGTTACAGGTTGCGACCGGGATGATGACGCAGGCGACAGCGGCGGTGGTGGCGCTGACAGCACTATTGGCGGCGCTGAAGAAGCTGGCCGACGAGACGCCGGCCTTGAACAAAGTGATGGTGCAGGTAGGTTTGAAGAAAGTGCCCGTGGACCAGTTAACGGAGAAGGACGTGCAGAAGTTGGCGGGAGCGTAGGGGGGCCCGGCGAGCAAGAAAGAGTGCCGGCATGAGTGCCGGCACGGCAGCCTGAGAGGCTGCGCCACGTGTCAGGAGGCCGGCCTCTGCTATTCGGCCCGTAAGGTCGCAATTGGATCCAGCTCGACGGCCCGCCGCGCGGGAAGATATGCCGCGCCGAGGGCCACCACGATAACCAGCGCGCAACCAGCGGCCAAAGTGGCGGGATCGTGCGGCGTTACACCGTACAGGAGGCTCTTCAGGTATCGCGTAAGCGCCAGGCCGCCGGCGGTCCCGATGACCGCTCCCGCGATTGACAGGCGCAGCGCGCGCCCCAGGATCAGGCCCATGATCCGCGGCCGCCTGGCGCCGAGAGCGAGGCGGATGCCGATCTCATGCGCGCGCCGCTCCACTGAGTAGACCATAACACTATAGATGCCGGTCGCCGCCAGAGTGACGGCGATACCGGCAAATAAGGCGAGAAGGCGCATCACAAAAAGTCGCGAGGCTACCAGGGAGGCCATCTTCGCACGCATGGTTTCGATTTCAGGCGGCGGGAGGTCCTTGTCCATCTCCGCGATTTGCAGGCGCAACCAGGGGATGAGTATCCGCGGATCCGCGGTGGAACGAATCGCCAGTGTTTGCGCGCTGTCGCCGCTGACCGCCTGCGCCGCGGATTGGAAGATCTCCGCGCGAGGCGCGCTGGCCAAACCGCCCTGCTTCACATCTCCGATGACGCCGACGACTTCCAGCCAATCGGTGACACCTTGGACCCGGATGCGGGCTCCGAGAGCCGCGGCGCTGGGGAAGAAGCGGCGCGCCAACGCCTGATTGACCACCGTCACGCCCGGCCGCCCGGCGCGATCATTGCTGTCGAGCGCGCGGCCTTCCAGGATGGGAATCCCCATGGCTTTGAAGTAATCGCCGGCCGCGTAATTGACGGCCACGTTGTCGGCGCCGGATTCGCCGCCGGCGGCGGTCCGCGGAGCGGGTGTGCCTTCGATTTGCAGCGTGCCGGTCATCAAAAAGCCTCCGTACGGCAGACAGGCTACCGCGCTGGCCGCGTTGACGCCCGGCCCCCGCCGGACTTTCTCCAGTAGTCCGTCGAGGAAAGCCCGCCGGCCCTCGGCCGTTGGATATTTCCAAAACGGCAAAGACAGGCGCGCCGTGAGGACGTTGTCGGGATGGAACCCCGCGGAAATGGCGGTTAGTCCCGCAAAAGTCCGCATCAACAACCCGGCCCCGGCGAGCAGGATCAGCGCCAACGCCGTCTCCGCCACAATCAGCAGGTTTTCCAGGCGGCGATGCTTCCGGCTACCGGTCGCGGAGCGGGCGGTTTGCTTCAGAGCGGCGTCGGGATCCATGCCGGAACAGCCGCGCAGAGGCGCGAGTCCGAACAGAATTCCGCTCAATACCGCGATGGCAATATTGAAGCCGAGGACCGCGCCGCCGATGCGCGAGTCTTCGATGTGGGGCACGCCAGCCGGCGCGATCGCGCGCAACAGCCGCACGCCTCCGACTGCCAGCGCGAGGCCCGCCGCTCCGCCCGCCGCCGCGAGCAGCATCCCTTCTGTCAGCAACTGGCGCAATACGCGCCCGCGGCCCGCGCCGAGGGCCATCCGCACGGCCATCTCTTTTTGTCTCGCGATGGCGCGCGCCAGCAGCAGGTTGGAGATGTTCACGCATACAATCAGCAACACCAGCGCGACCGCTCCCGACAACACCAGCAGTGCCGGCCGGACATTGCCCACCAGCCTGTCGTGAAGACCGATGACTCGCGTTTGCGCGCCGACTCTCGACCCGCCAAACTTCTTCGGGTATGCGGACTCCAGGCGCCGGTTGATCAAGGCCAGATCGGCCTGCGCGCGGTCGGGCGCGACGCCCGGCTTCATACGCGCAATGACGCTGTAGAAATAGATCGCGCCGTTGGGCTGCGGCGCGGGTGGTTCGCTCATGGCGACCAGCAGGCCGACGTGGTTGTTTTCGGGGAACTCGAAATCTCGCGGCAGGACCCCCGCAATGGAGTACGGCTTCCCATCGAGCGTCATCTGTCTGGACAGGATCGATGGATCGCCGCCGAACCGGCTCATCCACAGCGCGTAGCTCAGCAACGCGACCTGGCCGCCGCGTGGCGCGGCATCCCCGGAAGAAAAATCACGCCCAACCAGCGGCGCGATTCCCATGGTGCGCAAGAAGCCGGGCGTGACGGCTTGCGCTTGCAACTGCTCCGGGTCGCCGTTCCCGGTAATGGTGAATCGCCGGCCCGAATAGGCGGCGATCCCGTCGAAGATGCCGGCCTGGTCGCGCCACGCCGCGTACTGGAAATCCGCGACGCCCAGCCCCATGAGCCCCGTGAAGTTGTCTTTCGCGACATTGACCGGAGAGACCAGCCGGTCCGCATCTCGATAGGGAAGCGGCCGCAGCAGCACGGCATTCACCACGGTGAAGATGGACGTGTTCGCTCCGATGCCCAGCGCCGCGGTCAGTATCGCCATCGCCGCGAACCCGGGGTTGTTCTTCAGCATCCGGCAGCCGTAACGCAGATCCTGCGATAGCTTCGCCAGCCACATGAATCCCCATGTCTCGCGTGTGGCCTCCTTGACGAGCGAGGTATTGCCGAAAGCGCGCTGCGCCGCGTAGCGGGCTTCTTCAGGCGTGAGGTAATTTTCCCGCTGTTCCTGCGCTTCGAGCTCCACGTGAGATCGCAGCTCGCGTTCAAGATCCTCCTCGCGTTTCTTCCGCCCCCAACGCATATCACACCTCCTGGGCCGGCCACATCACGCGTGCGATCGCTCCGGCCATTCGTTTCCATTTCGATTCCTCGGCACCCAGTTGCTTCCTTCCGGCTGGGGTGAGGCGGTAGTACTTGAACTCCCGCGTCCGATCCTTGGCCGCCGGCTCCCACTTCGCGGCCACCCACCGTTTACGCTCCAGGCGGTGTAACGCCGGATACAGCGAGCCATGCTCCACCTGCAAGACGTCGCCGGTGGTGCGCTGGATGTGCTTGGCGATCTGGTGGCCATGGGCCGGGCCAAACAGCAGGGTGCGCAGAATCAGCATGTCCAGCGTGCCCTGCAACAGCTCGATGCGTTCGGATAACTGTTTCGGCATTCAGCTTGGTAGATATTCTACCCTAAAATGAGATCTGGTGGGTAGACGGGCTACCCTGGCGTGGCGCCGGCGGTCTTGCCGCCGGTGGGGTGGTCCGAAATGGGAAAAGCACCGGTGGCAAGACCACCAGCGCTACTCACGGCTGCTTTTTCTCGCCCGGCCGATAGAGCGTGGGGGCTGCTTTCTGCTGCTCCTCTTTCTTGTCCTCTTCGTCAGCGGCCTTTTGGTCGGCGGCCTTGGAGGCCTCGCGCTCGGTCGGCGTCATGGCCTCTTGCCGCGCCTTCCGTTCCTGCCGCTGGCGGGCTTCCACGTCCTTGACGCGCTTGCCCAGGTCCTCCTCGGCCGCCTCCAGGCTGTCGGCGGTGGTCTCGATGGCCTGCTTCAACACAAAATCGTAACGCTCCACATCCTTCGGATGGCTGTCCTGGGCCTTCTGCAACACCGGAAGCGTTTCCTTCTCGACGGACGCCACGGCCGCCAGACCGGGCTTGATGTCCAGATGGCGTCCGATGGCGTCGTCGGCCACGTCGTCCATGGCATCGATGATCTTGGAGTAATCGTCAAGCGCGTCGTGGATGAGGATCGAGCGGCCGACCTTTTCCTTGGCGAGCAGGCTCTTGACCATGTCGGCGCGCTGCCTGGCGAAACCGGCATAGAGCTTGAGCCGCTGGTT
>Ga0326728_10007863_pt1 | contig 26914 bp, 17 predicted proteins | sample MB3enrmetagenome_FD_207602 | JGI IMG/M metagenome (GOLD analysis project Ga0326728, IMG submission 207602) | Lab enriched peat soil microbial communities from McLean, Ithaca, NY, United States - MB31MN | ecosystem: Environmental > Terrestrial > Soil > Wetlands > Peat | place: USA: New York...
GCATTGCTCCGCTATCGGCGTTGCTGTTGCTGACGTCCATAACGGCGTTGCCAGCCGCGGCACAGGCAGGCGGAATGCCGCCCCAGTTGGATCTTGGCATTATCGTTATGCCGACCCAGGCCAGCGCCGAAGCTGTGCTGAAGCAACTGAATGCGGGCTCCGACTTCTCCGTGGTGGCAAAGGAGAAATCAACCGACGCGACATCGGTGGATGGCGGTTACCTGGGCAAGATGGATCCGAAGACCCTGCGCCTGGAGTTGCAACAAGCATTGAATGGCCGCACGGTCGGCCAACTTACCGATGTGGTGCGTCTCCCCTCTGGCTTCGCGATTCTTAAGGTTCTGGCACACGCGCCGGCATTGGAGGATCTGAACACAAACCGGATCACGTCGCTGATCTCGACAGGCGTGATCCAACTAGGCGCGGTGGTCGGCGGCTATCCCGAAGCCCTCGCGGCGATGCGGGACTATCCCAAGCCGGCAGGGTGGCCCCGGGACATGCGCCAGGTTTGCCAGGTCCGCACAGAAACGGTCAAGAACGCGAAGCTTGCGTTGCGAGACGCGCTCACATCGACTCTTGGCACCCAGACAACCAAAGAGGAACAGGTGGCGTTGATACAGGGCGAAACCGCGCTTGCGCAGCTCTATGCATTCAGCGGTGAGATGCCCGAGTCCATCGACGCCTGGAAGACAGCGATCAAGCTCGCGGAAACGGCAGATCCCCGGTACATGCCAAATCTGCTTGAAAGCATTGGCGGCACCTATCTGCATTGGTCGGAGATGGAGAACGGGACTTATAGCGGCTCACGCGACCTGGATATCTTTCCGCCTCTGGACCCCCATGCGAGCTTTGAAAAGAAAGACGAATCGAAGCAGGCGATTGTGTATTTCATGAAGTTTCTGGACCAACGCCCCGACAACCTGGAGGTGAGATGGCTGCTCAACCTTGCGTATGCCACGTTGGGTGAATACCCCTCCGGCGTGCCTGCGGCCTTTCTGATCCCAGAGAGCAATTTCCAGTCGAAGGAAAACATTGGCCGCTTTGTGGATCGTGCGCCCGCCGCGGGGCTGAATGTCTTTGGAGCAGCCGGGGGCATCATTGTGGACGACTTCGACAACGACGGGCTGCTGGATGTGGTGATTACCAGCATGAATGTATGCGAGCCACTGCACTTCTTTCACAATAACGGCGACGGAACCTTCAGCGACAGGACGAAAGAAGCCGGCCTGCAAGATCAGTTGGGCGGCCTGACCCTGATGCAGGTGGACTACAACAACGACGGCTGCATGGACATATTTATTCCGCGCGGAGGTTGGGAGTATCCGCAGCGCAAGTCGCTTTTACGCAACAACTGTGACGGGACATTCACGGACGTGACCGATACCAGCGGGCTGGGAGCGACGGTGACGGCGACCCAGGAGGCTGTGTGGGCGGACTTCGACAACGACGGCAATATAGATCTGTTCCTCGCCAATGAGAACGCCCCTGCGCAACTTTTCCATAACAAGGGAGACGGCACGTTTGAGGAGATTGGGCATGCGGCGGGGATCGACCAGACAGCCTTTTCAAAGGGCGTGACCGCGGCAGACTACGACCACGATGGATTTATGGACATCTATGTCTCCAACCTCCAAGGGAAGAATTATCTCTATCACAACAACGGCGACCTCACCTTCACAGAGATAGGACGGCAGGCTGGCGTACAGGCTCCTATGTTCAGCTTTGCCACATGGTTTTTCGACTACGACAACGACGGCTGGCCCGACTTGTTTGTCGACAGCTACTTGATGGTTATGGACGAGACGGTGAGGACATACGTGGGCATGCCGCACAATGGCGAAACGCTGAAGCTCTACCGCAACAACCACGACGGCACATTCGAGGACGTGACCGAGCAGGTGGGACTGGACAAGGTGTATATGCCCATGGGCGCCAACTTCGGCGATGTGGACAACGACGGTTTTCTGGATGTCTATCTCGGTTCGGGAAACCCGAATTTCACAGCTTTGGTTCCATATGCGTTGCTGAGAAACAAGGATGGCAAATCGTTTGTGGATATCACCCAGTCGACAGGCACTGGGGAACTGCACAAAGGACATGCGGTCGTGTTTGCCGACCTGACCCGCAAGGGCAGCGAAGACATTCTCACCAGGGTCGGCGGAGCGATCCCTTCGGACGAGCACAACGTGCGGGTCTTCGAGAATCCGGGTAACACGAACGACTGGCTCAATGTGCGGCTGGTGGGCGTAAAGACGAATCGGTCAGGCGTGGGGGCGGAGATTCATGTCACGGTTCAGGACGGCAACCTGGCGCCCCGGTCTATCTACCGGACCGTCGGCCAGACCAGCTCGTTCGGAGGCAATCCGATGGAGCAGCACATCGGGCTGGGACCCGCCGCGCACGCTATCGCGTTGGACATCTGGTGGCCGACCACGCGCACGCGGCAACACTTTACCGGGATCGAGAAGAACCAGTACATCGAAATCAAGGAATTTGCCACGAGCTACACCAAGCTCGAGCGGCACCCATTCAAATTGGGCAACGACAAGATGGCAACGGCGGCGGCAACGAAGGCCAAATGAACGCTTCAAACGAGATTGCACTCAAGGAGAGAGGAATGAAGATGAGACGAACACTTCTGGCTCTGGCTCTATTGGTCCCTGCGACGCTGGCTGCCGCAGCCGGGGAGCCACACGCGGCGCAGGGAGTGCTTCTGAAGGCGGACCCGGCGAGCCGAACCATTGAGGTATCCTGCGATGCCATCCCAGGATACATGGATGCGATGGTGATGACCTTTGCGGTGCGCGACCCCGAGGTACTCAAGACCCTTCAGCCCGGAGGTTCGGTACGGTTCAAAATGGTGGAAGAGGGCAATGAGGAAATTGCGGACCACCTGGAGGCCATCAAAGTACAGAACTATGAAGCCGACCCGACAGAGGCTAGCCGGCTCACATACCTGCACCGCGCGCTGGACCACACGGCAGCGCAGAAGCTGATCCCCATTGGCCAGGCTGTTCCGGACTTCGCCCTGATTGACCAGTCAAACCGGTTGACGCACCTGGACGACTTCAAAGGGATGGTTGTGGTGCTTTCATTTGCCTATTCCCGATGCCCGAATCCGAATTACTGCTTTCGTCTGTCCAATAACCTCGCGCAGCTGAGCCGGCGGTTTCAGTCGCGCACAGGGCGCAGCTTAATTCTGCTGACCGTTGTGATCGAGCCCGACCATGACCAGGGAGATGAGTTGCGGCGCTACGCTGACACATGGAAGGCCGATTGGTCGGCCTGGCGCTTTCTGACCGGCCCACTGGCCGACATTCACGCCATCGCCGAAGGATTTGGTATGGACTTCTGGAACAATGAAGGATACCTGACGCACTCGTTCCGCACTGTGGTGATCGATCGCGAGGGCCGGCTGGCCGCGAACCTGGAAGGCAATCAATTCACGGCGGAGCAGCTGGGCGACCTTGTGAAGACTGTGCTTGACCGGCCAGTGAGCAATAGCGGTGGTTCTTGAACACAACGCAAGCGCGCCAATTATATCCATTCCCTCGATAGGTCGACGTTTGTCGCTTGGACGAAAGCGGAGCGGCGGGGAAAGTCCGGTCCGACTGAATAGGAAACCCTTCCGGCTGCGGTGAAAGCAAGATGCCCGACCGCACGCTTCAATTGAACGCGACGCCCCTTTGCTTGCACCAGTGGCATCGCGTTCGGTTCATCGGGTCCTTCGACACACCTAAAAAGCAAAGCGGAAGGAGAACTGTTGAACCCGCGGCGCTGTCAAGAGTGAATTATAGATTCCGAGTGAACCGGTCGTGAGGCCATTGCCGAGAGAAGTTGGGTTGGTGTCGAACCGAACAGAGTTGGACACATTGAATACTTCCCAGGCAAACTTCAAGGTCTGCCCCTCCCACAGATTCCACGATTTACTCAGTCCGGAATCGACTCCGAAGTATCCATCCCCTCGGAAGTTATTCCGTTCTCCCGCTTCGCCAGGATACGGAATCCGAATGGGATTGCCCTCGCCAATGATTCCACTATTCAAAGCCGCAACATTGTCGAAAACCTGCGGTTCGCCGTTTTGGTCGAGATGTTTCCGGATCTTCACTGCGCCCGTGCGCACACCATAGCTTGCAATATGCCAGTTTGTCGACCATCCCGGTTCCAGCACACTGAACGGCAATCCGCTCGTCCAGCGGGTAAGGCCGGACCATTGCCATCCGCCGATTGCCGCATCGAGTAGGCGCCCCGATGATCCAAGTAGCGCTTTGCCGCGTCCAACCGGAAGCTGATAGACCCAGTCAAGCGTGATGAGATGCCTCGTATCGAAATCCGATACGCCCCGATTCAATGACGGCTTCCATGAATTGAGAATGTCGCTGAACGAGCCGTTCCGCGATGCCTCGCTAGCGCGTTCCGCATCCGATCCCATGTCAATCGACTTCGATAGCGTGTATCCGAGATCGGCCTGCAGTCCGTGGCTTGAGGGGTGCCTCAGGGTAAGTTGTCCCGCGTTGTAGTAGCTCATTCCGATCGACGACCACGCATAGAGCGTGGCGAACTGGTTCTGCCAAAAGTGAGAGATGGGATTCCCTTGAGCGTCCGTTGGGCATCCATAGATGCAGAAGAAGTCGATATCTGCTGTGGCCGTCGTTTCGCCTGTTGTATAGCGATACTGCGACCACTCATTGGTGTAGATGAATTGTGTTGCGCTCATGCCATTCTGCGCAAGGTTGGGGAACACGTTCTCCCAGTAGGGAATTGTCGCGACCTGAGCCTTCGGATTGCCCTTATTGGCATCGACTGCCTTCGACAGAAGCGTTCCTGCTGTGAAGTAGTCCATCCCCGATTTTATATCGACGAAATTGACCGGTTCTGCGAGATCAACCTCTTGAAGAAGATGACGGCCGAGCCTTCCAACATAGGCGGCCTCCACGGTAAACCCTCCTGGAAGCTCGCGCTGAACTGAGAAGTCCATGGTCTCGGAATAGGGTGTCTTCATGTGGTTATCTACCGTGAAGGATTCGGCAAAGCTGTTCTCCGGAGGCGTGTATGGGAAGGTTGCGGTAGATGGAGGCGCAGGGCCGACATCGATTCCAGGAAGATTACGGACGCCCGTGAAGCGCGGTGCTGTCTCCGGCGTGTATACATCGGAAGGATTGGTGAGGCTGGTGCTCAGGCCGAAGGACCCATATTGGTCAAAGGTGTTCACAATTCCCTCTCCAAAATGATCGAAGTACATGCCCGCGCCAGCGCGGATTGAAGTCTTGCTGTCGGGAGCAAAGGCGAATGACAACCGTGGAGCGAAGTTTCCCTTTTGGGGAGCCCAGTAACCGGGCCTGCCGTTCGCGCGCCCATTCGGAGCGAAAGTCAGGTCAGGTTCATAGATCTGTCCTTGCGCAGCCGCTTCACCTCTCTTCACGAACCAGTCATGAGTATCGACGGTAGTTGCAATCTGCTGCCCATTGATCTCATAAGGTGCCTGCAACAGCGTGTAACGAACTCCGTACGTTACGATCAGCTTCGGCAGCACACGCCAGGAATCCTGGATGTAGCCCTCCCATTCATTTTCTTTGAAATGCCGGTTGATGGAGGTTCCATCCGGCAATAGGGCGGCACTTTTACCCCCATTTTCAACCTGGTAGTTGTATATGTTCGTCCGCTTCGTAACGGAGCCGACGAGATAGGTATAAGCGAATAAATACGAATTAGTGAAACCGCTGTCTACACCCGGTTCGCCAATTGTCGCCGGGTCGGGCGCATTGCCGGCCATCGTCCCCGGATTCAGACTTGCTGAGTTGTACGAACTTGCATCGGAGCCGCTATTGTTATGAACCTGCCTCCAATTTGCACCAAGCTGGAATGTGTGATTTCCTTTGGTCCAGCTGAGGTTATCGACAAGATTATTTACCGGAACATGAACGACCGTTGTGCGTGTTTCTGCTTGCAGTGGTGTCAGGCCGGTAAAGTCGACATAGTCTCCGGTGCCAATTCCCCGCAGGCTAAATCCTTGCCGGGCAAAGCCGAACCGAATGTCATTCACGAGGTTCTGACTGATCGTCCAGGTGTGGCCTACGGCAATTCCCTTGGTGTTGTCTTCTAGACTGCTCGAAGGGGGCTGGCTGGGAAAGTTCTCTGCGCCCCGTTGCGTGTCCTTTTGCAGGTTGCCTCGAACGAACACATGCTGCTTATCGTTCAGTGCGTAGTCGAGTTTTACGATCGAGGTGTTCAGAGAGCCCGGCGCAGGTGACGAGAAGCTGTACGAACCAAGGTTGTATCCGTCGCCTTCGGTGAATCCGTTGTTCAGCGGGAACTGGTTGAAGAAACTTAGGACATTCGGGTCGGGTCCAGGACCCCATGGGCACACTCCGTTGGTTATGCATGGCTGGTCGAGTTGGGCCACCTGGTTCACTGCCAGTGTCTTCGTGCCTGTCGAGCCGGAGTTATTGTCGAACAGGTATGTGAGCAGGCCATTGCGGTAATTCGCAGTTGGGACAATTTGTGTTACCTGCTGATTTTCCGCAGTTCTCTGGCCTTCATAGTTGAAAAACAGAAAGAGCTTGTCTCTCCTGATAGGGCCGCCTGCAGTACCACCAAATGTATTGCGAATAAGTTTGCCGGGAGTATTTGGCAAATCCTCCCGGAGCTCCGCCTGCTTGTTAAACCAGTTGTTGGCGGTCGCAAATGTATTCCGGTTGTATTCATAGAGACTTCCGTGGTATTTGTTTGTTCCGCTCTTGGTGACAAGGCTAACCTGCGCACCGGAAGATCGTCCTGCGTCTGCATTGGCGTTCGTCGTGGTTACACGAAACTCTTCGGTTGAGTCGAGCGTCGCTCGAAGGACACCGGTGAATGCGAAGCCATTCGTCTGATCGTTGTTGTCCAGCCCGTCCAGCGTCACGTTGCTCTCGTCGGAACGCGCGCCTGCAACGGCCCCACTGCGGCTGTCGTTATTCTGGTTGATTACGCGGCCGAGATAGAGCACGCCCGGCTGAATGCTCAGCAAGTCCGGAACGTTTCTTCCTTCCATGGGAAGCGCCTCGATGGTTTGATTGCCAACCGCATTCCCGATCGTTGCGTCCGTAACATTAAGGGTCTGCGCGGTGCCGCTAACATCCACGGTCGTCGCGGAGCCCTTGATGCTCAAAGCGAAATTGATCGTTGCGGGTTGATTGACCAGAATCTCCGCTTGTTTGGATTGATCGGCAAAGCCTGCTGCAACGACCTTGATCAGATACTCGCCAGGATCGATAGGCGAGAACACATACTCGCCCTTTCCGTCGGTTCGTCTTGTCGTCTGCTGTCCAGTTGCAGAATTCTCAAGATCGATCACAGCTCCGGCAACGACCGCCCCAGATGGATCTGTGACGCTTCCGCGCAAAGCTGTCGTCGCCGTCTGAGCGTTCAGAGATGAGCAGATTGCCGCAACGGCAACCATTCCAACAAGCATTCTGGGAGATGAACTCATACGTCATTCCTCCAAAGCATTTGACTATCGTTCACGGTTGGGGAGCCTTTGGCGTCCGGCTCCAGCTGACAGTACTTCCGTTGCGATCGTTCAAGAAGATCCATTGGAAGTCACAGATCCGAGACCACTGCCTGCGGACACATTTCTTCCGAAGGCAGCAGATCGATGAATCCGAAGTTCACCGCCTTCGGGTAAGCCGGCATCAGGGCCATCAGCACAGCTGACAGCAGAGTGGGGAGAGCGAATAACTGTATTCCCCACGATTGATAGCCACCTGTCGATGAGTAGAGGCGGCCCATGAGAATCGGCCCAACAGCAGTGCCTGCGGCGAATGCAGTCCACGCTAGGCCATAGAGTGTCGAGAAGCCCTGCAAGCTGAAGTAGCGGGACAACAAGTAGGGCGTAATGTCCGATTCACCGCCAGCCGCAAATCCGACGATTGCCGCACTGAGAAATGCGGATGGGGCGGAATTCAGGCTGAGGAAGAGAACACCTGCCGCAGTGGCGGCGAACAGAATCAGCGAAACGCGTGCCGCAAAGAACTTATCCAACAGCAAGCCGGTAGTAATTCGTCCGAATAGACCGGCAGCACCCATGATCGATAGCGCTTGAGCCGATGTCCTGAGGGAAAGCCCACGGTCGGTCAAGATAGCGGAAAGGTTCGAAATCACTCCATTGAAGGTGACCGAATAAAAGAAGATTGCCGCCAGTAATAGCATGAATGGTCTTGTACGAATGGAAGGCCGAATCGTTTGAATTGTGTTGGAGACACGCCTAACGGGCAATCCGTTTCGCGATTCTTTGACGAGCAGCGATGCGAGCGGCAGACCCACGGCCAGAACCAGCAGACCAAGGACGCCATACGCCATTCGCCATCCGTATATTCTTAGGAGCCACGCAGCCAGAAGCGGCAGGATCATGGCCCCGGCTCCGGCACCGGATGAAACCAGAGACAGGGCCATGCCGCGACGCGCAAAGAACCATGTTGAAACAGCTCGAGAATAGGCAAGCTGCGTGGTTCCATTTCCAGCAAGTCCGAGGAGGATAAACGTCAGATAGAAGCGCAGCAGGCTGGAAGTAAGAAGTGAGAGAGATGCGAACCCGAGCCCAAAAATCACGAGACAGGGCGCGATAGTCCGCTTTGGCCCAAACATATCGATAAGCCTGCCGATCAAAGGCGAACAGAGTGCAACCGTAATTGCAACGCAGCCGAATGCGACCGATATCTGGTCCCGCCTCCAGCCGAATTCCGCACTGAGCGGTTTGATGAAAAGGCTGAAGGTATATGGAATCAGGACCGAGTATCCAACTATCACTCCAAAGAATGCAGCTGCCACGACACGCCATCCGGGGTATCGAAGGCTCGATTCACGTTGCACACCGATCAGGTTTCGCGGCAAAGTATCCTTCTCAGTCAGGGCTGCCGCGAATTCTAATAATTAGGAATGGTGATGTCTTCGTCCACCCGGTGGGCAAGACTGTCCACCGTTCGGTCGATGCGACGATCAGACGTGACGCATAAGCTTTACTGCGAATAACGGCGGCGGCTCAGGTTAATTACAAACTGCCACAATAGCGCAGCCTACAGGAGCAGGTTGACGATTTCTCCGTTCATTTGAAGGCAGCCCTGAATATCCGTCCCTGGCAACCAATAACCCAGTACAGAGAGGAAGAGGAGTCATGTCAGAGCAAGAAATTCTAGCAAACCAGAAGACCATCCTTAGCCATCAAGCGTCCATCCTGGAGAATCAGAAAACGATTCTCGAAAACCAGGCGACTATCGTGAAGAACCAAAAGTCCTTCGATGAAGTTGTCGCGAATCAGAAAGAAATCCTTGCCAATCAGAAGGCGATTCTGGCTGCCGTGAAGAAGTAGTCTTCATCACCATGAGTGGCCAGGCATTGACACTTCTCATTGCCCGGTCACTCGACGGCCTGCGATGGAGGCTTGATGGACTCGTCACCTGAGCACTTTCCCCTGTGTCTGTTCATTTCTGGTGCGATGCTTCCTGTGGCTGTCATTCCGGACGCCAAGCAGATTGAGGGCCGGGGTAGTGCACATGGTAGTTACCAATGCCATCACAACCAGCATGGTGAACAGCGTCGGCGAGAAGACACCCAGGTTATAGCCGATGTTAAGCACGATCAACTCCACAAGTCCTCGTGTATTCAGGAGTGCGCCGAGGGCCAGCGATTCAGGCCAAGATTGCCCGGTCCAACGCGCCGCCGCAGTTGCCCCGCCAACCTTTCCGAGCGTGGCAGCCAGGATGACAATCAATGTCCAGAGCCACATCGATGGCCTGTTCAGTAGATCGAGGCGCGTGCGCATTCCTGTCAGGGCAAAGAACAGCGGTAGAAGCAGGACGTAAACCAGCATCTCGAGCCGCGCTCGGATCGTTTCCTGCCACGAACTTGCGCGCGGGAAACATACGCCGGCCAGGAACGCACCGAATAACGGGTGAACGCCAAGCGCATCCGTTGCCGCCGCCGACACGAAGGCGAATGCTACCATGACGCCCAAGAGTTCGATGGAAAGATCTTGTCGTTGACGCATGCGAAGAAGACGAGCCGCAATCGGACGAACCACTCCAATCATCAATCCCACATAGAACGCCAGACCGATGAGCCGAACAGGCAAGGAGGATGACCCACCACCCGCTCCAACCAATGCGACAGTAACCGCCAGCAGTATCCACGCAACCACATCATCCACCGCGGCACACATAATCGCCGTTGTCCCTAACCTGGTGCCTTGGATTCCGCGCTCCTCAAGGATTCGCGCGAGAACTGGAAATGCCGTGATGCTCATCGCAATTCCAAGAAACAGGACGAAAGGGGCGCTCCCGATTCCTTGCGCGGCAAACCTTGTGCGCAGCGGATGAGCCAGGAGCGCGCCTATGGAAAACGGCAGGAGAATACTCATCGTGCTGGATAACGCCGCTGTGCCTCGCTGATGATAGAGGTGTTCGACATTCACCTCTGTCCCTACAAGAAAAAGGAAAAGGATGAGGCCGACCGTCGAGAGAATCTCAAACGACACCATTGAAGATTGTGGGAAGAATGCAATCGCTGTCGCCGGGGCGATACGGCCAAAGACAGAAGGGCCTAGGAGAATCCCACCAACAATTTCGCCGATGACGTGCGATTGGCCCAGTCTGCGAGCCAGCGAACCGCAGGCAAGCGTCACAAGGATTACGACAGGTATCTGGAAAAGGAGCGACATCGTCATCAAGCTGGCGGGATGGGCCACAAACGTCAGATCACACTTATATCAAAATCTACCCCGTTTCGAAAGCGTCTACCATCCTTAATTCCGAGCCCCCCACCTTTCGATGGATGCGTGGCCTTGATTTGCACGAGATGATTCGAGGTTAGTCATTTCCCCAATCCTCGAATCGCGAAAACCTCGGAGATTCCGCGCTTGTCGACCCCAGTCCAACAACTGTCCGTGGCAAAAAGAGTCCCATCGGACCCGAAAGCATCGCCGAGAAGCGCACTCCGCTTCAACTTCACCATGGCATTGCTCGTTTGGGCGGTGTGGTTGATCTCTGGACGTGGACTGGCTATCCACCACCTGCTGGTGGATTGGAAGATTGCACTCACAATGGCATTCGGTTCTCTCGTTGGTGGCGGCACCAGCGAAGGAGGAGGAGCGATCGCATTTCCGATCTTCACAAAGCTGCTGCACATCGCTCCGCGGGATGCACGCAACTTCTCCCTCGCAATCCAAAGTGTTGGCATGGGAGCTGCCTCATTGAGCATTCTGTATCTCCGCATCCCAATCGAGCGGCGCGCGATCTTCTATGCCGGAATTCCAGGCGTGCTTGGCGTGGTTTTCGGTGCATACTTCATTGCGCCGCTCGTTCCACCCGTCTTTGTGCGCACATCGTTTACCGTGCTTGTCAGCAGCATGGGCGTGGCTCTGCTGCTGGTCAATCGCGAGAAGTCGGCGCTCCGCAACGAGCGAATGCCGATCTTCGGGGCAAGTGAAAAGAGCGTACTCATCCTAGCTGGGTTCCTGGGTGGCGTTGTAAGTGCGCTGGTCGGCACCGGTGAAAACTCCGTCATCTTCATGGTTATGGTGCTGCTTTTCCGGGTCAGCGAGAAGATCGTCACGCCAACCACAGTTATTCTCATGACCATGGTGACGATTCCGGGTTTTCTCCTGCACATTTTCTTTCTGAGAGACTTTACTCCGGCCGTGATGGGCTACTGGCTGGCGGCCGTGCCTGTTGTTGCCGTTGGAGCGCCAATGGGTGCGTTTATCTGCTCTCACATGAAGAGGCATGCCATCGTACTTCTTCTGCTTTTCCTCATCGCGATCGAGTTTCTCAGCACACTGTTACTCGTTCCAATGTCCCGGCCAGTGCTTCGGGTGTCTCTGGCTACGCTTGTTGTTTGCGGTGCGATTGATTGGGCGATGAGCATGGCGCTACGGTATCGTCCGGAGAGCCACCCATACGGTCACGACGCGGGTCAAACCGAGACATAAAGAAGGTCGCGGCCCAATTAGCCAACCCGGGCATCTCGAAAACTTTGTTGGCTCAAACTTTTGATGGATGCCTCTCTCTATCGGGCTATTGTAGGGTTGCCCATACGGTGGGGTGCGCCTCCCAACCAGCGCGAGCAACTCATACAACTGATGGAAGACAACAAGGTCGACGACAAAACGGAGATCCAAACCGATGCCGTTGTCATCGGCGGCGGCCTTGCCGGACTGGCGGCGGCCATCCACCTCGCTCGCGGCGGCCTGCGCGTCATATGCCTCGAACCACGCGAATCATTTCAGCAAATCGTAGGTGAGTCTCTCGATTGGTCGGCCCCCCAGTTGTTTGCGGATCTCGGCTCGACAATGGAGGACCTGGTGGCATCGGACGCCGCCACGTTCAAGCGGCATATCACTGTGACTGCTTCTGACGGTTCACAGCAGGAATACCTTCCGGGCGCATGGCTGACGAAGCGCCCATGGAATGTTGAAATACGCACACTCCACCTGGATCGCCTGCAAGTTCACAACCGGTTGGAGCAGTCGGCACATGCTCACGGAGTTATCACACTGCATGAGCGGGCCATTGGATTCGAGATTCGGGATCGCCGCATCCTTGCGGTCGAAACATCGGACGGACACTCGATTCGGGCGTCCTGGGTCATCGACGCGTCGGGTGCCGCAGCCAGCGTGCTTGGAAAGGAATTCAGCTTACCGTCGGTTGCGTACGGGCCGCGCAAAGTCGCGTTGTGGGCTCACTTCCCCACGGCAGATTGGGCCGAAGGAACAACCTTGTACATGCTAAGTCCGGCGGATGAGTATATGGAGTGGATTTGGGAAATTCCTATCCACGCCGGCATTAACAGCATCGGTTATATTGCACCCGGATCGAAAATCAAGATTGAACGCGCCCATGGGCATACTAACGCCGATATCCTCTCAGGGAAGATGCGAAAATTCCCGCGCTTGAGTTCTCTCGTTGACGACGCACCTCCCGAGCGGGTCGCGGTCACGTCGTTCCTTTGCCGCACGTACAGCGGCGTCTGCGGACCAAACTGGATCATCATCGGAGAGGCCGCTTCCCAATCAGACCCGATTACCGGCAACGGAGTTACCGCGGCACTGAGACACGCTGCGGAAGCGAGCGACCTTATTTACAGATATCGGCAACGAGACAGGATTCCGATCCTGGCGAGAACTGCTTATAACGTGCGTGTAAATGGGGTCGGGCGCTATTTCAACAGCCTGATTGAAAAGTTTTTCTATCAGCCTTCTCTGCGCGGGCGACTTGGCTTGTTCGGCACGGCGCGGGCCTACACCGTTCCCGCTTGGCTCACCAATCTCATATATTCTCGCGTCCGCCCAAGGCGTCTGATCGGAACTGTGCTCTTTTGTTCCGCCCTGGTTACAGTGCGGGCAGTCGCATGGGCAATGTTCCGACTCAGCCGCCTCTTTGACTCCGGGTCAAATAGACCACACAAACCTGCTGTTGATAGAGAGGGGCAACGCCGTGCATTGCACTCACCAAGGTAAGGGCGACGCCATTGTTTTCATCCACGGCATGCCCACCAACAGCAAGCTTTGGGACGGCATCATTCGTGAGCTTTCCAGCCATCATCGATGCTTTGCCGTCGATCTTCCTGGCATGGGAAAGACGCCGTTCATCCCGTACAGTCCCAGCTACCTCGATCGCCTTGCAAAGCAGATTGAGTCGCTTCGTTTGCAGCATGGCGTAACAAAGTGGCACGTAGTTGGACATGATGCAGGCGCTGCCATAGCGGTTCAATACGCGAGCTGCTTTTCACGAAACGTAGCATGTCTTGCGCTCCTTTCCCCGGCGATCTTCCCCGAACTCAAGCCGTTTTATCTTCTAAACGCACTGCGCAAACCGGTGATCGGAGAAGTGCTGGCTCCGTTGTTGAATTTTGTCTTCTGGCAGATTGCAATGCGAAGGGCCATTGCGGGTAAATCGAACGGCTCGTTGCTCCGCGAGTTTTATCAGCCGTTCTCCGGTCTGGCCGGAGCCTGGCAACTCATGCGACTGGTGCGCTGGGGAAGACCTGAAGATATGTTGGGTGAGATCCCGGCGATGCTTCCTAACTTACCGATGCCCACGCTGCTGTTCCACGGCACGCGCGATGTGTTGCCTGCCGCATTCGCGGAGCGGGCAGCTTCGCTCATTTCTCACTCAAGGGTGGTCAAGCTCGACGCAGGACACTTCATTCCTCTCGACAGGCCAAACGAAGTTGCAGCCTCGCTTCGCAGCTTCTTCGCTGACAACTACGCTACGATACCCCACCCAACACAATCGCGAAAGCTCAGAGAGTTGAGCACTCATGTGCGCACAGCGGTTGCCGAACCGCTACGCCTGAAAGAGGATCGAACCCTCGCGAGTGTTTGATAGCTCAGGATCTATCAAATGAGGCTGCTCCAGTAATCAACGCAACGTGGCAGCGATACTCACGATCGTCGGACAGCCGTAAGGTAGGGCTACACATCCGTGATTCCTCGGCCGTCATCCTGCCAGGACTCGCCGATCGATCCATTCAAGGCCTCGGCCGAGCGGCCCTCCATAGTCAACAATCTGCACGGCGAAAGCCAGCAGACTCTAGTCGACCTAAAGAAACTTCAATTTCTTCAATCGTCGCAAGGCGCTTTAGTTCAAGGCGCTTCTCAACCACGGCCAGTTGATCTCCGAATATTGCGCATTCTGAAATCTGGGTCACCCAGCGCCTGCATTCCGACCAGGTTCCGAATCCCTCATATATCGTCTGCGCTTTGCTAGTCTCGACTAGAAGAACTCGGACCGTTGGATCGGGCTCAGGCCCAATGATACGCATGAAATGGACCCGGAATGATAGTCGATTAGTCGGAAGGGCATCGTTCATCGAAAAGAGCCAAGTCTCGTGCCGTTTGAAAGAACACGCTGCGTACTTTTATCGATGGTTCGCTCAGGCTGAGTGTCGGCGTCTACAGTTAACAAGAGCAATTCCCATTGCAGATGCATTACGCGCTTTCCGGATTCCGATCTTCGGAGAGAACCGAAGGGTCACTGAGATGCGAACCTTCAGTTCAGATTCGTTCCGCAAAGAAACTCCTTCGTCAATTACTCCAAGAGCATCTCTTCGGCGCATACTGAAACCCGTTAGGAACTGATCCTTGCGCTTAACTGGATCTCACGGCCAGGAGTGGCGGCCTCAGTGATGCTGCCAGAGCTGGCCGTGTTGACGAATTGGTTGGGGGCTCCCAGGTTTGTTTGGGAGCCGCATCAGCGTTGCAGTTTCAAAGCGAACTGAAGCACACGCGGGGCCTGCGCCTCAGTGATTTGACCGAAGGCAGGCGAGTTGATGTCGAATACGGGCGGGATCAGGTTGACATGGTTTGTCACGTTGAAGGCCTCGGCCCGGAACTGAATTTTTGTCTTCTCCGTGATGGAGAAGTTCTTGTCGAGTGAAGCGTCAAGACTTCCATAGGCAGGGCCATCGATGCTGTTTCGCCCCTCGTTGCCGAACTGCCCGGCGTTCGCAACCGGATCGAGCCGCTGAAATGCCGAAGGTGCGATCCACTGCGACACCTTGTGCGGCGCCCCATTGTTCGGGTTCCCGCTCACATTGGGCCGGTCTCCGAACATCCCGGAAACTCCAGGGTGCGGCGCCTGCAACGACACATTCGCAGAGTCATAGACCGTGAAGGGAGTGCTGGAGTTCACGGCTAACAAGGCATTGAATTGCCAGCCATCCAGGAGCGTACGGGAGACACCCGTGAAGCTGCGCGCGAACGGAATGACGTAGCTCACGCTTCCGGCAAAGCGATGGCGCGAATCAAAGAGCGAGCGTCCGTGTTCACCAGCCAGGTCCTGGTTGTTCTGGGCAATGTCAAGCTCCCCAAGCACGAGCCACGGAGCGGGACCAGACATGTGCAGGCTCGACGAGTAGTCCAGATCCTTTGAAAAGGTGTACGCCAGCGTGTAGTTCAGGTCCTGCGCGCCGCGCCGGGTCAGTGAGACCTGTGCCGAGTGGAACGTCGAGTTCGCATTCCCTTCAACCAGTCCCGCAGTGCCCAATGCGCAGGTGCCGGTGGTCAGCGTGCAACCGGAGTAGATCCTCCTCCGCCCGGAGTTCGCGAAGGTCGCGCCAGGTTCATAGACGGCAGGATTCGCCTCGACCAACCGCGGCATGCGCGTTCCCTTGGACCCGATGTATCCAAGCGAAAGTACTTGTTTGCCAAGGCTCTGGTCCAGGGTCAGGTTCCAGTCCTGCGCATAAGGCGGCAGCATCTTGTTATCGATGGTGAAGGTAGACGCGGGCAGTGCGAACTGTCCGGGAGCAAACGGGTTGGTTACGGTCGCGAGCGGATTCGCATAATTGATCTTTGCGTATCCGGTTAGGGTGCGTACCACTGTCTGCCCCAGTGCGCTGCTGGTTGCGCGGAACGGCATGCCCACTCCGTTGAGCAGTTCGTCGTAGAAGATGCCATAAGCTGAACGGATCACCGTGCGGCTATTGCCGAGCGGGTTCCATGCGAAACCGATACGGGGCGCCCAGTCGTTTTTGAAGATGGGGGCAATCGTGTCGGGCACACCGGAGTCGCCGGGAAACAAAAGTCCGGTTGGTGCGTTCGGGTAAACGGTGGATTGGTGGCCCGGCGCAAACTCCATCATGCGATTGTGGATGTCCCGGAACGGCGTTGTGATCTCGTAACGCACGCCGTAATTGAGCGTAAGCGTCGAGCTGATGCGGAACTCATCCTGTGCGTAGGCGCCCAACTCCCAGCCACGCAGTTCGCGCGTGAAGTCGCCCCCGGCCTGCGTGAAAATATCCGGCTTGCCCAGCAGAAAATTAGCCAGCGAGTTGTTGGTATAGCCCTGCGTGGTAAACGAAAAAGTGCCAGAGGCAAAATTCGACTGGTACCCGTTAAGCTGCGTCCGGCGGAACTGGCCGCCGAAGCTGGTGACGTGTTTGCCCTGCGTGTGGGCCAGGTTCGCGCTGAATGCGTAGTCGTTCTGCGTGCTGTCGCGCGGGTTGATGACCGGGTCGCCCACGTTGGAGTAGCCCTGGGTCATGATCAGCGGCGCGCCCGTGGCCGAGGCCCATGTGGAGGAGTATCCGAAGCCGAACGCCTGAGGGCTGAAACCGGAGAATCGCTTATCCAGTACGACGTGGTTCTGGAAGAAGCTGACATTGGCAGTCAGCACCGTATGCGGAGAAAAGGTGTGCGTTTCAGTGAGTCCGCCCAGGTGTGTGTTGGAGAAGTAGCCGACGGGAAATCCTGGAACATCGGCGCCGAGTTCCGAATACGGACTGTGGAGTCCCATCGTCGAGTAGCTGTAGCGCGCGCTCAAAACATCCGAGCTGCGCAGCAGCCAGTCGGCTTTGGCGCCGCTCTGGTCACTGTCTAACTGGCTCAGGTTTGTGCTTTGAGCCAGGTGCGGATTTTCCGGCGTGTTGGGGACGGGAAAGTACTGGAAGTATTTCGCGGTGATCGCGTTGACCTGACCGGAAAGATTGTTGCTAAAGGGCGCATGTGTGGAATTCAAAAGAATGGGCGCATCGGCCGAGAAGTCGCCCGTGCGTTCCGCCATTGTCGGGACCACCACGCCATGCGTGATGTCCTGATTTTCGTGCAGGCCTTCGTAGTACGTGAAGAAGTAGGCGCGGTTGTGCACCAGGGGGCCGCCGATCGTGCCGCCGTACTGGTTCTGCTTGAGCTCTTCCTTCCGCGGCGCGAAGTAGTTGTTGGCATTGAGTGCATCGTTGCGCAGGAACTCATACAGCGTTCCGTGGACCTGATTCGTTCCTGAACGGGTGACGATGGTGGTGATGCCGCCGCTGGTCCCACCGAACTCAGCCGGCGCGGTCGTGGTCAGGATGCGGAACTCGGCCATCGAGTCGGCAGGCGGGCGGTATGCGTACCCTCCGTCCATGCGGTTGATGTTACGCATGCCATCCACCAGGAAGGTATTGGACTCCGGACGCATGCCGTTGACTTCATAGTTTTGTCCAATGCGGCGGAAGTTGCCTTGCACGGTCAAACCCGAGGAGGTGGGACGTACTCCGGGCTGGAGAATGCCGAGCTGGGAGAAGTTGCGCCCATTGAGCGGCAGACTTGCAATCTCGGTTTCGCTCACCACCGCGCCTTGCGCGATCTCATCGGTTTGCAATCCTGCGGCCTCAGCGCTTACCTCGATGGTCTGCTGGTCAGACTTTGGAGCAAGCTGTACAGCAATCTGTGACTGGTTTCCAACGTCGAGATGTATCCCCGAGTTGACCCAGGCGGCGAAGCCTGGAGACCGTACTTCGACCCGGTAGTCGCCGATGAACAACTCCTGAAACGAGAACTCGCCACGGCTGTCTGTTCGCTCCACGTGCTGCTGCGCTGTTCCGATCGACGTGATCACGACTTCAGCACCCGGCACAACAGCCTTGGTTGTATCGGTGACGACGCCTCTCAAAGAGGCTGTTGCACTTTGAGCGTGGATTGTGATTGGGACTATCAACAGACAAAGAACAACGAACACGATTTTACGAATCATGGCTCTCCTTCAATGAGGCACTGCATGTTAAGAAAAGGCCCGCGGATGAAGGCTGGGATCCTTGTAGGGCGCATACAATGTGCGCCAAGCCTGGCCTCTTGTTCCGGTTCTGCGCACTTATGATGCGGCAGAAGCACGGCTTCATCTTCCGATTGAATTACCAAGTAGTGTGCGAACCGATCGCTCCAACGTCCTCGACAATTTGATTGACTGCCGCACCGTCCCATTGAGGGAGTCAGAACGGCGAAGCATTCAGAGTGACTCCCTGAATATTTAATGAACCCATGCGAAGTGTTGGGCGGAAAAACAGTTCGCATAGTCTCAACGTTCCTCAGCTCGGTTCTTCTGAATAGTCGGAAGTTTTGCCATGGATCAAGGCAAAACAAATCTGCAACCAGACTTTGCTGGCCGCAAAGACCAGCGAATAATCTGCGAGAGAGCGTACGGCAAGATGAATCCTGCACGCATGCTCTGCGGCAATTAGTCTGGGGAATATCTGGAGTGTATGCTGCAGTTCAGGCGAGCGCATCGGGACAATGATTGAGAGCGGGGTCCACCGTAAGTACGAGACAGAATTGTGAGTTGCATCACAACTATCTGGTTCGCCTGCGGCATTTTCCGTAACCTCCGCGCAAGGAAGCAAACCGTGATTCGTTTCAAATTTAGCGGGACACGTAGAGATCTCTCTTGAATCACTCTTCGGTAGCCGAGGCCGCGAGCATTTCGAGGTTCGTTTCAACGACCGGCTGTTGGTCGTATTGCGGCAGGAAGTGAGTGAGAAACACACCGGCCCTGTAAAGCAGAGAAAACTGCTTGATGAAGCTGATCTGAGACCCCGGCGCAGTCGAATCTTGTCGCGCTACGGCAATGCCGAGTGTCGAAGTTGCTGGTCTACACGCCGCGCCATTCTTCGGACTTCGCATTCCGCGTGGGAACGATGGTTGGGCGGCAAAGATTTACCGAGGCTCAGTTGGCCTTCAACTGGCCGCACCTGAGACAACTGTTGAAGGCACGCAACATCCGGACCCATCCCCGGCACAGCATCGACGAGGAAGCTTCCTTCGGCGTCCTTGATGCCAGGCAAAGGCTGGGATTGAGCCAGGAGCAGTTGGCGAATGCTTTGAACGTAACTGCCCGGACCGTGCAGAATTGGGAGGCCGGAAGGGGGACCAGCCAGATGAACAAGAAGACGCGCGATCTCCGCGAATTGCTCTCTCGCATGGAAGACTATGTTCTCGCTCCCGAGGAGAAGGATTGGCTCAGTACGCCGCTTGAAGCTTTTGCCGGAAGGACTTCACAGGAGTTGATCGCGGACGGCCGCATCCGTGATCTGGTTATCGAATTCGACCGGTTGCGCGACGGGAAACCCGTTTGACCTTCAATGCCAGACAGCGCGCGGCGATCAAGCGCTGGATGGGCCAAGCCGTTCCCTTGAAAGGGATCTATTTCCACAGCGTCGAATATCGGTATATGGACCCTGCCGATGTCCTGAGCGGCGCCGGAACTCGGGCTCACTGGGGACGCTTTGCGGCTATCGGGATCCATGCGGTTTACCCTTCTGCGACCGACTCAGGAGCGAGCAAAGAGATCACGGCCCGAAAGGCGCGACTCACAATTCCCACCTGTCCATTTCAAGATTAGCGACACTTTGGACATGTTGACGGTTGAAGAAAGCCTTTAAGAGATTTCTGGGAGAAGAATCTTAGATCCGCTCGATGGGGAAATTGTTTGGGATTGTGATTCAACATTACCGTGCGATTCAACAAGACGCCTCGGAATGGCAGGCGTCTTGTTGAACCTCGCGTTCAAAGAAATGCAATCACGGAATTGCCCCGGTCGGCATTTCAAAACCATTGGCTCTCTCGGTCTTAGAAAATCACCTTTAATGCGAACTGCGCGTTGAAGGGTTCTCCTGCACCAATTCCGGGCGCGCCGTTGAAGCTGCCAATGGTTGTGAACAGGGATAGTCCGTTGTCCGGAGTGAAAGACGGATTGAAGTTCCCCTGTACCGGAGGAGCATAATTGGTGCGGTTGAAGAGATTGAACAGTTCCGCACGGAACTGCGTCGAGACTCTCTCCGTGACGTGTGTATTTTTGAAGATCGAAAGGTCCACGTCGGCAAAGCCAGGACCAGTGTAAGCATTGCGCTTTGTCGTGCCCCAGGTGCCGGCAGGAGCATCAACAAAGGCAGCCGGGTTCAACCAATTGAGTCCGACCCCTCCCTTGCGGAAACCCGCGTAGGGATCGACTCCAGGAACTGCGTTAGCCCGCTGGTTTCCATCGTTGGTGCCGGAAGTGTCAGCGGAGCTATACACAGAGAAGGGCAGGCCGCCGTGGAAGGTTGCCAGGCTATTCAACTCCCAGCCCCTGGTCAGAAGCGGCAGGTGGTCGGATCCCGGTACCTGGTAGGAGATGGAACCTACAAAGATATTCCGGTTGTCGAAATCGCTGGGTCCGTAGTCTCCTTTGAAGTTGAAACTATCCTGGGGCAGCGCGCCGCGATAGGCGGTAACTTCATCGAAGCTATGCGACCACGTGTAGGCTGCCTGCGCCGAAATCCCATGGAAGCCCGAAGCTCTGATTGTTGCCTGCAGCGAGTTGTAATTGGAGGTACCAATGCTTTGGATCTCGTTGATGAAAGTTACGTCCGGGAACTGGCCCTGGTAGGGTCGCACGCCACTGCCCGTTGTTGAGAGCGCTGCCTGGTTGATGTCCCTGATCGCAAGAAGATGACGCCCACCTGTCCCAACATAGCCCACCTGCGCAACGACATTCTTAGACAGGCTCTGCTCAATCTGAAGGTTGTAATTCAAGTTGCGCGAAGGGACGAAGTTCTTGGCGATCGAGAACAGACTGTTTGAAGGCGAACTTGAAGTGAATGGATCCACTCCCGCAGCTAACCGATAGGAACCAGCGGTGGCGGTGACGACCGGATTGGACCCTCCGGGGTTGCCTTCAACGCCGTTTGGAGCACCGTTGCCTGGACGGTTGTCGAGGAAGGGATTGAGGTTTGGAGTGTCAAAGTAGAGGCCGGTGCCAGCGCGCAGCACTGTGGCCGGAGTCAATTGATAGGAAAAGCCTATGCGTGGGCTGAAGTTCAAGTAGGTTGGGTCATATAGGTTTTTGATCTGGTTACCCTGATAAACAACGCCGCCGAGGTTCGGACGGAATACAGAGAGATCCTTCTTGGAGTCATGAAGTGGCCCCTCGTAGTCCCAGCGGATTCCGTAGTTCACATTCAGTTTTGGGTTGATCTGCCAGGAGTCCTGACCAAAGAACGACAAGGTGTTTACAAATACCTGACGGTCTGGATCTCCCAGCGCAATCGATGAAGTCTCGACATCGCCGGCTAGAAAATCCGCGAGAGCGTCGATGCGAAGATTTCCAGTGTCGTAGGAGTCGCCGCTCAACGCTGGATTCTTGTCCGGGCCCTGTGTCCCGTCAAATGTGAATGCGCCCAATCCGTGGCGATGATAGAACTCGTCCAGTTGCGCCTGGCGCAATTCGCCGCCGAACTTGAATTGGTGCTTCCCAATTGTCCAGGAAAGGTCGTCTGTCAGGTGTCCAGTGATGTCGTTCCGTCCTTCGGGAGGTGTCTTCCCGATGGCATCGAATCCGGAGATTTTGATGTTCGGGGCTCCGTGAAGATTGGAGCCGGTCACCAGGCCCAGCAATGCAACGTCAAAGCTGTTGTTGGCGTCGTTGAATATCTGGTTGAAGTAGTTCACGCCTGCCAAGACCTGATTGGTAATCGTAGGAGTGAATACGTGACTGTAGACAATCGCGTAGTTCTGCACGTGGATGGGAGCAACTTCGTAGTAATACGCAAGCGTAGAGCCAACCGGCGCAACCTGATTGCCCTGGCCCACAAACCAATGGGCCGTCAAGCTGTTCCTGTCGTTGATGGTGTAGTCGATCTTAGCCAGGCCGTTGTAACTATAACCAAACTCCGGCTGCGTGCTCGTGTAGTTGTCTACTTTTGGGGTGCCGCTCCCTGACCCTGCGCCGGTTACTGCAGAAGGCCAAAGCGCTGCGAGTAAGCTTGTCGAAACGGGATTGACCGGGATGTTTGCGCTTGCCAGCGCCTTTTTGGCAGCACCCTGCCAATCCTGATCAGGCTCAGTTGCATGGTCAGGGACGCCAATGGTAAAGCGCTGGTGTTCAAAGGTGGTGAACCAGAACAGCCTGTCCTTCACGAATGGACCACCGGCCGAGAATCCGTAATTGTAATTGCGCACTTCCTGCTTCACCGGAGCAGTGAACGGATTGGTGGCACCGAAGAATTCATTCCTGTTGTAGTAGTAGAGGCTTCCATGAAGTTGATTGCTGCCGGACTTGAGCGAGAGATTCACGCTGCCGCCGGGATTGCGTCCGGATTCTGCCGCCGCCTGCGTCTGGGCTGAGAACTGATCGACAGCATCGATGGGAAGGACGATACCTGCGATGCCTGAAACACCGCCCTGGTTGACTGCCGGAATGTTGTGCCAAAGATCGTTGTTGTCGATACCGTCAATCTGCCAGTTGATCTGGTTTGCCCTAGTGCCGTTCAGAGAGCCGTAGCCGCCGGCGCCGCTGTTCGAGAAACCTGGAGACAAAATGATCAGCTGTGTAAAGTCACGGCCGTTCAAGGGAGTGTCTTGCAAGGGTTCCCCGCCGACCACTTCGGTTTGGGTCGTCGATGTTGTGTCCAGCGTGATTGCAGCGGCATCCACTTCCACCGTGGTGGCCGCCTGCGCCAGATTCAGCTTTACCGGCAGGGTGTAGATCTTGCCTGCCGTGACCGGAACCTTTTCGACTTTGGCCGTCTGGAAACCACTGGCACTTACGGAAACGCGATAGGTCCCAAGGGGAAGGTCTTGAAAAGTGAACTCTCCCGCGCTTGAAGTAATTGTTTTGTGCGTAGCACTGGTGGATACTTCGGCGGCTTCTACCGCCGCTCCTGCCACTACCGCACCGGTTGGATCAGTCACTGTGCCGTTGATCCCGCCGCGAAATGTTTGGCCAACCAACATCGCCGGCGCAGCCATCAGCACTACGAGCGCCATAAGCATGGCCGTCACTTGACTTAGAAATGATTGATGTTTCATTGCGTATATCCTCCAAGGGAAAGTGTTGATATCCGTAGTTAAGCGCCCGCTAAAATTGGACGAAATAGCCTGGTAGAGAAGCGAGTCGCCTGAAGCCTCATGAATATGGTTTGTCACTTGAACATCAACAACCGCGGCGTGATTGCAAATCCAGCTGCATGCAAGAACTCCCTTCTTTGTGATGGGCTGGGCGAACTGGTCTAAAGCCCGATTTCATTGATTGCTCCGCTGCCGTTCATTCGTTGACCGAAGAAACATCTCATTTGGCATCTCAGACTGAATTGCGTCATGCATTCCGTGTGCTGGAAAACGGATTGTCGGGGAAACGAATCACGCTGTATTTCCCGCGCTCAGCCAGATGCACATGCAGCAATGCAGCGCCAACACCGGAAGCTCCGATGGAGTATCCGGTCTCTGCGCTCACTTCCCAAGGCTTGACGCGCGTCCATGCCTGATACCAGCGGCTGCCCTTGCCGTCGAGATTGGTCTCGCGACTTACAAGTTGGCGGGCGACGCGCTGCGCGAAGGCGAGGTAGTCAGCCCGGCCTGTCGATGCCCACAATCCCACGAAGAGATCGATCACCGCGGCCGAACCGCAGCATTGGCATACTACATTCCAGTAGCCCGGAGTCAGGCTCTCCGGAATCCCACTTTGCAAAACTCCCTGCGCAAGCCGTTCCGTCCACAACTGGTATTCCGGCTCGCGTGTGATCCGATGCAGTTCGAAGAACGTGCGCGCGCTTCCCGCAGGTCCATGGCAGAAACCCAGGTAATAGAGGTCAGGGAGATCCGGAAGCCTATATGGAATCAGCGCGGCATTGCCGTGCAATGTGGCGATGCTCTGCAGGTGCAATGCCCCTTGCTTCGCGGCGAAAAGATACTTGGCTTTGCTGGTCTCCGCATACAACCGAGCAAACATATACGCCACACCCGCGGTGCCGCCCTCAAAGTTAGGGAAGTATGCATCTTTGGGCAGCCCCGGAAAAGGCGGGAAGCCGCGCCAACTAAATCCGCCTTTGCGTTCGTTCGTGGCGAGTTCAAGTATGCGATCGCCTGCGCTTTGCGCCGTGGCGCTGTACTGTTGATTGGTAAACTCGCGTGCCGCATAGAGCAGATAGAGAATAATGCTGCCGTCCGCCGCGATGCCCGGAGCGCCAGACCACGCAACGCCGGAACCGGAAGGTTTTGCAGCTTGCACGATGTAGTCCGTCGCAGCTTTGGCAGCCTCACGGTACGTGGCATTTCCAGTTGCCTTGCCCGCTTCGTTCAGCACGAATGCAACGCCTGACAGTCCTCCATAGAACGACAGGTTCAAACCCAAGCTGGAGAGCAATCCCTCGCCGGGATTATCTACCAAATCTCGCCATGTTGCGGCCAGGTAGTCCGCTCCGGAGGCCGCAGTTTGCAGATATCGCGACTCTCCAGTGGCGTTTGCCAACTGGATGAAGAAGAGAACTGTCCCTGCGCTGCCGCTGTAAACAGCGTTCGCAGCGGAAACTGTTGTTGTCTTTTCGGGATGGTCTGGCTCCGGAAGCCAGTAGACTCCACGTTCATCCTGCTTCCTCGCGGTTTCGATCCACTGGGCTGCGCCCTCCGCAGACTTCAGGAAGTCCGGGGTCGGCTCGAATGCGTGCTGGCTCGCAGGTTTGGTTGAGGCATCGGCACTTGGCTCCGCAACACCGGTGGCAGAGATTGCAGGAACCGCAGCTGCAGCCAGCGCTCCGGACCGAAGGAAGTTTCTTCGTGAAATGGTGAAGGAATGATTGCGATCGATGATATGCATAGAATTCTCCTGGTCAAATCCTTCAGCATCCATGCACCACGAGCAATTCTCAATGGCCAGTCATTGGCCCGTGAGGAGTCTGAAGTGCAATATGGATGGTTAGGGAAGAGATATACAAAATCCGCAGTAATCAAGCCGCGCGAGAGAGGCTTCAGGCGCGGATGTTATCCGCGACCGAATGCTCGTCAGCGTCGGGTACTAAGCGGCAATGTCAGGTATTTACGCCAGGAAGGGACAACACAGGTTCTCGGCAGCAGGAAGGAAGGAGGGCATTGCGCCGCGTGCTTGCCGAGCAAAATGCATACTTAACTAGTTATCATCCGCTGCATTCAAAGTCAACAGGATTTCGCCTACTGCATGAAATTGAGTGACATCTCTACCTGACAATCACAACTCTGAATGCGCGCGTTGCGAACCCGCCATGATTCCTCAATACGGTTCAATGCAACAGGCGGGTCTGTGTAATGATCAACGTCATAGGAGTCCAATGGCACGGCCCGCAATACCGACTCCAAGCCATAGTGCAAGCGAGACGACAGCCGCGGTTCGCGACCACAAATTGGGTACATCCTTGTCCGTCCGCAACAGCGCCCAACGGTGCAGGGTGAAGTAAAACAATACCGCCGCCGCCAGCAGCTGCATCTTCCAGCGAAACGCCGGACTGAAGTAGCATTTGCCGGCTTCCTCAGACAAAAGAGCGATCCCAGTCAGAACCATGACGGTGAGACTGCCAATGAGAATTCGGCTCAAATCGCGCCCAATTAACCGGGCAGACTGGCCCTTGAGGGTAACGCCAAGAAGGCGCAGGTCGACGATAAGTACCGCTCCGCCCAGAAGCGCAAGAGCGATCAAGTGCGCCATTTCGACCATTGCAAAGCCCCACCTCGAAGTTTGCATGAAATGGCCCAGTGAGGAGTTTCCCAGCGCGATGAACCATGAATGCAACACGGTAATTGAAGTTCCCTTCTCAGCGGCTCAGAAATAGGCGATGGCGCGCCCGGCGATGATAATGCCGCTCCAAAGGGTGAGCGAGGCAATGGCCGCGGTGCGAGCCCGCCACGGTGTTCGATCATTGCTTTCCCACTCATGAACGCGTCGATACACGGTGCTGTGAAAGATCAGCGGATTCAGCCCAACCAGCGCGAGCAAAATGAGTTTTACACGGAATGAGGGATTGCCGTACATCTTTGCCGATTCCGCCCAGAAGAGGAGGAAGCCGCTGAGGAAACTGACCGCGAAGCCTGTCCATGTGAGCGGGAAAACTGCCTGCGCGATCTGGGTAACTGCGATGGGGCGCAGGACAACTCCCAGCATGCGAAGGTCAAGAATGGCAATTGTTCCAACCATGAGCGTAATCGCAAGAACGTGCACAGACTCGATAATGCTGTAGGCATAGTCCGACTCGCGAATCATAGTGCCAAGGCTTGAGTCGTTGAGCAACTGGCATAGATGTTGCAGCAAGGGCATGCGGCAGAATTCCAATCAAAAGAGCGGGTCGCTTGTTGTGCGGCGGGATTTATTTGGATGGAGTCGTGGGAAGCGCCCCTTGGTCTGTGCCA
>Ga0326728_10007864_pt1 | contig 26913 bp, 30 predicted proteins | sample MB3enrmetagenome_FD_207602 | JGI IMG/M metagenome (GOLD analysis project Ga0326728, IMG submission 207602) | Lab enriched peat soil microbial communities from McLean, Ithaca, NY, United States - MB31MN | ecosystem: Environmental > Terrestrial > Soil > Wetlands > Peat | place: USA: New York...
ACATAAGTTACTCAGAAGCATAGCCTATCTGGTTAGAGTTTAGCCTGGAACGTGTCACCCCAATCGTCTAACCCGTCACCACATTAAAGTACGATCTGAAAGCCTTTTTTCTCGCCTATCGTGCGGTTAGGCGCCCCTCAGGTGGAACGGACCATACCAAAACGCCCGGTGAAACTCTTCGAACGTTTGCTGGACTCTGATGTAAAAGCAGACCTTCTCACGTTCTTCCATAACAATGCCAACCTGTCTGAGACGCCTGAGGCATTGGCAAGGAAGGTCGGCCGGAACCAAGTTGAAGTCCAGCGAGAACTCGAAGACCTAGTGGAACTTGGAATTCTGAAAAAGGTTGAGGTTTACTCGTTTGGAATGGACCGAGATAAGGAAATACAAGATGCGATTTCAAAGCAACTTGCGCTAGGAGAAATAGTTGGCCCCGAGGGAGTAGTTGGCCCCCCTGGCACGAATATAAGGCAGGTTCCTAAGACCAGGTCAGGGGTGGAAGTCGTGGACAAGTTGCTCCCGGACGGAGTGCCCTCCACGTGTACTATCGTCTTACTCAGCGATCCAGGGGCTGGAGACGAGAATCTTTTGGCCCACATGGTCGGCCGCCAAATCCAGTCCGGAAAAACCGTCGTATATATTACTCTAGATAACTTCCCGCCCAACATTCGCCAGACCGTTAATGCACACGTTACCCAAGGAAGCGTGGACTGGTCGTCCCTCGTGTTTGTCGATTGCTACTCTAAGACGGTCGGTGTAGAGAGTGAAGAGCCAAACGCAGTAGATCCAGAAAACCTGTCAGCAATTAGCATTGCAATATCGGATGTGATGTCGCGTAGTGAGGTGTCACTGATCGTACTCGATTCCTTCAATACTCTGATCCGTAAGAGGGGAGGCCATTCAGCGATTGAATTCTTGCGCGTCCTAGTAGCTAGGACACGACAAGCGAAATGCCTTTGCCTAGTCACGATGAATAGAAAAGCGTTTCACCCAGCCATCGTCGCTTCGGCACAGGACATTGTAGACGGCGTTATCGAGCTTAAAGTGGATGAGGACGAGAAAGGGATTGCGCTTTCGCTTCGGATTCTTAAGATGGTTGGAACGAAACATTCCACTGCCTGGGAACGGTATAAAATCGACGACGACGGCGAACTTGTTTCAGCGAATACCGATCGGCCTTAGATGAGCCTTCAACTCATCTCCTTCAATTTCGCCGGTAGATACTTGTCGACTATGTAGGCTAGGCCGTAACGACTGAATGCCTCCTGCTCAGCCTTACGTTTGTTCTTCAGGAAAGTTTCGATCTCCTTCTTCCAAAGCTTTCCATTATACCGCGGGTCCTTCTCAAGCTCATAGAGGCGTTTTATGTCGAGATCGGTTAACGGGTCGCTCGGAAGTTTGTAATCGACGATATCCGAGGCCCAAACTCCGCACCATTTCGCGTCCGGCGTGTTTAGATCTCGAAGGTGCGCCGCGTTCGCGGAGCCGGAGATTATTACGTTAGCAATATGCATTCCCCAAGGATCTGCGTCACAGAATATGTAACAAGGAAGCTTCAGTTCTTTGTTCATCCGTCTTATGAGCGACCGAGTAGCACGCGGAGCTTGGCCCGCTGTGTGAATTAGCAGTGCTTTGTACTTCTCATGTACCCTCTCTTCTATGAAACGAGTGAACAGACCGCCTTTCTCGATGGCTATGATCTTATCAGCATTGCAGTCAGCAAATTCCGCATTTGTAAGCGCTGGGCCTATCATCATTCCATCGGGATGAGATGCAAGGTTGAGTTCCTTTCCCTCATAACCTCGCACAGTATATTGAATTGTTAGGTCGCCGAATATTGCGCTTCGTTCTTCAGGGAAGACGTTGAAATCCTCCCTAGAGTGACCGATTACGGTTTCTAGATCAGTGATTATATCGTCGCTTTCAGCCTGATCGGCGAAGCTCATTTCATAGGCCTGTGCTGAATAGAAAACGTCTCGAAGGGTTGAGGTCTTTCCTTCGCTGGTGAGTTCGTCAACGAACGATCCGGTCCATACAAGTTGGGTTAATGGCCGGATGTGTCTGATGTTACGTGCGCTTCGTTTTACGTAGTGATCGCCGAGAATGTATTGGCGAGTTTGTTGATCATAGTGGATGTTGTTGATCGATCGGCTAGGCATGCGGACTGAAGGCCATTGTCTCTGCGACAGTTGGGCGTAAACCTGTTCACCAAGACTCTTTAGGCCATTTAGAACGACCCGCTTCTTCTCTTCGATTCGGCTAGGCGTCTTCTTCGATGTCTTCTTCGCTTTCCTCTTCATACCTCAAAACACTCTTCAATAACGGGGATACGTCGGGCTGCTTGCTTTTTCCAGCAAGCTTGGCAGAGAATGAAGCAATCTTAGGTAGGTACTTTTGGAATACGTCAAGCCTATGCCTATCGTGGGCGATGTTAATCTTCTTCGACAGGAATAACGACAGTCTGCGAGCGACCTCCCGCACCGCGTTTAGAATTTCGCGTTCCACATCAGGCCTATCTGCGATGAATTCCTTCCCCACTGTCTTGTATGGAACTTTAGTGGAACAGATGTGAACGAAAACTGCGATCGGCATGTCGGACGTAGCCTTGTAATGCTTCCAATCGACTTGGGTATTGACAACCTTCCATGACACATCGCTCGCCTCATCAAAGAGCAGAGGAATCTTGTTGGCGAACCTGAACAGTTTGATTCCCCCACCTGCCTCAATCTGGCCACCATACGCTATCCCAATTTCCACAATGAATGGAAAACCTGCGTAAGCTGAGGGTTTTCGCTGGTACACGGCGATGAATTCCGGAGACAACTCCTTCCTTATCCCAGCTTCCAACAATTCCTCGCCTAGAGGAGAAAGACAGCTAGCGTCAGGCGCCAAGAACTTGTAATTCTTCATCCCGTTGACAAGCGTAACGATTTCCGCGGGGGTCAGTTTTTTCGGATTCTTCCTCGTCGGGAGGTTAACTTGTTGGAGGAACGAGGTGGCAATTGTTCTCCCAACCCGATGGAAATGCGTTCTCATGAAACCCACAAGCGTCCTCTCATTCGTTAGCTCGATCAGGCGCTTCATGGTTTCAACGTCGACGCCGTAGGGATGGGGCAAAGTTTCCTCAGGTGGTTTCGGCATCTGAGTTGTAACTCGATCAAACCTGTACAGCCTCCCCCTCGGATCAACGTAAGTCAGAGTGGCATATGGGGCGACGATCGCCGTCTCCATTAGGTAATCCAGAATCTTTGACATGGCACGGGTATAATCTGCCTCAGTGGAGAATTCGATTACGGCTCCGTGCCACCTGTTTTCATTCGGATGCGTCTTATGTTTCAGAACCACGGGCTTGTTCTTTTGGATGTCAATCATCAAATCGTATTGATGGATCTTCGTCGGCCCGGTGCTCGACATTATTGTGGCCGCGCCGTGAGTAGTGATTTGGCCGTAGAGGATCGCCATCTTTCCACCCAAGCCGAAGGTGCCCCGCGTCTGCCGAAGTTTGTACTTCGAGCCGAAAAGCACTTGGCCGAAGGCGGATGGAATTATGTCATGCGGTACGCCAATCCCATTGTCTTCGATGTGGACGCGGTAAATACCAGGCCCATCCGTAGCGCCTGATTCATGTGAAACGCGCAGATATATTTCGGGTGGGATCTGCCTTGTTTCGCACGCATCAAGAGAGTTCTCAACTAGTTCACGGATAGTTGAATAGATAGCACGAGTCGGATTCGTGAACCCTGCGATGTCCCGGTTTCTGTAGAAGAAGTCTGCCGCAGAGATTTCCTGGAATACTTCTTGAAGCGCCATTAAGGTTCGACTACCTTTGCGTACGTGTGGAATAAAGCTGATGATGGTTGACGCATGTTAAGTGGGTGGCTTTTGCCACAGCTCAAGGGTTTCTCTCTTTTTGCTTTCGCTCTTTATCTTTCTAAGCAATTTGTACACGGTGGAATGTTGTTTGCCCTTCAGTAAGAGTTCTATTGCTTCTCTTGCAGCAGTGACCGTCTCATATTCACCGAGCATTGCGATCGTACGTCCGTATACCGATACTTTCGCGTCAGTCATTTCCTCTAGCAGTCTGCGGATCTTTCCCTCGCGACCTATGACGCGCCCTTTCAGACGCGAGATGTCCCGGTCATTTTTCCCGAAAGTTTCCCTCAAGTCGATAATGTCCAGAACGATGTCGTCGTCAACTAGCGTAAGCGCACGTTCGGGTGAAAAACCTCGAGCAATCGCAAGAACTACATCTCGGGCCCGTAAAATGGTCGTTGGATCATCTGAATCTTCGCGCGGGACGATGTCGACCACGCCACTTTGACTTTGGATGAGTAGCTTCGCCTTGAATGCATCCTCAATGTTTGCTTTTGTCGACCCGTCTCTTCCGATTAGGACACCCATTCGCTCACTCGGAATTGTCGTGCTAATTCTTGTCGACATCTTCGCCTGTCACCCATTTCGTTAACCTTTCGATCGGAGGCACACTTACTCCAATCTTTGAGAAGTATCCGTTCATGCGAAGCAAATCTCTTTCAAGAAAACTCTGCGCCATGGGGTGTTCAGTCGTCACGGCCTGTGCGAAGTCGAAGATTATCGGGTTGAGGTCAACGATCATTATGTTGTACTCACTCAGGTCGCCGTGAACCAGCTGTGCTTTTTGGTAAAGGGTCTTGATGGCTTCAGCTATCTTGTCGTACATTCGTGCGGGATGATCTAAGGGGCTTTCTCTCAACAACGGTGCGGGTTCTCCTTTTTTGCCGATGAATTCCATCAGCAGTACGTTCCCGTCAACTTTCAGTGGGGTTGGTACGCGTACACCTGCCTGCGTCGCCTGCTGAAGGTTCCTGAATTCCTTCAACGCCCATAAGTTGACTAATGAACGTGTGTCTTTTCTCGTGCTCTTGAACCTTTTATCCCCTTGGATGTACATCATTCTGCCTTTCAAGAATTCTGCTGAGGTCGTCAAGAAAATCTTGATCGCCACTAGCTTTTTTCTCTTGCCGACACCCCAGTATAACCTCGACTCCTTCCCCGAGCGGACGACGCCGTTGATGGTATTGATGTAGCCGCGGTTCAGCAAGCTGTACACAATCATGAGCGTGGACCTGTCGAACACTTCCTCGAGCGATTCCATTTCCTCGCTCCGTTTTTCCCTCATCAATCGATCTGTTTCGTATCGCACGACCTTCCTCCGTAGCTTTCGCTCAGCCAACGATTCCATCTAAGACACCTCGGAACCTAGGCGAGGATGCGCCCTTGGTTGCGGAGCCAGTTGGCCTGGCTTTCCGTGTAACGCCAGAGAATATCGCCCCTTGTGTCCACTTGGAAATCCCAGGGCGCCACAAGTACAACATCTCCGACCTTAATCCATACCCGACGCTTCATTTTACCCCTGATACGGCACACTCTCTCGTGACCGTCCCCGCATTTCACCATCAGTCGGTCATAACCTAGCATCTGAGTTACGACACCAAGCATCTGCCCCTCACCAGGCATGACCATTTCCCTGAGTTCTCCCTCACTCAGGACCTTCTTCTTACCCACACATTCCACCGAGTTTTATTGCGCTAATAACTTAGGACCCTAAATAAGCATACTAATCGAGCGTTCAACAGCCCTACTTTGGTTCAGTAGCTCCCCTAAATAACGCGAAGGTTACGTCACATTTTGACGATCTGCACATGTGGGACGCCGCTGATGTGGACGATCGCGGTTGGATCAACGAGACTCTGCTGAACAGCAGCTTGCACAATGGTTTCTCCTACAAGGTTAGCGATATCCGCAGTGTCTATAGCCGCTAAAGCTTCGCCAACGCTTGCACGGTTCCCCCTATAGAAATCTGGTTTGACTTCGAGTTTCAGTTTTCCTTCTCGGAAAGTCTCACCGAGAAGCTCGGAATCACACGCCGCGACCAACGTGTGCTTTGCGTCTTTGAAGACTCTGAGGAAGACCTCAGTCAGAGGAGGCACTTTCCTAGAATGGCAGTATGGAAGACCTAGCGCCGCAGGCCTCGCAACGAAGGAATTGGTAACGCCCCTCCTTCTCGACCTTGGTGTCTGGCCTGCCGCAAATTGGGCAGATTACGAACCGTTTAGCATAAATGTTGAGTAGCCTCGTGACTGTTGCTACGTCGAATCTCCCCTGGAAGATAGCTCTCGTCCCATCCAAGGACGCTGCAGTCGCCAACTCCTTAGAGAGAAACTTCAGCAGGTGATGTGGGTCACGGTTGATCTTGCTGCTAATATCGCCAAAATTCTGGATGATGGTCCTACGCCCCATCCTAATTCCGACAACCCTCGGAATCTCGAACCTCTCCCCTGTACCTACCGTCTTCGGAAGGTTCGAATACGCCCTATCCAGGAGTTTTGCGTAATCTGTGCTCAAGACTAATTCCTAAGGAACCATGTGAAGTGCCATATTTGTTGATTCCTCTTAAAGAAAATGTTAATGTGCATACGCGCAAAGCTTGGTAAAGCATTTGGAGGGGCAGAAACTAACCACAAACAACCCGACGGCCAGTAGAGGACCAAACACCCTTCCTTGGCAGACAACTGCCCAGAATGGAGGCGAGGACGATTGACAAGATGGATAGTCAATTCTGCATGGCCCTACGTCAATTCCGTTCCGCACCTAGGAACATTCATTCACCTACTAAGTGCTGACGTGTACACGAGATACCTGCGCCTTAAAGGCGAGGAAGTGATAGCCGTCACTGGCTCGGATGAGCATGGGACCCCGATCGAAGTTGAAGCGATTAAGAAAGGTATTCCGCCAAAGCAGTTGACTGATCAAATACATAATCAGATCCTCCAACTTCTAGACGCATACAACATTCGCCTAGACAATTATACCCGAACTGAAAATCCAGTGCACATTCGGTATACACAGGAATTGTACCGGAAGGTGTACGAGAACGGATACATCTACACGCAGAATGTTAACCTCCCTTATTGCCAAACAGACCAAAGATTTCTCCCAGACCGATTCGTAGAGGGGACATGCCCACACTGCGGCAACGAACAGGCAAGAGGAGACCAATGTGACTCTTGTGGCCGAGTCCTGGACCCACTTGAATTGGTAAAGCCACGATGTGTTTTTTGCGGTAACGCGCCTACGATAAAATCATCTACTCACTGGTTCTTTGACCTACCTAAGTTCCGCTACAAACTCTACACGGCCGTCAAAGAGAACAAGCAGTTACCGGAAAACGCACGAAACTTTTCGCTGAGATGGCTCGAGGAAGGATTGAAACCGCGCGCACTAACACGGGATAATAAGTGGGGAATTCCAGCCCCCTTCCCCGGCGCTGAAGGGAAGACGATCTACGTTTGGTTAGAAGCCGTACTAGGCTATGTCTCTGCCTCCATAGAGTGGGCGGAGAAATCTGGTAAACCAGAAGCTTGGAAGGATTACTGGTTCTCGCAAGGAACGAGGAATGTGCATTTCATTGGCAAGGATAACATTCCGTTCCACGTGATAATCTTCCCCGCGCTTCTTCTCGCAACGCACGAACCTTACGTTCTACCTTGGCAGGTGTCGTCAACTGAGTTCATACTATTTGACGGCAAGAAATTCTCCAAAAGCAACAAAATCGGCGTCTGGATTGACGATGCGCTGAAGGTTGCGCCGGCTGAGTACTGGCGGTATGTACTAATCGCCATAAGGCCAGAAGCCCGGGATGCGAATTTTACCTGGCGTGACTTCGAAACCCATGTGAACTCTGAGTTGAATGACGTGTTCGGAAATTTCGTTCACCGCACGCTCTCATTTGTAAATAGCCACTTCGATGGTATAGTGCCAGAACCTGGTATACTCGACGAGAAAGATGAGACGATTAAGAAGGAAATCGAACAAGCCCCATCGAAGATCGCAGCGCTGCTCGACGATTTTCAATTGAGAGGAGGCCTCGCTCAAATAATAGAACTGGCTAGGGCTGGGAACCAATACCTTAGCGAACGAGAACCATGGCACCTCATCAAGACAGACCGCAGCAAGACTGCGACCACAGTCTACTTTGCAACCCAACTAGTCGGATGCCTCGCAATCCTGATTTCACCGTTCTTACCCGAAACTGCAAGAGGAATTGGCGAACAGCTCAATCTCGACACGAACATCACAGAAAATTGGTGGGATGCCGGCAAGCTTCGCGTGGAGGCTGGGCATAAGATCGGTAAACCGGTCCCCTTATTCCATAAGGTTAGAGTCGCCAACTCGTAATGAGGTGTTTTGATGCCCCTACTAAAACTGGATCTGCATGTTCATACAGTCAGATCCTACGACGCCCACACTAGACGCGAGGACCTGCCAGCGATCATCAAGAGTAGAGGACTGGATGGCGTTGCGGTGACGGAGCATAACATCTTTGACCCACCGAGCTTTGACGATGCTCTAATTTTGCCAGGTGTCGAAATCAGTTCGAGAGATGGACACATTATTGCTTTGGGCATAAATGAGATGATACAACCCAGGCTTCCAGCGGATGATACGATTCAAAGAATCCACAATCAGGACGGCGTAGCCATAATCCCACACCCATACGACCCTGTCTGTCAGTGCATCAAAATCGCTCGCTTGAAGACAAGACCGGACGCGGTCGAAACCGTAAACGCCGATGCGCTCTCATTCTACATTTCAAATTGGCTTGCGCGAAGGGACTCCGCCAAATTCAAGCTTCCCCAAGTTGGGGGAAGCGATTCCCACATTCCCCAAACCATCGGGGATGCTTACACTCTAATCGATGCCAAGTCCAGAGATCTCAAGGACATACTTGACGGCATTCGATCTGGAAAAGTTAGTGGAGAAGGACGTGCTACGTCCATCATGAACAAGATGCGAAAGCTGAGATACAAGTTCAGCTAATCCATATCCTCAATCTGGTCCAGACCCAAGTCAAGGTCTATTTTTTCATCTTCTCCAGCCTCAGGCTCCATCTCCCATATTTCAAAATGCAATTTCCTTCGTGGCCGAGGTTCAAATTGTTGAATTCTCACGCTGAAACGATTTGTCGTAGAACTGTAGGATTTCAAGAATACCCCTTCAGCGCTCTAGTTCGATTCTAGACTGCGAAGACCATCGAGACATATTTGCGAGAAGGCGCGTGATTGCATCTTCCCCGCCTGAGGAAAAATCAGGAAAAACAGTTTCCTGAGCTATTCGCTACGCTATCTTTCGAAGAAACAGCAAAAATTCACTAAATTCTGAGAGGCTAATTGTAATATGAATGGCTAGTTATGTGAGGCGTTTTGGCTATCCTCCGCCAACGGGCGGTATTATCGCCAAGACGCAACCATCCGTTAACACTGTCGAGAGCCCGTTGAGTACCGAAGTTGGCTTGTCGCCTACGAGAATTTGAAGGGAGCGGCGTAATTCGTCGCTCTTGGGGTCGTAGACATAATCCCTGAGACCCTGACCATGCTTTTCGACTAACAAATCAAGCAGGTTCCTTACCGTCCCACCTTCGGGTAGTTCTAGCGTCTCTTCTCGCAACCCGACCAGCTCTCTGACACCAGCGAAAAATTGCACATTCACTTTCAAGCCAAACTCCAACCTCCCTACAGCTGTAAGCAACTGGCTATTCTGTCGTGTGCGACGCCCACGTCAACTCCATCGTTTTCGGCCGATTCGCTTTTGCTTCATCAATTCTCGTAACGCTAGTTGCATGAGGGCTGGTTTTCGGCTGGTCAGAGTTTGAGTAGGCTTCGTTGCTTATCTTCTCGAACCCGGTAACCATCGCGTCAAGTTCTAGTTTGCTGACGGTCTCGGTCGGTTCAACCATCATCGCCTCTTTTACGATTAGCGGGAAGTAGACGGTGGGAGGGTGAACACCGAAGTCGAGGAGCCTCTTCCCAACGTGTAAAGCCGTTACCCCTGTCTCCTTCGCAAGCCTGGAAGCCGACAGCACGAACTCATGCTTCCTTGGGACGCCCTCTCCATACGGCAGCGAGAAACCTTTGACGTTTCGGAGTTTCTGAGCCATGTAGTTAGCGTTTAGAACAGCCACCTCAGAGGCCGTCTCTAACCCTTCCCTCCCGTGCAAGAGGATGTAGGCATAGGCACGAAGGACTACTGCGGCACTTCCATGATATGCCCTTACTTTTCCGATGCTCTTCGGTCTGTTGTAATCTAGATAGTACTTCGAGCCGTCAAATTCGACTGTCGGGATTGGCAGGTAGTCTGCGAGTCTGCTCATCACTCCGATTGGCGCGGCACCTGGCCCCCCTCCCCCGTGGGGAGTTGCGAATGTCTTGTGCAGGTTAAGGTGGACGATGTCGAAACCCATGTCCCCCGGTTTCGCCTTGCCCATGATGGCGTTAAGGTTGGCACCATCGTAGTACAGGAGCCCCCCGGCCTCGTGGACGATGCTAGTTATTTCGAGGATTTCGCGTTCGAAAATGCCGAGCGTGTTGGGGTTGGTTATCATTAGGCCTGCTGTTTTGGGTCCGACTGCCCCTTTCAAAGCCTCAGTGTCCACGCAGCCGCGGGAGTTCGAAGGCACTTCGATAACATTGTAACCCGCCATCGCTGCGCTTGCGGGGTTAGTTCCGTGTGCGGAATCTGGGACAATTATCTCGTCACGCTTGAGATCTTTCATATCTCGATGGTAGGCTCTCATCAGCATGAGACCTGTGAACTCCCCGTGAGCGCCTGCGGCGGGTTGTAGAGTCATTTTCTGCACACCCACGATTTTAGCGAGAGAATCTGCCGCCTCGTATAGGAGCTGAAGAATACCTTGCACGGTCCTCTGATCCTGGTACGGATGAAGCTCCTGGATCTTATGTGAGGCAGCGAGAAGGTCACAGACTTTTGGATTATACTTCATCGTGCAGCTTCCAAGAGGGTACAGCCCTAGATCAACTCCGAAATTCTCTTGGGAGAGACGGGTGTAATGACGGATCACCTCAATTTCCGAAAGTTCGGGGAGAGATGGCGGAGCCGAACGCCGCAGCTTTCCCGGAATGGTGGTCAATGCGGGGGATGGGTCTGAGGCTTGTTTGTGGAAACCGATTTGCCCGTGCCCTGAGAGTGACCTGATTGGCGGCTCGTCCCATCGGGCTTGAGCGTATACCATTTAATTTAGCCCCCCAAAATGACGCGAAGCTCGTCAGCTAGCATGTCGATGTCGCGGTGTGTGTGGACCTCGGTGAAGCAGTAGAGGGCGGTCTGTCCCAATTCAGGGAAGTAAGTGCTCAGATCAAGTCCCCCCTGGATTCCGGCTGCTAAGAGAGCCTCGTTAATTTCTGGAACTCTCTTCCCCGCATCCCCAAAGTTCACAGTGAATTCCATGTAATGGAATGCGTTGAATACCGGCGCCTTCACTCCCCGCAACTTTTGAATCTGCTCGATCGCATAGTTGGTTCTATCAAGAATAGTCGCGCTGAGTTCTGTGATTCCTGCGGGTCCTAGTAGTGATAGGTACATGGCTGCAGCCAGAGCGAGCAACGCTTCATTCGTGCAGATGTTCGATGTTGCTTTTCCTCGCCTGATATGCTGCTCTCGCGTCTGTAATGCCATGCAATACGCGTCCTGTTTACCATCTTGAGTCGTTGTCCTTCCGATAATCCGTCCCGGCATCTGCCTCAGCAACCCCTCACCCCTGCAGGCAAAGATGCCGAGTAGAGGCCCACCAAAGTTCATGTGATTCCCAAGGGGTTGCCCTTCCCCAACAACTATGTCGGCCCCTAACTCGCCTGGCGGTTTGAGCGCGCCGAGTGAGATGGGTTCACAGCCAACAACAAACAGTGCCCCACGGTCATGGGTCAGGTGCGCGATATCATCACAGGACTCCTCCACGAATCCTAGAAAGGAGGGTGATTCTAGGTAAACCCCAGCGGTTCGGTTCGAGAGTTTCCGTCTTAACTCAGACTGGTCAATATAGCCTGTCCCACGATCTTGGGACACCTCGACAATTTTGATATCCGCCGGGTCGCAGAATGTTTGAAGTGTTTGGAGGCGCTCGGGGTGGATGAAGTGGGGAACAATTAATTCGTCTCGGCCGGTTACGCGCGACGCCATCCTCGCGGCTTCGCCTAAGGCTGTTGACCAATCGTAAAGGGAACTGTTCGCGTACTCCATTGCTGTAAGATCGCAGATTAGGCTCTGGTATTCGAACATGGATTGGAGCATGCCCTGCGAGATCTCAGGCTGGTAGGGTGTGTAGGAGGTCAGGAATTCTCCTCGACTGATCACTGCATCAATTGCGGCAGGCACGTGATGGGGCCAAACGCCGGCACCCAAGAATGATAAAATGTCACGCGTCGATTGATTCTTCGAGAGCAAGCCTTCGACATACCGTCTAGTTTCCATCTCAGAGAGTTTCGACATGATTGGTAACTCTGCTTTGGACTTTAACGTTGGTGGAATATCATTGAAGAGTTCGTCTATGGATTTCAGGCCAATATCGTCGAGCATTCTTCGTCGAATTTCTCGATCGCTGTTGGGAATGTATGGATGAACCTCGGACACTTGGACTACCCTATCAACGCCACATACAAAATCGGTTAATATTATTCGGTTATGGTCGCTTCTCGGAAACAATTGCCGCCCCCAATTTGTCAACAAATCCCATTAACCCCGCGTGAGTCATTGTAGCGCCGGTCGAAAAACATTGAGATCGAGAAAAATCACCCCGTCCGCCTATGTGGAAAACAAGCGCGTTCTCGGACGGGGTACTTACGTTGAAAGGGGCGCCCGACTGTTTGGAGATGTGCGGACTGATGAAGGGGTACACATAGATGCGAATGCAGTTCTGTACGGGCCAATCAAGATCGGGAGGCACAGCTACATTGGGCCGAACTGCGTCATAGGATTCCCCACAACCGATGAACTGAATCAGCTAACACAGTCTCACAAAACCAGAAAGAAACCGACCCTACTTGGCGAGAAATGCATAGTTCGATCAGGCACTACCATCTACTCCAATGTGATTGTAGCCAACAACGTTTCCTTCGGCCATAACGTATTGGTCAGAGAGAATGTCACGATCGGTGCGGGGACGAAAATCGGTACTAACGCTGTGGTGGACGGGAGCACGAGGATAGGTAGTCGGGTTTCAGTTCAAACGGGGGTCTACGTCTGCACTTACTCAACAATCGAAGATGGGGTGTTCCTAGGCCCATGCTGCGTCTTCACGAACGACAAATTCGTTACGCAGAAGCCGTACAAGTTGATCGGCCCCACGGTGAGGAAAGGTGCAAGCATCGGGGCGAACGCGCTCCTCTTTCCGGGAGTTGTTGTCGGAGAAGGGGCTGTGGTTGGTTCGCAGGCTATGGTAAACGTTGACATCCCTCCGCGCACCATCTTTGTAGGAATTCCTGCAAGGAAGATTAGAGACTTGCCGGGAGATTGGCATTCTTCTCTCCTGCAAAATTGATTCTTGACCATCAGCAGAACGAATAAATAGTGAACTTCCCAATCACGGCGATGTTCGACTAAGATTAACCCGATGAAAGCGAGGCCAAGCTGAGGTTGAAGACGAAGTTCATAGCCATTCTCCTAGTTCTGGTCCTCGCGCTCGTTGTTGCCGTCCCAACGCATGCCCAGACCCCACCACCTCAATTGACGATATACATCTCCAGAACGGCGTACATCGGCGAGTATGGCATAGTGCATATAATCGACAATTTCACTGTGCACAACTCAGGGACGACCCCTGCTACCTACTTGGATTTTGGTGTGCTGAGCGTTTTCAAGGGAGATTTATACTATGTGGACGCGAAGGATAGCCAAGGAAAATCCCTCGTCGTGGATACGAATGTGAACCAGACGAGTGGCTTCTATTGGATGCGAGTTCATTTCGCCAACCAGCTTCCCTTCAATTCGACTTATCGATTCACCGTCGATTCCATCGTAGGTCACATCATAACAACTGCCCCGAATGGGCTTCTGTACAATTTCTCAGCCGCCCCGGTTCTTACACAGGATGCAAGGCAGGCTAACGTTACGCTCTTGGGAGCCGTGGGATCCAGTTTCGCGGTTGCTCAAAATTCAACTTATACGCAAGAGACAGTTGCAGGACAACCCGCTCTGGTTAAACAGTACAAGCCCTGGAAGGCGTACTCTACGGAGACCTTCTTTGGGCCTTACCTGACAGTTAGCCAATACCTCGTAGATGTCGCATCTGTGGAGCGGGATATCAAGATCGGCAGTTCGGGTACGCTGAGCATTCTCGATACTTACAATTTGCATAACTATGCTATTCCAATTACTAGCCTAACGATTACACTTCCGGACGGCGCAACTAATGTTATGGCGTATGATGTTGTTGGTGCAATGTGGACGACCACAGAGAACCCCGCCCCACCTTACCAAGTAAGCGTAGCTCCTAGATACGGCGAAGGGATTAGAGGGGGAGAGAACTTCACCTTCAGCCTCTCCTACAGCCTCCCCCAGTCCGACTACCTCAAGCAATTGAATTGGTGGGGAAACTACAACCTCACGCTTCCGATGCTCAACAATCGGGAGGATTTCGTGTTTGATACGGCTACGGTCAAGATTATGGCGCCAAGCGGCATCAGGATTGACAATGTTATACTTCCCACTTCAAACCCTATCTCACCGCCAATCCAGTACGATCACGCCAAACAGCAAATCCAACTTCAGGGGGTCACGGTATCTAGCAACGTGACACTTGGCGTCTTCTTCAGCTTCATTCCCTTCTGGGCTGCATTCGAATATTTGCCCTGGCTACTAGGCATCGAAGTGGCATTTGCAGCAGTAGTTTTAGCGGACAGGATTAGACGTGGGCCGGAACTCGCGATTCCAGTGCCTGTCGAGAACCTCAGAGAGTTTGTGGGCTTGTACGACGAGAGGATTTCGCTCTCAAGAGAGCTCGTTGCGATGGAAGACGAAGTCGCGAGGGGTGGAATGGTCAAGCATGAGTTCAGAAGGAGAACGAAAGTAATGGAATTGAGGCTCGATGAAATCAACAAATCGCTCATGGCCGTTAAGGCGGAGATCAGAGCGATCAGCCAACACTATGACGAATTGATCCGCCGGATAGACCGTTCCGAAGCCGAAATCCAAGTCTCTAGAAGCAGCCTGAACCAAGTGAGAACTCAATACCGATCTGGAAAAACCACTAGAGAGACATACGATGCGATGGTCAACGACCTCACGAAGCGGATCGATCGAGCTGAGGAGACGGTCGAAACGATCCTGATCACCCTAAGAGAAGAAGCCCGCTAAGACCGGATACCCTGTTCCACAGGCTCTTTAGCACGCGTTGATGCCAATAGAACGCATCTCGTGTCCCCGATGAGCAACCAGGTCGCAGTCACGAAACTTCAGGATTGGCTAAGAATTTCGTTAGGCTCAAACCTTTCCCAGGCAGAGCGTGAACGAGACAAACTGGTTTCAGAGATCAAGCGAGGCGTCGATTCACTTAGAGACTTCTGCGATCAACTCATTCGAAAATCAGAGCAAGACATGGAAACAAAACGGGACAATAGAGCACAATATAGGGCCTCTAAAGCCGTTGCAAGACTCACTAGCATCATACCTGACATGTGCAAGGAACTCAACATCCCAACCCTAAAGGACTCAATCAGCCTGAGAAACTTACAAAGGGACACCTCAAAGCTAGCATCGGAAGCTGCCCGAACCAGAGAGGAATGGTTGCGCCAAATCAGACCCTACTACATCCTAGACATGATGACTTTAGGCGGCAATATTGACAAGCTCCGGAGGCTCGCCGACGAACTTCATAACTTCCTCATGGGGCGCGGAGCGCTTCTTCGCTCCCTTGAAGACCTGAATGAGAAAATAGACTCTCTAAGGAAACTGCAAGAATCCGAAGAACTAGCAGTGTCTCAAAGAAAATCCCTTGAGGAAAAGGTGAAGGAAACAGACCGTTTGGACGAATCATTGAGACTTCAAGCTGAAAATGTTCGGGGAAACCCAAAGGTCACGCGGTTCCTTGAAATCGACTCGGAGTTGAGGAGACTCAGGGGTGAGTTGATTCGAACTGGCTTCAGTAGGCTAGGCCGCCCGCTCAAGAAGCTCATATCAATTTCGGAACGTGGTGACTACCCGCTTCCCGTCGAAGTTCGCGAAAGCGTAAAAGAGTACATCAAGAAGCCCTTCACCATTTTCCTTGCAGAACCCGCTGAGTACCCTCGTTTGAAATCGGTAATGTCAGCCTTATCCGGCGCGGTCTCTTCAGGCAAGCTTGCGCTCAAGCAACGCGAAGCCAAGAAAGTTATCGAACGATCGGAACAAGTGATCTCAGGAAACTCATTGTCAAGCATTCATGAAAGTGCAAAGAAAGCAAAATCGACTTATGACGAAATTCTCTCCGACCAAGAAACCAAGGCGTTAGTGCAACAGCTCACAGAGCTACGCAAGAGGGGTAAGGAAAACCGCGCCTCACAAGAGGAATTAAAGGCGGAACTCGAACGAGCGATCGAAAACGAGAGACATTCAGGCGAGCAGATTAACTCGCTCTTACGTGAAATAGAAAACTTTGCGCGGAAACTCTCTGGCTCAGATCTGAAACTTCAACTCCCGTAGTGGTATCAGGTTAGGACTCGAATTCGTTGCTTTGAAACGAGAGCACGTAGGAGGCTGCGGCCTAGGTCTGATTTCTTTGATACACGGATCTGGCCCTTCTTCCCTATGGTAGCTGAGAAAAGGTACTGGTCGCCCACGTAGACATTAGCGACTGTTCCGGTTAGGTCTTCGTCGAAGACGATGTCGATTCGATTGCCGACTTCCCTTATCTCGTACCGTGTTTCTTTTCCAGATGAACTAGGAGCAAGGGGCTCCACGTCAATCTTCACGCCGAGCTTCTCTTCGAGTTTCGTGACCGTGACGCCTTTCTTGCCGATGAGTATGGGAACCACGTCGTTGTCGACTCGCACGACAGCGCGGTTGTCGGATACTAGTGTTACCTCAGCGTCAGGGTCGAAGCGTTTGATCTCTTGTGTTATCCTTTCTTCAGCCAACTTCCGCGCCCCGCTAACTGTACGCTTGACTTCGCTGACTGGGATTATCACGTTCTCTTCGCCGAAGGTGTAGATCTCGAATTGCAGGTTGCCAGTTTCGAAATCGTTTACTTCAACCACAGGCCTCGCTAGATCAGCTTCCGTCATTCCAGTTGGAACCTTTACAGTCAGATTCAACGTGAATAAGTTTCGAACCTCCCCATACTCGATGAAGATTATCGTGTCGATTATGTGGGGGATCATGCCTAACTCAACTCGTCCAATGAACCGTTGAATCGCGTCAATAGCTTCACTCGCATGAACAACGCCGACCATGCCTACCCCGGCCAACCTCATGTCCGCGAATATCATGAAATCCTTGCTTCTTCTCACCTCATCGAAAACCGTGTAATCAGGCCGGACAAGGAGCAGGATTTCAGCAGTTTTTTCGAAATCACCCTCCAACGGACCGTACTGGGTAATCTCCGGCCCAACCTGCAGATCCCTAGGAGATTCTAGCGTCTTGACGATCTTGTTCTGTTTCAGATAGAATTCCGCGAGGGATGAGGCGAAGGTTGTTTTCCCTGAACCAGGAGGGCCGGAGATCAGGATCCCTTCAGCACGGGTGGCTAGGCGTTCCATGAGCTTCGTCGAGAGCTTGTAGTCTTGCAGGGTGAGACTGATCACTGGTCGGACGATGGTGACTTCCAAACCATCGGATAGTGGAGGGCGGGTTATGGCGATACGAAAGCGGCCAAGCTGAATTACCATGGCCCCTCCGTGGTTGATTTCAACGAAGCCTTCGTTGCTGACACGGGCAGCCTCAGTGACCTCTCGGATTATCTGTTCGACTTCTTCGACCGAGCTGAGGTTCTCGGAAAGGGTTACTAACTCGAACTTACCCGGTTTTCCCCTCTTGGCTAACGGTTTCGTTCCTTCCTTCAAGTGGATACTTGATGTATCGGGAGTGAGGAATTTCTCAAACGCGAGGCCAGTCAGTTTGACCTCGCCTGGGACGTGCTTCACCTTTACGCCTGCAGCTTCTGCAGCCAACGCCTGCACGTAATCCGCGGTCAGTAGTGTTCCATTCTCGGTCTTCGCGACGTCAGTGATTAGAGCGTCGAGCCTTCCGCTTCTCGCAAGCATAATGTCATTGTAGCCGGGTCGCTCACCCAAGAATGTGAGTTTGATGCCCTTACTCTCGCACAGGACTCGTAGCTTCTTGATTTCCTTTAACCCAACGAACCCTGTCTCGCGACCCCTCGAAGCTTGAGCTTGAAGCTCATCTAAGACTGCGCGGGGTATGACTATTTCCACATCGGTCAACCCTTCCTTCTCTATGATAGCAGGAACGTTGCCGTCAATGATTATCGATGTATCGGGAACAAGTTTCTCTGTCAATTCTAAATCCTTACGCGCCATGAGTAGAGAACTCTCAATAAAAACAGTACCAAGCGGGCCGGGCTAGAGAGGCTAATCGAACATCTCTTATCGATGAACTCCCCCGAACTATGAATGATGAAATTGGAACAGCGTATCTCATCCAGGCGCATCTACGACGGCAAAATCCTCAACTTCCGCGTCGACGAAGTCAGCATCGAAAACGGAAAGGTTACGAGTCGTGAAATTGTTGAACATCGAGGAGCTGCAGCCATAGTTCCCATTCTTGAGGGAGGTAACGTGATCCTCGTCCGACAATACCGATATGCAGTCTCCACTGAGCTTCTCGAAATCCCCGCTGGAACATTAGAGCCTGGTGAGGAGGCGGAGGATTGTGCGAAACGAGAGCTAGAGGAAGAAACAGGATACACCTGCGGGACCATTGCTAAGGTACTGGAATGCTTCGTTGCTCCCGGCTACAGCACCGAAAAAATTTACATCTACTTAGCCAAAGGCTTGACGAAGACGCGACCGAGAACGGAAGAGGACGAAAACATCACCGTTGAAAGTTTTCCATTCGAAGCTGCCTTAGACAAAATCCGGTCAGGGGAGATACAAGATGCGAAAACAATAGCTGGCCTACAAACCGCAGCACAACTACTTTAGTCCATGAGGTTGATCTTGAGAAAATCGGGGTGACCTGCTAATATCATTCTTGAGACATCGTCGCGTAAGTTGTCGATGTTGAAGCCGAAGTGTTCTGAATGATAGCCGGTCAACTTACTGTAGGCTCGTCCCATTACGCTGAGAGTGACCGCGATTTCGTTCTTTTGTAAATGGACGAGCGCTGCGGCGAGCAGGATTATGCCTTGCAGTATCTCCTTATCAGCTCCGGAAGCCCTCCGCCACGCCGACTCCAGTGCCTCGTGGCTTTCCCAGAACCGCTCTTCATTGAACAGCTGAATCCCCTCCCGAATCGCTTCCCCCGCTTCCATTTGACGACCTGGGATGTCAAGTTCCCTTAAAGTAAGCAAGGGCCCTAACTGGTTCTCAAGAGACCGGGTTGCCGCTTGCAAATTCGCCTTTGACTCTAGGAGCAGATCCAGTTCGACAGCTAAACTGCTCACTCGAAGGTTGCCCACATCCCCGCCAAATTCCTTCACTGCTCCATAAGACCGGAGCGTCAACTCTCTCGCGTCTTTAGGTGTAAGTTTTGTACCGTTGGATAGTCTAACCAAGAACCTCATCGAACCACGGCCCTAGCACTTGGATTGAAGCCCGAGTTATTTGACAACATCTATAACGATGGTCAAGTGTGTCAGCCGTGAATCGCTTCGGAGTTGTAACGGTGGTGTCAACAACGCAGGAGTACGTGATTGACGGTAACGATTTGAACAAGAAGCTCGAATCATTGAACCTTGAAGCTTACCAACCGACCGGTGAGCTCCACCAGATGTTGACTGGCCAAGTCTTTGAAACCGTTGAAAAGAAAGTCATTAAGGGAATGGCCGACGAGATCGAGAAGGCTAAACCTCAATTGGTCCGATTCGTAAATCTTGAGGCTCTAGCGTCAGGCCCACACAAAGACTACATAAACCCAATATGCGGGTGCCTCGCCGTTCTCATCGAGGGCCTAACGGCTAAGGGGATTCAGGTTAGCGACACTGTTCAGAACCCAATGCTCCTTCCGTGGCATTTGGTTGCTAAGCTCGACAAGAACTTCAAAGGCCTACCAGCCCCAGGACAAACCGAGCCACCCTGATCCCGAAACCGCCGGAAAGTCTTGGACTGAGTCGACTGAAGTTCAATGAGAAACGGTTAATTGTGAGCGCGAAAATTCATCGCACGAGGAATTAGCTTTGTCAGTTGACGTCGGTCAAAAAATGTTAGACTTCCAACTCCACGACCAAGACCGCAAGCTGAGATCATTGAAAGAGTTTCAGGGAAAGAAGGTGGTTTTGGCGTTCTTCCCGGGAGCGTTCACGGGCGTATGTGATAAAGAGATGTGCACATTCAGGGATTCGCTGCAAAACTTGCCGGGGCAGGTTGTTGCGGTCAGCGTAAACGATCCGTTCACGAACAAGGCTTTTGCGAACGCGAACAGGTTGCAGTTTCCGATACTCAGTGATTACATGAGGGAGACGATTAAGAAACTGAACATCTTGCACAGCGATTTCGCGGGATTGAAAGGGTATACGGCAGCGAAGAGATCCGTGTTCGTATTAGACCCCACTGGGACCGTTCGCTACAGGTGGATATCTGAAGACCCTACGAAGGAACCGAACTACGAGGAAGTCAAATCCGCCCTAGCCAAGCTCTAGACAAACATCCTATAGGATTAGGCCTACCCGTAGACAGCCCTTCTACCTAGAACCTAGGAGGTGGGTAGCGCCCGAAGAAGACGGCGTTTACGTACGTGGAATTTTGCGCGGACTCGCGTCCCAATTTGCTGACTATAAAATGAGAAAGAAAGACGGGGGGAGGGATGGGGTTTAATCGATTTTGATTTCTTTACCCTTGGGTCTAGGTTGCATTTTGCGTAGGGTGATTTCTAGGACGCCGTTGTTGTATGAGGCTTTGGTGCTGTCGGGGTCGACGCCTGTTGGCAGTTGAACTTCTTTGTAATACTTCTGGGTAGGTGAATCCACTTTGATTGTTAATGTGTCCTCGTTGATGTTGGTTTTGATGGCTGATTTCTCGACGCCGGGCAGTTCTGCAACTACGCGCACTTGTGCTTGTTCGTTGATGACATCAACTAGGGGCTCACGGGTTTCTTTTGGTTCTAAGGCTGGTTGTTCGATGCCGAATGCGCCTGGGCGTCGGGATGGTTTGACGTTGCCGAACTCTTGGACGTTGGGCTTTCCGTCGGGGCCGATAGACATTGAGTAGCCGTAGACGAAGGGGCCATACTGCTTCACGGTTGAACCGTCAGGTAACTTCCTCTCTGTCATCATGTCCTTTGGCATGCCTTTGAGCATGTCCTGGAACATGTTCTCGAACATAGAGTCGACGTCGCTGAACCAACGATCCATCCAACCGAAAGGAGACCGCCTGCCTCGCCGTGACCTAAACCATTCGGGAAGGAATTCGTCCGAAGACATTTTCTTACTTCACCTCTGATAGGCTAGTTTGTTACCTCTAGTAACAGCCCGATATAAATATTGTTACGTCAGGTAACGTAACGTTGTCGTTTGGTCGAATAGTTTCTTGGTGCTGTAACAAACCGTTTGGTGATTTCAGAGCATCCTTCCCTCAAGCTGTAGGGACACGGCAAAACACGTTGTGGCGGGAACAGTAAGTGTTTTTTCCGCTTCCGCTGTACATCATAGCCTTTGGGTTAGGGTGGTTTGCTTGGAGAAGGCACTGGAAATTGGATAGAGAGGAAAAACTGTTTTGGTATATCTTATCGTTGTGCATTACATATGTTGGTGTTCTCATAGCTCTAATCCCGAACCAAGAAATTCTAACGCCCTTTGGTATCCATGTTCTAGTGTGGGGTAGCATAATCGCAGTTGGAGGAGGGGGCGGCGGTTATCTTGTCTATCTTATCTATCCAACAGTTGAACCGAGAGCCGAATGTAAACTATATCCAGTTTTTGATACGGCGCATATGGAGCATTTGCCACAAGTTGTCAGAGAGCAAGTCGAGGAAATGCTGCGACAAGGGACAGCTGAACAAAAATACCAAACATTTAGGGTTACAGCGAGAAAGATGATGATATGCAATTGTAAGGTCTTAGCCAAGTTCAACGGAGCAGAAGCTCATCTATTATGGGAAGGCATGGGCACAGAAACCCATCAAATTGCGAAGGAACAAGTCACATTACAAGTTGGAGATTTCGGCACCATAATGCTGTGGGGAGCTGCAAGAAAGAACGATAAGGCTGCCCTGTATTTCCCAACCGTGAGCCGCCCTCAAGCTCCTTACCCAATCGGTTCTGACATGCCACCATTGAAGCTAGAGGTAACGCTGATTGCGGAGAAGTTGAACGACAAACCCCACCATTTCACCATCTACCGTGAGGCGTGGGAAACCCTCAGAACAGAAGAAATTCGTTAGAGGTTCTTTGATTTGAAATATTCGGTGCAGAAGGAATGTTGCCCAGTGTCTCGGTGGGTTTACTTGCGTTCTGTATGATTGTCAGCCACTTGTCGTTGCCTCGGATGTCTATTCCTGCCATGTCGGCGGGTGTTTTGTAGTCCAATGCTTTGTGTGGTCGAATGTAGTTGTGGAATAGTTGGTAACCCGTGAGTATGGGGCTGTCCTTGCGCTCTAGACCTCGCATAACTTTTTCTCTATCTCTGATTTCACCGTTCATTCGTTCCATCTTGTTGTTATTGTAATCCCCCGCTAACCTGATGTGGCGTATGTGCTCTGTTCGAGTCTCAAACCTTGTGGTGTAGAACTCGTTTAGGTACGCTTCATGGAAGTTAGCGGCTCCATCAGATACGAGCGTCTTAGGAGCCTTCCCCGCCACTGTCTTAGCTAGTTGGAATAGTGGGCGAACGTCAGCCGTGTACTTTGTGTCTGCCACCTCTTGGGCAATCCAGAAGCGTGTTTGCTCATCCATCATTGCGTAAAGATACTTCAGATTCCCCTTTACCTTAAGAAACAATTCGTCTGTGGCCCAAGTATCACTGACCTGCGGTGTAATCTTATCGAGGTACTTGTTCATCAGTTCCGTGTACTTGGTTATCCATCTGTAGATCGTTTGGTGGCTTACCTGAGCGCCGATTAACCGCAGTGACCTTGACACGTTTCTTAGGCTCTCGCCGGAGAAGTAGAGTTGCATGGCGGTCGTTATGGCTTGCGGGTTGTGCTTCATCTTCTCGAAGCCAAGGTTCACAGTGAAGAATTTCCCGCATGATTTGCAGGCGAATTTCTGAATGTCACCGTAATGGTTGTGCCGTAGACCCCACTTGATTATCGCCTCTGATTTACAGAAGAGGCAGGTGTGGATGTCGGTTACGGGCTCGATTACTCTAGCTGCAACCTGCTGCCTTAGCTTAAGGCTGAACTGCACGGCCCAAATGTGCTTGCACTGAACGTTTCGGTGGGTGAAGTCGGGGCATGTGCAAAGCCAACCTGAACTTTCTTTCTTCTTGGTTACGTCATACATTATGTCTCTTGATTGGGAAGCTACTCGGTAGAAGCGTTCTTCTAATCGCATGATTTGGTTGGGTTTCTCAGCTATCATGCGTCCTCTGAACTCACGGGTGTTTGCGTCCAAATCTCATCAGTATTACATAATACTGGTATTACCATATAAAGATTTACTACCGTAAAGAAAGATTTATATAGGACTGTAAACCTTATATACTACTGTAAAGGTATAATACGATGGATAGAGATGGAAAGAAAGACCACAAGCATCAAAATAGACCCAGAGTTCTGGAAGCAAGTAAAGAAGGAAGCAATAGACAGAGGCACAGAAGTATCCGAACTAGTCGAAACCGCACTCAGAAAAGAGCTGCAAAGAAAATGAGCATCAATAAGAGAAAAGGAGAGTTAAGTTCACTAGTTCGACATCTAGGAATCTCACCAAGGAAACTAACTGCCGCTATCTCGTTCAATGAGCGACTCCGAGTTCAAAAAGCTGTGTTCTTACTAAAGCACCTAGGCATTGCGCCATTTACTGACTATGATTTCAGCCTGTACGTTCATGGCCCCTACTCGCCGACTTTAGCGGCAGACTACTACGATGTTGCGAAGGTGAAGGCTATGCCTATGAAGTTGGAACCAAGAGTTGAAACTCTCTTAAACTGGTTTGCTTCCAAGGACGAGAGATGGTTAGAGATCGCATCGAGCATCATATCAATCAAGGAGAAATATCCAAGAGACAAGAACGATGCAATTCACCCTCTCCTAAAAATGTCGAAGCCGTGGGTTGACCGAGGAACGTTCAACAGCGTCATGACAGAGCTTGAGAGCCAAGGTGCCGTCTAGAAACGCCACTTGTTTCCATGTCGATACGAACTACCTAATTGATTGCTTCAGATGGAAGCATGGCGATACCGACGAGCGTGCTAAGATAGCTTCTGGCGTAATCAACGAAGCGATTCACCACGGGAAAGTTAGGGCATCCGTAACTGTTATCGGAGAATTTGTTGATGTCGTGGTGAGGAAACGATATTCTCTTGATCTATTGAACGACTTGGCAGATTACATTGAAAGAGGGAAGTTAGAAGTTTGTTATGTCGAACCACAAAGGGCGGCGCGCTATACCGACCTATCACTCAAGATAAGAAAGGAAGTACGAAGTGAAGGTGTCGGCTCGACCGACGTGTTCATCTTGGCTCACATGATGACCGATATGAGCGGCGAAGGCCTACTTACATTTGACGATGCGATTTTGACGAGCAGGGGGGTTCAGAAGGTATTGAAGGAACACATACAAAATAGAAAAAGACCGAGAATCACAGACGACCCAAGAAGGAGTTAGTCGGCCTTCTCAACCCACACAAACACGAAGGGTCGTGTTCCACCAAACGAATTGTTACACGCACCTAAAGTTCACGTACCAAACGCAGACGTTACGTTACCTTACGTCAGGTAACGGTACCTTCTCGTCAGTTGGGAACTGCTGTTACTTTTCGTCTGCTGAGGTAGCGATTATGTTTGATTGCACTTTATCGCGAGGTTATCATCTTTGGGCTTACCATCGATCTTTCGTTGATAACCACTCCATCGTTGGTCATGAGAACTGAGAAAGACCGATTCTCACCCGTCTTATCGATAAGACTCCCACTTACGATTACGTGCCCTCCCGAGGAATCAGACAGCTTTGGAAACCACTGATCTGTCATTAGGTTGCCGAGGTTAGCCGACAGCCATCTCCAAGCGATACCTACATAATCTGGTGTTTGCGTGCGAGTGTCACCGATGAAGCTCATATTCAATTTCTAATTTATGTTATGTTAACATAGCGGGGCATGACTATCGTTACATGCCTATCGATTCTTCTAGCTGGGCTATCCTTTTTGTCAACGGTTCAATCCTTTCGGCATAGAGTTGGTTTGCTTCGGCTCTTGCCATTTTCTGGATTTCCGTTCGGTCTGAATCTGATAATGTCAATGCGATCACCTCTTCCTTGATTTGAAGGCCCTCTACTCGATTTCTATTGACGGCCAGTAAGTCCGATCAGGATATGGGCAATCGGCGGCTGGACAAGCGTGTGGAGGAGGGTGACCCATCTGTTTGTTGCAACCGCAAATATGCAACTGATGTTCCCTAGTTTGCCTGTGCCCATTACATTGCATTTCTTATCGCTAAACAGTCGTCAATTTCACGCTTAAATGCACGATGCTCGCTTGTGCAAGGGCTATTTCGCCTTTGCTTTCTGTATGCGCTCGTACAAGTTGTCATAGCAGCTGTTTATGATACCGGTTTCCATTTTGAATGAAGGCAATTGCAGTAAACCATCTTTTTCGCGCACGCCTATGGTCAAAGTCAGCGTTTTCTTTTTAAACCAAGCAGCAAAGACCGGGCCTATAAGCCAAGTACGTAATGCTGTAATTTCTCGTTCCTGTGTGACGCTCAAAACTTCGATTGAAGAATAAGGAAATTCCAGCACTAATGCGTTGGATGAATCTAGAGAGGGATCAGAGAATTTGATCTTAATACTTTGTTCGGAGAGTGAAATCGTCGCCAGCTTACCTGCCAAGTTCCGGTATCCATCTACATAGAAAGCGTCGTACACGCCCATTTCTTGTCTAGATTTAACCCATCTCTCTTCTTTACCAAGCCAAAGCTGATCGTCTTTCGAGCAGTACCATCTCTGTTCTTCCTCGTCAACAAATATCATCGGTTTACCGCAAACTCTGCATGTTGGTAAGTTCTCTGATTTTTTCGTCTATGATACACCTGATTCTAGGTAACGGGTAGTTGTCGTTTGGTGCTCGAAGGCGCGGCAAACCGTTTGGTGGCATTCTCAGAATAGCGGTTTGATTATGGCTTTATCTGGGGTGTATACTTCCAGCTTCTCGTTCCCAATGTGACTTTGTTCTTTCAGTATTTCGAAGTCCTGTTCCGAAACCGCAATAATCTGATCTTTTAGTACGTAGAGAGCCGCCACAGGTATCTCGTCCGTCGTTCGAAGAGTTCCTCCTGGGCGTTTCTTGTTGGTCAGAATTAGCAAATATCCGTTTCCAGACCCCTTGTATGTTACGAATGGCATTGTTCATCATCAATAGTTCATCTGCTTGGCGCTTAAATGCACTTGCATTCAAGGTTTCAGGGTCCTTTTTCGACTTGCGTTTTGAATCAGAGTCAACCACCTATTTTCTCCTTCAACCGTAATGCCTGCGGCCTCGCTTGGAGTTTTGCCGCTCAAAGCTTCATGGGGTCTAATGTAGTTGTGATAGATTTGCATACCCGAAAGAATCGGGGTATCTGACTTCTCTAGCGTTCGCATGCACCGTTCTCTGTCGCGTAATTCTCCGTTCATGCGCTCCATCTTGTTATTGTGGACGGTCCCGTGGAATCGAATATCGCGTATGTGTTCCGTTCGAGTCTCTAGTCGATTAGTGTAGAATTCTTTCTCGTATGCCTCATGAAAGTTCGGTGCGCCATCAGTAATGAGCGTCTTAGGATTCTTCTCTGCAATCTCTTTGC
>Ga0326728_10007868_pt1 | contig 26905 bp, 25 predicted proteins | sample MB3enrmetagenome_FD_207602 | JGI IMG/M metagenome (GOLD analysis project Ga0326728, IMG submission 207602) | Lab enriched peat soil microbial communities from McLean, Ithaca, NY, United States - MB31MN | ecosystem: Environmental > Terrestrial > Soil > Wetlands > Peat | place: USA: New York...
TAATCTGCGCTTCCGTGTGCCGGCTCTTGCTCATCGTCCTTCCCCTTTCCTTCGTCCAAATCGTATTCCAAATTGGACGGATTTAGGGGGTCAGGTCAGGGTGCCCCAGGTCCGGATTTTCGGACCTGGGAGGGAGCCGCCGTGCTCTCGCCGCCACCGTGTCCATTCGGACTCGATCTCCACCGCGCCCTCGACTCCTGTCGCATAGTGGCGAAAACTGGACCATGCCCAATCTTCAGGCCTTTCGACTAGTCCGCGCTTGACCGGATTGCGGTGCATATAGCGCAGCTTCTCCACGTGCTTGGCTTCGGAAAACACGTTGAAGTCATAGTAGCGAGCCTGCCAGAAGGGGTGTTCCCGGCGGCGCAGCGTCACCGACAGCTTGATAGCCTTGATGGCTTGGTCAAGACTGGAGCGCCGCGGCTCGCTCACCAGCAGGTGCACGTGCTCGGGCATCACCACGTATCCGGCAACCTGAAAACCGTAGCTCCGCCGCATCCTCTCCAATGCGGATTCAAACAGAGCTCGGGCCTCTGCATCACCCAGATAAGGCAGGCGCCGATAACAACTGAAGGTGAGGAAGTGCATCTCGCCGCTGTGTTGGTAATGAACGAGTCCCGCAGGCATGGCGAGAGAATACACCCGTCCAGGCGGCTGTGTACGGAGGAGATCAGCTTTATCCGGCACCCCTCCCAGGTCCGAAAATCCGGACCTGGGGCACCCTCATTCGTTACTCATGGGACCTGGGCCACCCGCCAAGCAAGCCGCCTTGAAGGACGGCTTGCGGCATTCATAAAAAGGAGTGGCCTATTGCCCTGACTTCCGCTTACCGCTGCGTCTCGCAAAGTCCCTATCGATTTTCTTCAGGTCGGCACCGTACAACCTTAGATTTAGAGTCGTCGCGGCAGAGAACAGGAAGGCAATGAGTAACCCCATAGAGGTCACCACGAAACCGACACCGAATGTATCCCAGAAGTGGTGAAGCGAGTTGCCATATAGGAAAGGAATCACTAATCCGATGCTAGCAATCAAACCTAAACCAAAATACAACGTAGCGCGGCCCCATTTTTTGACACTTTGCGCGGATTGCACGACAGCCTCGTCCACATTTTGTCCTGGTTGGACCTTCTTATCGGTTTGGTTCATGAGCCTACCTCGCGAATCGTCAACTGAGTTAAGAACAAGGATTTCCTTGCATGTCGTGGGGCGGATGGCCCAGGTACGCATAATTAGAAATGGGGTGCTCCATGTTCGGATTCTCGAATATGGGATAGCACCGTTCTTTGGCGGTACTACGGCATCTACCGTGAGGATCGTACAACGATCCTCGGAAGCTCAACGTGCTGCTGGAGATAGCGAAGCCGGAAGCCCACCGCGAAGTGCCGGCAACGGGCCGGAAGCCCAGACGCGAGTTTTCGCTTAGCGGCGGCAAGGGCGGGTGGCCCAGGTCCGCATAACTCAAAATGGGGTGCCCCATGTCCGGATTTTCGGACATGGGAAAGCACTGTTCTCCACCATTGAACCGGGGCTGTGAGGAGTGCGCTGTTTGCACAAACGGCGAAATCCGTCTCCAACGTAGATCTCGCATCGTAGTGGAAGCCCAGGTCCGAAAATCCGGACCTGGGGCACCCTCATTCGTTACTCATGGAACCTGGCCCACTTGTCCGATCATCCGCTTCAAAACCCGCTCAGGACGGGAATCCGGTTCAGTGGGCCGCCGGCTTGCACTTGCCATGGGGGTTCTTGTAGACGATTTCGATAGGCAGCCAGTCGGAGAGGCGCTTGGCCTCGACTTCCGCATCCCCGGCCTGGGGATTGAGCGAGGATCTGGCCAGAGCCACGTTCAGACTGACCTTGCCGTTAATGCAGTAGGCGGCGAGAAACTCGGAGAGCCCCTTGCTGGCCCGGTCCATGTAGTCGGCGGGCAGAGCGGCCTCGGCCCCGGCGATGTCCACTGGCGCGGCGATCATGCGGTTCATGGCTGGGGCGTTGCTGGCGGCACTGGCCGCGTCGAAGCGCACCACCAGAACCGCTCTCCGCTCCAGCGCGTCGGGGTTGGCGGAGTACTTGATGGCGGGAATGGCCAGGGCCACCGGGTTGGGCTTGGCCGCCGGATTGACCAAGGCCAGACGGTAGGGAGCGCCCTTCCACTTGGGCTGCGTGGGAATGCCGGCGGCCTTGTCTCCCGAGCTTCCGCATCCCGCCAATAGTACCAATCCCGCCATGGCCAGCATGATGGCTTTCTTCACGTCATCCTCCTCGATTGCATGAACCGACGAGCCAGAATACCACTCCGGCAAGACAGTGGGAGGTGATGGCTAACCGTGGCCGGGTTTTGGCGCAGTATCCGCCGGCGGGTCGCGGGGGCGGAGTTCGAGGTCTCCCACCCTCGCGCAAAAAACGCGCGAAGGTGGGGCACGGAACCTGGCTGGAAACGAACGGAAACATGCCGGGAAACGGGTGGGACTCCGCGGCGAGTGCGGCTACTCCGGAGCGCTGGCGCGGCGGGCGAGATGCTCTTCGCGCGCTTCGAAGATCTCCTTGGCGCGGTCCAGAGCGGTCTGGATGTCGGGGAGATTGTTCTCGCGGCCCACCCGGTCCAGGAAGTGCTCGCCATGCAACAGGCGGGAAGGCTGCTGCATGGCGCCGCACAAGAGCAGGGTGCGGCCGGAATCGCGCAACTGCCCGGCAAAACGCTCGATGGCGTGCACGCCGGTGGCGTCGATGGCGGTCATATTGCGCAGGCGCAGGACCACCACCGGGGCAAACTCGTCGAGGTCGGTGGTGGCATCGACCAGCTTCTCGGTGGTGCCCCACAGGAACGGCCCGTGGATGCGCAGCACCGAGACGTACGGAGGCAGGATGCGTCCTTGCAGGGAGTGGGGCAGCCCCTCGCGGATGTACTCCTCGGTGACCGGAGCCACGGTGGTGGTATCGGCGATGCGACGGATGTAGAGCAGCGCGGCCAGACTCAGACCCACACCCACGGCCACGGTGAGATCGGCGAAGACGGTGAGGGCAAAGGTGACCAGCCAGACGCTGATGGCAGTGGCGTCGAATTCGAAGATGGTGGGAATCTCATGCCACTCGCCCATGTTGTAGGCGACCAGAAAGAGCACCGCGGCCAGGGTGGAAAGAGGAATGTAACTGGCCAGCGGCGCGGCCACCAGCAGAATGACTAGCAGAGTGATGGCATGAACTATGCCGGCAATGGGGCTGCGCGCGCCGCTGCGGATGTTGGTGGCGGTGCGGGCAATGGCGCCGGTGGCGGGAATGCCGCCAAAAAGCGGCGAGACCAGATTGGCCATGCCCTGCGCAAAGAGCTCGACGTTGGGGTTGTGGCGATCACCGGTCATGCCGTCGGCCACCACCGCCGACAACATGCTCTCCAGCGCCGCCAGAATGGCGACAGTGAAGGCGGCAGGGATCAGCGGCAGAAAGTGCTCGGCATGAAAGTCGGGCAGGACAAAGTGCGGAAAGCCCTGGGGAATGCCGCCAAATTTGCTGCCGATGGTTTCCACCGGCAGATGGAAGACAGCAGCGATAGCGGTACAGACCAGCACGGCGACAATCGAAGCTGGAATCCTCCGGGTCAGTCGCGGCAACAGGATCATCAACGCCAATGCTCCGGCTCCCAGGCTCAGCGCCGCCCAGTTCACCGTATCGAAATGCGCGGCCAGGAGCTTGATGCGGGGCAGAAACTCGCTGGGCACGGGCCCGGTGCGGAGGCCGAAGAAGTCCTTGATCTGGGTGGAGGCGATCAGCACGGCGATGCCGTTGGTAAAGCCCACCACCACCATGCGAGGAATAAAACGCACCGCGCTGCCCAGACCAGTCACGGCCATCACCAGCAACAGCACCCCGGCCATCAGCGTCACCATGGCCAGTCCACTCATGCCGAAACGGGCCACGATGCCAGCCACAATCACCACAAAGGCGCCAGTAGGCCCGCCGATCTGGGTGCGCGAACCACCCAATGCAGAGATCAGAAAACCGGCCACCACCGCGGTATACAGACCCGCCTGCGGCGTCACCCCAGAGGCAATGCCAAAGGCCATGGCCAGCGGCAGAGCCACCAGTCCCACCGTTATACCGGCGAGAAGGTCGCGGAGGAAGGTCTGTGCGGAGTAGGACCGAAGCGCCAGAAACGATTTGGGAAGATTCGGTTGCGAGATAGACATGGGCTTGATGTCTATTTTACGCCTGCTGGTTTTTTCCCGCTGGAACGGGAGCATGCTTGGACGAATGGTGCTTAGCACGGGCTTTGCTTCGGCGGCGAATAGAAGGCCCGGGGCTGATGCCCATCGCTTTTCTATCTTTTTCAGGGGCCTGAAGGCTCCTGCTCCCTCCGCATGAACGCGCGAACCATGCGGGAATTTGAATAATGCTCAGAGAGTCAAGATGCGTTTGCGCTGCCAAACAGCCGCAAACCGTCGCGGCGGGTCATAAGGGGAGCAGTTTGCGGAATACCAAAGCGGCACGGCCCTGGGGATAGAAGTTCTCTTCCCTGCCTGCCTGCCGGTAACCATGGGCTTCATAGAGGCGGATAGCGGCAGCATTTTCAGCGTCCACATGCAGGGCCATGAGACCCGCCCCGGCAGCCAGCGCGGAAGCCTCGAGGCGGCGCAGCAGTTCCCCGCCCACTCCGCCCCGGCGCTGGCCGGCGAGCACCTCGATGGTCTCGACGTAGGCCCAGCGGGCTGCCGCTGGCCCGCTCCATCCGACGATGGCGAAACCCGCCAACCGGCCCTCTGCTTCTGCGACCCAGGCAGCCGCATCGGCACGACTCAGCAGTCGCCGTAAATACCGCCGCGAAAAACGCACGGGGGGCTCGAAGCAGGCCTCCTCAATGGCGTAGAGGGCGGCGAAGTCGGCGGGCTGGTAGGGGCGGTAGGGCACAACAACGATTCAAACACAGATAGACGCGATAGGCGTGGTAGACTCCTATGCATCGCATTACCTTGAGGACTGCGACATGTTTTGGAATGCAACACCTATCTTCGCCCCCAAGAGTAATGCCCGGCTGCTGGCTTTGATTATGTTATTTGCAATTGCGCTTCTCGCGACTTCTGGCGCGATCGTGCTCTCGGCAGGTCCATCCGTTCCTGAGACCCACGCAGCCTTGTCGCCCTCGCAAGCGCCCTCCCAAGCACAGGTCGATGCGCTGCGCGCTCAAATCGAGAACTTGAAGATTCAGACCGAATCGCTCAGGAATAAGGAAGACGATCTCAAGTGGATTCTCGGCTTCATCCTTGCTGCATCTGCGCTCTTTGCGGTTGCTCAAACTGTCACAACCTGGTTCAACGTCGAGAGTTTCAATAAACGGGCCGAGAACAGCATCTCGGCAATTAAGGATAAAGAAAAGGAAATCAAGGACATAGAAAATGAGATCAGGAAGAATTATCCACTATTCTCGGAGACAGAAGAGCTTAGAAAGCAGTCTTTGGATAGCTTGGCAAGAATTCTCCCCGATGAGGGCTTCAACTGGCAGCGGCACTATTATGAACAGCTTCCCTTGCAGCAGCGTCAGCAACTTCTCGCGGTGGAGCGCTTCCTGTCTTATGAAATTGCGGGTCAGGATAGCGACAACGCGACGTATGCACGGACCCTACGAAAACTTGCCCAGTTCTATTTCTCAAAATTCATCTATGAAAAGGACCGGGGTTGCGGCCAGATCGACGATTTGGAGCGCGCGGAGTATTTTCTGGAGTTGGCTCGCAAGCGAATCGGCCCCGCCTTCTATCTCGCAAACGATCTGGGCAATGTTCACATCGAGTCTTTCAAAGCCCGCATGGAGTATCTTGCAAAACACTTGCCCGCTGGAAAAGTTAAAGCGGAAGCCATTTCCGGATTTCAACAAGCCATCCGGGACTTCGCCGAAAGCATTGAGTTCGAACCCAGGCAACTGCGCGCCTACTACAATCTCGCGGTTCTCGAAGCCGACAACAAGGGGGATTTGAAAAACGCCATCGAATGGCTGCAGAGAGGCCTGATGTTTCCCAACTGGGAACACGAACCGCTGCCCGAATTAACCTGCGCGGCATGGTTCAACTTGGCTTGCTATTATGTCCGGCTGTCGGGCCAACTCAAGGAGAAGAATTCCGGCTTCCAAGACGAACTTGAGAAAGGAATAGCAGCGCTCGAAAAGGCCGCTCGAATCGGAAGAATCAGCCCTGAGGATGTTCAGCGGGAGTTCAGTGGATTGATGATTGCCGGGGAGACTGACGTGAATCAGCATACAGAACCACTAGCGAAACCTGGAGATCTTTATCCACTAGTGCAATTTGAAGAGGGTGAAACCTTTCTACGCGTCTCGAATCTAAAACCAATGCTTTCAGTAAATTACGGAACATAATCGCCGCGGTAGTCTCTTCTATGAACTGAATCCGCACACAACGCGATCAGATGTTGGGAATACCTTTGACCATGACCGTTCCTCCTGGATACTTCAAATAGTACCACGATTCCAGCAACCACAATCGTATGCTCAGATTGTTTGAACGCCTGGAGTGCAACGTTCCAAGCGTTCAAACAATCAGTGAAGCGACTAGACCTTGGCTTCCAGGCCGGCGATGACGTCGAAGAAGCGCTGATCGAGGCGGCGGTTGGTGGCGATCGCCTCCTTGATGGTGATGTCGCTGATGTTGGTACCCTGGAGGACGGCGATACGGCCCCACTTGCCCTGGTGCACCATGTCGATGGCGTGCAGGCCGTAGCGCTGGCCGAGCAGGCGATCATAGGCGGTGGGGGAGCCACCACGCTGGGTGTGGCCCAGGTTGACGGAACGGGTCTCGAAGCCGGTCTTCTTCTCGATCAGCTTGGCCAGAGCCTCGCCGATACCGGAGAGGCGGGCGTGACCGAAGGAGTCCAACTGCGCGGCGCCGTCGATCACCTGACCGACTTCGGGCAGCTTGCAGCCCTCGGCCACCACCACGATGCCGTAGTGCTTGCCGCGATCGTAGTTGTACTTGAGCAGCTTAGCCACGTGGTCGATGTCGATGTCTTTCTCGGGAACGAGGGTGACATCGGCGCCGCCGGCCACGCCAGTGGCATAGGCGATCCAGCCGGCATCGCGGCCCATAACCTCAATCACGATGACCCGATTGTGGCTGTCGGCGGTGGTGCGGATGCGATCCACAGCCTCAGTGGCGATGGAGACGGCGGTATCGAAGCCGAAGGTGGCGTCGGTGCCGTTGATGTCGTTGTCGATGGTCTTGGGCACGCCCACACTGGGCACGCCGTTCTCGCTCAGGTACAACGTCACCGACTGGGTGTCGTCGCCGCCCAGGGCGATCAGCGCATCGATCTTGTTGGCCTTGAGCACTTCCTGGACCTTCTCGATGCCACCGGGAATTTTCTTCACGTTGGTGCGCGAGGAGTGCAGGATGGTGCCGCCCTGCAACTGGATGCCGTCGATCTTCTCCAGGGTCAGGGGAATGAAATCGTTCTCCAGCACGCCCTTCCAGCCGTTCTGGAAGCCGATGAACTCATCGCCGTAGGTGTTGATGCCCTTCTTGACGGCCGCGTAGATCACCGCATTCAGTCCGGGGCAGTCGCCGCCGCCGGTCAACAAAGCAACTCGCATCGTAAATCTCCTGATCGAAGGCGCGGCCTTGAGAGCCGGGCCGGGACGTTGTCCCTGAACTGTACGCCGGAGACGGAAAGCTGCCGCACCAGCGCCATGTCCAGTGTAACGCGCCGACGCAACGTTGGAAGGTGACCGCGCGCACGACGGTAGAACAGGGAACGAGGGAACAAGGGATCAGAGGATGCGGCGCAGGGCGGGCAGGCGAACCAGCGGATCGGCCAACAGCCAGCAGGCGGTAGAGGCGAGCAGACCGACGACTCCGAATTTGACCAGAGGAGGAGCTGCCCAGCCGCGCAACAACAGCGCCGCGCCCACCAGCACCGGAGGATGAATCACATAAACCGCATATGCTCGGCGGTTTAGCCAGTCCCAGAGGGATGAGGGGCGGTTCATCCACTGGCGGAAGAGAAGCAGCAGAGAGGCGATCAGCCCGCAAGCGACAAATGGTTCCCAGAAGGCATAAACGATTGCCGGCCAGCTCAGGCCGCCGGAGAGATTGGTCTTGTCCATCCCCAGCGTCTTGATCGCGATGGCCATGGTCGCCGGCAACACCGGCCAGGCCAGGATGGAGATCGCGGCCCACCAGCGTGCCTCGCGCCAGCTCAGCTTGTCCAGCCAGCGGTTGCGGCGGGCGGCGACGCCCAAGCCAAAGAGAAAGATGTAACTGGCAAAGTAGCCCAGTTGCAGCCCAAAGACATTTTTTCCGGTAGGGACGAACTGGCGGATGGCCAGGGCCGCCGCACCCACGCCCGCGGCGCTCAGCAGCCACCAGAAAAACCGCGGCAGCGGCTTCTCCGCGGTGGCGGCGCGGCAGCCGCGGATGGCCCGCCAGCCGCAATAGGCCAGGCTGAAGATCAACAGCGCCTGGGTGAACCAGAGGGGTCCGTTGATGAAGCGCTTGTGCGCCCATAGCCAGGCGATGGTGCCCCAGAAGCTGCCGCCCCCGGCCGCTTCGACCATGGCCGCTGTCAAAGGTCCCAGCAGCAGCCCGAATCCCAGCAGCGGCAGGCCCAAACGCAGAAGACGGTCGACGATGAACTTCGCGTACCCCTTGCGGTCCAGTGAGGCTGGGGTAAAGTAGCCCGCCAGCAGAAAGAAGAAGCCCATGAAATAGGCTTGCTGGGTAGCGGTAAAGAGAGTCAGCAACACACTGGAGGGGCTGCCGTCAAAATGCCGCTCGTAGTAAAACCATCCACCCGAAGCGCCATAGGTAATGGAGCAGTGATGCAGGATCACAAGGGCCGTCAAGACCGTCCGCAGGCGATCGATATAAAACTCGCGTTGACTCATATCGCCTGTCTACGCGTTGGTGGCAGCTGCGGTTCCAGGCACACTGCATTCTCGGTGCATCGAGCATCACCGCGCCTTGCCTTGCAATCCAGCCAGGGCAATTTCTGGCGGCAAGTTCGCCCGGTTGGGAAGAATGCCTTCGATTGTGTTCAAATGGCTTTGATCCCTGATACCTGATACCTGTCTGCTGTCTGCCGAAACGCTATGCCTGGAACCGGAGCACTTTTACTTTTAGCCTTTGCGGCACTAGTGGTCGCCCTGCTGCTGGTCTTGCTGCAGTTGACCCGGCTCGGCTACCTGATCCGTTCGACCATTCCCGACCGGCCGCGGCAGCGCATGTTCATGGCTTCGGCGGCTTTTCTGGTCACTTTTTTCGGCACCCGCATTCTGGTCAGCCTGATTATGCATAATGTGGGCCCCTTCCAGTGGGTGGTGGTGCGGGGACGGCACATCCACCACCTGGTGTGGGGAATCCTGATCCTGCTGCTGGTGGGTTACGGCTGGCTGATGGACCTGGGCCGCTCGCATTCGCCGCTCTCCATCTTCTTCGGGCGGCTGATGTCGGTCAGCTATGGAGTAGGCGCGGCTCTGACGTTGGACGAGTTCGCCATCTGGCTCAACCTGGAGCCCGACGTCTACTGGTCCAGCGCCGGGCGTCTGAGCATCGACGCGGTGATTCTCTTCGGCGCCGCACTGGCCATGGGCGCCTGGGGGGCGCCTTTCTTCCGCGCCCTGAAGCGCATCTGGATGCGGCGGGCGGTGGTGGGCTGGGGGGTGCGTCGCGGCCTGGGCCGCATCGGCGCCCCTATTCGCCGCGCGCGATCGCTTCGTCGGCGTACAGCTCGGCGATTGCCTCCGCATAGCGAGTTGTAAGCGCGCGCCGCTTGAGTTTCATCGAAGGCGTCATCTCCCCCGACTCCTGGGTCCACTCCTCGGCCACCACGCGAAAGCGCTTGAGCGACTCGAAGTTGGCCAGAGTGGCGTTGACCTGACGAACAATGCCGGCATAGAGGGCCACCACCCGGCTGTCGGCCACCAGCTCGGCGTGCGAGGCTGCCGGAATGCCCTGCCGGGCGGCCCACTCTTCGAGTACGGGAAAGTTGGGCGCAATCAGCACCGAGACAAACTTGTGGCGGTCGCCCACCAGTGCCGCCTGGGCGACGAAGAGACTGTTTTTCAGCTTGTTTTCGATGGGCGCCGGGGCCACCAACTTGCCCCCCGAGGTCTTGAGCAATTCCTTCTTGCGATCGGTGATGGTGAGGAAATTGCCGTCGTCGATGATGCCGATGTCGCCGGTGTGAAACCACCCCTGGGCGTCGATGGCTTCGGCGGTGGCTTCGGGCTTCTGCCAATAGCCGCTGAAGACCGAGGGACCGCGCACCAGCAGTTCGCCATCCGCGGCCACCTGGACCTCAATATTGGAGAGGATCTTGCCCGCCGCGCCCATGCGATGCGAAATGGGCGTATTCAGGGCAATCAGCGGCGAGGTCTCGGTCAGCCCATAGCCCTCCCAGAGCGCAATGCCCATGGAAGCGAACCAGCGGGCGGTGTCGATGCCCAGGGGCGCGCCGCCGGAGACGAAGATGCGCACGCGCCCGCCAAAGGCCTCGCGTACCTTGCCATAGACCAGCTTATCGGCCAGCTTCCAGGCCAGGGAGGCGGGTTTGCGTCCTTGATAGACCGTTTCTGCGTGTTTTTCTCCAACGCCCAGGGCCCAAGCCAGCAGACGGCGCTTGACGGGCAACGGCGCCACCCGCCGCTCGACCTCTTCGCGGATCTTTTCGAAGACGCGGGGCACGCCGACAAAGACTGTGGGGCGAATATGGCGCATGGCCTCGGGCAGCTTGTCGAACTTGGAACAGTAGGCCACCTGCACGTCGTTGGTGTACATCACGTAATCCAGCGCCCGGGCGGTGACGTGCGAGAGGGGCAGGAAGGAGATGAGGGCATCGCTGGCGTCAAAGGTGAAGTCGGCCGCGGCGATGCTCTGATTGGCGGCGATATTGCCGTGGGTCAGGGCCACGCCCTTGGGCTCGGCGGTAGTACCCGAGGTGTAAATGAGCGTGGCCAGGTCGTCCGGCCCCACCGAGCGCACCAGCGCATCGAAGACCGGATCGCGCTCGCTGCCCAGCGCATCGGCCCCGTTCAGGAGCTCGGCGAAGCCGATCGCACCCTCCGGCGTGGCCGCCGAGTCCATAATCAGCACCCGTTCCAGCTTGGTCAGGCCGCGCACCGCATTGAGCTTGTCGAACTGCTGGCGGGTGGAGACCACGGCGATACGGCAACCGGCGTCGGCCACCAGGGCGGCGATCTGCTCGCCGGTCAAGGTGGGATAGATGGGCACATCGGCGGCGCCGATGGCCAGGGTGGCGAAGTCGGTCACCATCCACTCCCAGCGATTCTCGGCGATCAATGCAATGCGCTCGCCGCGCTGCGCCCCCCAACTGAGAAAGGCCCTCGCCAGGGCCCGGGTGCGCTGATAGATCTGATCGGAACTGATGGGTTGCCACTGGCCAAATTCGTCCTGCCAGAGCACGGCGCGGGGATTGCCGGCCGCCGCGACGCGGCGAAAAAGATCATTAATAGTCGAAATCGGTACGATCGGTGTCATTGTCTCTCGGGTTGGGGTGCCAACAAATCCATCCCGCAACCAGAGGTGAGTGTATCAGCGCTGAGGGGCTTTGTGTGTGCTGCGTCACCCGGTGCGAATTACCAGCATGGTCATCGCCGGATACGCGGCACCTCCGCCCGGTAGGGATACTCAACAGCCCATCCGCCGCTCCGGCGGTTATTTTTCCGTGCATTCACAATTCCGCGTGAATATATGCGAAGATTTCACTTGAATTCGGCAGGGGTCGTTGCATACTTATGCGCCTTCAATGTATATTTATACATGTACGGCAGCCCTCGGCGAGCAGTACCGGTAATTTTGCACTGCATTCCGCCCCAGCTTCCAGAAAGAACGATGAAGTCAATCCGCCACAATGCGATACGAGAACTGGTAGGCAACTCGCCGGTGACCAATCAGGACGAGCTGCGGCAGTTGCTGCGGCAGCGTGGCATCGAGGTTACCCAGGCTACGCTCTCGCGGGATATTCATGAGTTGCGCCTCTCCAAGGGGCCGGGCGGCTACGCTCTGCCGGGCTCGAATGGAGGCGCTTCGACGGCCGAGGACGACGACAGCCCGCCTTCGGTGGCGGAGATGATGGAAAGCTTCGGTCTGCGCGTGCGCCTGGCCATGAATCAGGTTCTGGTGCGCACGGTCAAGAGCGGCGCTCAGCCTTTTGCCGCGGCGCTGGACTACGAAGGATGGGAAGATGTAGTGGGAACCCTGGCCGGCGACGATACGGTGTTGATTATCTGTGCCGACCCCCGGCGCGCCGGCGAAGTCGAAGCCCGGCTAAGGACGATGCTGGAATCATGAACAAGACCATTCAAACCGCTGTCGTGGGCGTGACCGGCTATGCCGGTGCCGAACTGGCGCGCCTCTTGCTGCATCATCCCCGCTTGCAGGGCAAGCCTCCGCTCTTTGCCGGGCGCGTCGACGAAAAGGATGCGGCCCGTGGCGGCATCCCTCTGGGCGAGATCCATCCCCAACTGATCGACAGCCTGGGCAGCGGCGCGCTCAAGCAGGAGCCCTTCGGTTGGGAACTGCTGCAGAGCCGTGGTGTCGAAGTGCTGTTTCTGGCCACACCCCACGAGCAGTCGCGGCAATGGGTTCCGGAAGCTCTGGCGCGGGGCATCAAGGTCATCGACCTGAGCGGTGCCTGGCGGCTCAATGTGGACGCCAACCGCGCCATCTACGCCTTTGCCGACGACGGCACGGCGGGGGCGGCGGCCATTCAGGCCCAGGCGGTCTATGGAATGCCCGAACTGCGGCGCGCCAGCATCGCCGGCGCCCGGTTGATCGCCAACCCCGGCTGCTACGCGACCTCGGTGATTCTGCCTCTGCGTCCGCTGGTGCAGGCGGGGCTAGTGGATCTGGACCACGGCATCGTCGCCGACGCCAAGAGCGGGGTCAGCGGCGCGGGCAAGGCGCCCACCGCCAAGACGCATTACATGTATGCCGCCGACAACCTCTCCGCCTATGCCGTTTTCACCCATCGCCATACCGGCGAGTTGCTGGAACAGATCGGGTTGACGAACGATCAGATCGTCTTCACGCCGCATCTGCTGCCTATTCCCCGGGGCATTCTCACTACTCTCTATCTGCGCTTCCGCGAGCCGCAGAGCCACGCCGCGGTGGCGCAGGCTTATCGTAGCTTCTTCGCGGGCAGCCCGTTGGTGCGGATCTACGACAAGGCCCTCCCTCAAATCCAGCACGTGGTCCGCACCAACTACTGCGACATCGGATTCCAACTCTCCGCCGACGGGCGACGATGCGTCATCGTCAGTTGCCTGGACAACCTGCTCAAGGGCGCATCCGGGCAGGCCGTGCAAAACCTGAATTTGCTCTGCGGATGGGGCGAAGCGGAAGGACTGGAATGAAATATGTGGTGAAACTCGGTGGTGCGGGGCTGGAAAATCCCACGCTGCTGGAAGCCTGTACACGCGCTATCGCCGACCTGGCGCGCGACGGCAATCAGGTGGCCGTGGTGCATGGCGGCGGCATTCAACTCACCCGCACCCTCAAGGCACTGGGCAAGCAGAGCGAGTTCGTAGATGGCTTGCGGATTACCGATGCCGAGACCCGCGATGCCGCACTGATGGTCTTCGCCGGCAAGGTGAACAAGGGTCTGGTGGCGGCTTTCGGGGCGCTGGGCCAGCCCGCGGTGGGGCTGTCGGGCGGCGACGGACTGACGTTTCGCGCCCGCAAGAAGCGCATGGTCAACGATCTTGGCTTTGTTGGCGAGATTGCATCGAGCGATCCGCGCCTGATCGATTCGTTGTGGCAGATGAACATGATTCCCGTCTTCTGCTCTGTGGCACTGGGCTTCGACGGCGAATACTACAACATCAATGCCGACGAGATGGCCGCGGCCTGCGCCATGGCCTGCAAGGCCGACGCCCTGGTCTTCCTCACCGATGTGCCCGGCGTCAAGGGGGCCACCGGCGAGGTGCTCCGATGGCTGAGCATCGATCAGATCGCCGAGATGGCCAAGAACGCCATCATTACCGGCGGCATGTTGCCCAAACTCAGCGCCTGCCGCGAAGCTCTGTTGAACGGCGTCAAGCGCGTTCGTATCCTGCCCGCCGAAGCTGCCAATGCCCTTCCCGGCCTGTGCAGCTCTCGCGTAGCTTATGGCACCGAAGTGATGGTGGCCTGAGGACTTTGAAGATGACCAGACTGGAACAGATTCAAGCCGCCGAGGCGCGGCTGCTCATTCACACTTACGATCGCAATCCCATCCTCTTCGTGACCGGCGAGGGGGTGCACATGGTTGACGAAAACGGCACCAAGTACCTGGACCTGCTCAGCGGTATCGGCGTCAATGCACTGGGCTACGGCAACGCGGTGATTGAAGAAGCCATCGCGCGGCAGAGCAAACAACTCATCCACATTTCCAATCTCTACTTCCACGAGGGGCAGGCCGAGCTGGCGCTGCGTTTGACCGAGCGCACCGGCATGGATCGCGCCTTCTTCTGCAACTCCGGCGCCGAAGCGTGGGAAGGCGCCATGAAGCTGGCCCGCGCCCATGCCGGCCTGCTGCGCGAAGAAGGCAAGCAGATCGGAACCAAGTTTTTGGCGCTGGATCAGAGCTTTCACGGGCGCACCTTTGGCGCCGTCTCTACGACGTACAAAGAGAAGTACCGTGAGCCCTTCGGGCCGGTAGTCCCCGGCGTAGAGTTCGTCAACTTCAACGACGTCGCCGATCTGCGCGCCAAGTTTTCCAACGAAGTCTGCGCGATTCTGGTTGAAGCGGTGCAGGGCGAAGGCGGCGTGCGTCCCATCTCGCAGGAGTTCATCGACGAAGCCCGGGCACTGGCTACTTCCACCGGAGCGCTGTTGGTCGTCGACGAGATTCAGGCCGGCCTGGGCCGCACCGGCAAGTGGTGCGCCTATCAGCATTACAACGTGCATCCCGACATCGCCACGCTGGCCAAGCCGCTGGCTGGCGGCCTGCCCATGGGTGCGGTGGTATGCACGGAAGAGGTGGCGCGCTCGTTCCATGCGGGGATGCACGGCACCACCTTCGGCGGCGGGCCGCTAGCCTGCGCCGTGGCCATCGCCGTCATCGACGCCATCGAGAAGCAGGATCTTCTGGCCAACGCCGTCAGGGTGGGCGATTACTTCCAGTCGGAGTTGCGCTCGCTCGCCAAGCGCCACAGCGCCATCATCGACGTGCGCGGCAAGGGTCTGATGCTGGCCGCCGAACTCAACTCCGCCGCCTTGGCCAAGACCACCGTCGCCGAGATGCTCAAGCGCAAGATCCTTATCAACTGCACCAGCGATACGGTACTGCGCTTTCTGCCGCCCTACATCCTGGACCGCTCTCATGTGGACACCGCCATCGCCGCGTTGGACGAAATCTTCACCCAATTCGACACCGCACTCGCAGAGCAGGCCGCCGTGGCCGTGGAAGGAAAGAACTAATGGCTAGCAAGACACTTCTCGAATCCCCCATCGTTCCTGTCGAACAAGACCCCGATGTGAAGGCTGCCATCGCGCGCTTGAACGGCGAAGACCTCTGCTCTATTGCCGATCTCAGCAGCAGCGAAGTGCGCGCCATACTCAAGCTGGGCCACGCGGTCAAGCGCAATCCCCTTGCCTATCGCCATGCACTGGACGCCAAGCAGATGGTCTTGATGTTCGAAAAGGCCAGCCTGCGCACGCGTTTGAGCTTCGAGACCGGCATCAACACCCTGGGCGGCAACGCCATCTTCCTCGATCAGACCAACTCTCCTTTGGGCGAGCGCGAGTCGGTTGCCGATGTGGCCAAGAACGTGGAGCGCTGGGTGAGTGTGATCGTGCTGCGCACCTACGCGCACGACACCATCACGGAAATGGCCGCCAACAGCCGCGTTCCCGTCATTAATGCCTTGAGCGACTTCGAGCATCCCTGTCAGGCGCTGGCCGACTTCATGACCATCGAAGAGCACTTCGGGCGCGTCGCCGGGCTCAACTTCACTTATGTGGGCGACGGCAACAACGTCTGCCATTCGCTGATGCTGACCGGCGCGCAACTGGGCGCGAATGTCACCGTAGCCACGCCGCGCGGCTACTCGCCCGACATCGAGATCGTAACTCGGGCGCGCGAGATCGCCGCCAGCAACAACTGCGAAGTGCGCCTGCTGCAAGATCCGCACGCCGCCGCCGAAGGCGCCGACGCCATCTATACCGACGTCTGCGTGAGCATGGGAATGGAGCACGAGTCTACGAAACGAGCGCCCATCTTCCGCCCCTTCCAGGTGAACGAAGCCATGATGCAGAAGGCCAACGCCAATGCGGTCTTCATGCACTGCCTGCCGGCGCGGCGCAATGCCGAAGTCACCGATGCGGTGTTGGACGGCCCGCAGTCCATCGTCTTCGACCAGGCCGAAAACCGTATGCACGCGCAAAAGGCGCTGCTGCTGATGCTGCTGGGGGGATTGGCGTAACAGGGGTCAGGGGCCGGGAGAGCGCCACGGTGCAATCTTTTCGAGATTTGCAGGTTTGGCAGAGAGCGATTCAGCTATCCGTTGCAATCTACCGTTTGACGCAAGGCTTCCCGCGCGAAGAAATCGATGGAATGACCAGCCAGATGAGGCGTTCCGCTATTTCAGCCCGAAGTAATATCGCTGAAGGGCATGGGCGGCTGAGTAGTGGCGAATATCGTCAATTCTCAGTTATCGCTCGCGGTTCCAACTTCGAGTTGCAGACACAACTTGAAATTGCCCGCGCACTCAATTTTGGAAACTCCGATTTGCTTGAGGAAGCAGAAGGATACTCACACGAAGTCGGAAAGATGACTCACGGGATATTGGAGGGGATCAAAGAGAGACACTCGTTTAGAGGTTTCCGAACCCTGAACCCTGGCCCCTGATCCCTGATCCCCGACCCCTACGAAAGGTTCTCAGCCATGTCCGTAATTCTTGAATCATTGCCTGTCGGCCAGAAGGTCGGCATTGCCTTCTCCGGAGGACTCGACACCTCCGCCGCCCTGCACTGGATGAAGCAGAAGGGCGCACTTCCTTATGCCTACACGGCGAATCTAGGCCAGCCCGACGAGGCCGACTACGACGAGATTCCGCGCAAGGCTCTCGAATACGGGGCTGAAAAGGCGCGCCTCATCGACTGCCGCGGCCCGCTGGTGCGCGAAGGCATCGCCGCACTGCAGGCCGGCGCCTTTCATATCACCACCGCCGGCGTTCCCTACTTCAACACCACGCCCATCGGTCGCGCCGTCACCGGCACCATGCTGGTCGCTGCGATGAAGGAAGACGAAGTCCACATCTGGGGCGACGGCTCAACATACAAGGGCAACGACATCGAGCGCTTCTACCGCTACGGACTGCTGGTCAATCCATCGCTGCAGGTCTACAAGCCCTGGCTTGACGCCGCGTTCATCGACGAGTTGGGCGGGCGCGCGGAGATGTCCGCGTTCATGCAACGGGCAGGCTTTGCGTATAAGATGAGCGCCGAAAAGGCCTACTCCACCGACTCCAACATCCTCGGCGCAACGCACGAAGCCAAAGACCTGGAGCATCTGTCTTCATCGGTGAAGATCGTCGTTCCCATCATGGGCGCGGCCTTTTGGCGCGAGGATGTCGAGATCCAACGCGAAGAGGTCGCGGTCCGCTTCGAAGAAGGCTTTCCCGTGGCCCTCAACGGCCGGCGATTCGACGGTCCCGTCGAGCTTCTGCTCGAAGCCAACCGCATCGGCGGAAGGCACGGCCTGGGCATGAGCGATCAGATTGAAAACAGGATCATCGAAGCCAAGAGCCGCGGCATCTACGAGGCACCGGGCATGGCCTTGCTGTTCATCGCCTACGAGCGACTGCTCACCGGCATTCACAACGAAGACACCATCGAGCAGTACCGCGACAACGGGCGCAAGCTGGGCCGCCTGCTCTACCAGGGCCGCTGGTTCGACTCGCAGTCCGTGATGCTGCGCGAATCGGCGCAGCGCTGGGTGGCCAAGCCCATCACCGGCGAAGTAACACTTGAATTACGTCGCGGCAACGACTACTCGATTCTGAACACCGAGTCGCCCAACCTCACCTTTCATGCCGAGCGTCTGAGCATGGAGAAGACCGAATCCGTCTTCTCCCCGCGCGACCGCATCGGCCAGCTCACCATGCGCAATCTGGACATCGCCGACACCCGCGAGAAGCTGCTTACCTACGCGGCTGCCGGACTTATCACCCTTGGCATCGGCAGCGAAATGCCTCAACTGAAAAGCGCGAAAGAAAAGGAATAGCGCGTGGGACGATTTTGGTCGTTCCGATCAAGTCGTATTCTTTCGAAACGACCCTCCCTCAGGGGCTAAAGCCCATTCAAATTGCAAGCGGTATCGGCACGGCTAAAGCCGTGCCCCTTCAAAACGAGCACCTACTCAGAGGTTTCCAACTCGATGTCGAATGAAGAACAGTCCGGGAAGATGTGGTCGGGCCGCTTTCGCGAGCCGCTGGACCGCGAGTTCGAACAGTGGCAGCGGTCAATCGTCTTCGACTGGCAACTCCTCGAGCAAGAGGCAGCCGCCAGCAAGGCGCACGCATCGGCTCTGATCGCCGCGAAAATCCTCACCGCAAGTGAAGGAGCGGAACTCCGCGCGGCGCTGGAGGCCATTGCCAATGAGCACGCGTCAGAGGCTGGGCAACAACTGGTCGCCAATCACCCCGTGGCCGAAGACATTCACCACTTCGTCGAGTTGTCGCTGGTGGAGAAGGTGGGCTCGCTGGGACTCAAGCTACACACCGGGCGCAGCCGCAACGAGCAGATCGCCACCGATCTGCGCCTTTATGTGCGCCAGCAGATCGAACTCAACATTACGGCGCTGGCCAACTGGGCAAACGCCCTGGTCGCGCAAGCGCACAAGGCAGGCGAAGCGGTCATGCCCAGCTTTACGCATTTGCAGCGCGCCGAGCCTGTGCTAGTGGCGCATTGGCTGCTGGCTTATGTGGAGATGATCCTGCGCGACGCCACGCGGCTCGTGGACTGCGCCAAGCGGTTGAATTATTGCCCGCTGGGTTCGGGCGCGGTGGCCGGGGCAACACTGGCTCTGGATCGCACCATCGCCGCGCAGGAGCTGGGTTTCACTGCCCCCACGCCCAACTCGATGGACGCCACCAGCGACCGCGATTTCGTTCTCGAATACTTGCAGGCGCTCACCTTCGTGGGCCTGCATTTGAGCCGCTTCGCCGAGGAGATCACGCTCTTCGCCACCGCCGAATTCAACTTTGTGCTGCTGCCCGAGGCCTTTTCGACCGGCTCCAGCGCCATGCCGCAAAAGAAGAATCCCGATCTCACCGAACTGATCCGCGGCAAGGTGGGGCGCATCAACGGCGCCGCGCAAACCGTCACCCTGCTGCTCAAGGGCCTGCCGCTGGCCTACAATAAAGACATGCAGGAGACTCAGGAACCGGCCTTCGCCGTCCGTTTCGTGCCCATGATGCTGGACTTGGTGGCCCGCTTCACCGCCGCACTCACGTTCAACCGCGAGCCGATGAGTAAAGCCGCGCACACCGGCTATTTGAACGCCATGGCCGCGGCCACCTACCTGGTGCACAAGGGCGTTCCCTTCCGCACCGCGCACGAGAAGATTGGCAACGCCGTGCGCTTTGGCATCGAGAATGGGCTGGAGCTGGGCGAGCTTTCTCTCGATCAACTGCGCCCGTTCGGCGAGGAGTTCGGCGAGGATTTCTACGCCGCGGTCACTCTGACCGCGACCCTCGACTGCCACGATGTCATCGGCGGAACCGCGCGCCAACGCGTGCAGCAGGCCCTGGCCGCGGCTGCGGAGCGCATCTCCGCGCTCACTGCATTCCAGGGTGGGGAGGCAGCCAATGCTGGTGCGTAAGGCGCGATTGCAAGACGCCACCCACGTCTTCGATCTGGTCAATTCGCTGAGCGGCGACGGCACGCTGCTCAAGCGCTCCTTCGCCGAGATCTGCGAGAACATTCGCGACTTCACCGTCGCCGAATCCGATGGCGGAGTCTTTCTGGGCTGCGGCGCGCTGCACTTCTACGGGCCGCATCTGACCGAGGTGCGCTCCATCGTGGTCAAGCCCGAGGCCAAAGGGCAGGGCGTGGGCGGGCGCATTCTGGGCGGCCTCATCGAAGAAGCGGAGGAGCACGGCATTCAGTCCATCTGCCTGTTCACCCGCGTTCCCGATTTCTTTTTCAAGTACGGCTTCCGCACTGTCGAGGACAAGGCAGAGCTGCCCGACAAGATCTTCAAGGACTGCCAGAACTGCCCGCGTCTGCATCGCTGCGACGAAGTAGCCATGGTGCGCGGCCGCATTCCCCGCGTCTCGATTCTGGGACCGCGCCAGCAGGCCGAGCAATTGGTCCACATGACGGTTTAGTCTCACCTTGCTTTGCTCAGAAGGCCTTTTTACAAGCATTGTCATACTGAGCAAAGCGAAGGATCTGCGTTTGGTTTAAGCGGACGGAAACGCATTCCAGATATTTCCCTTCCCCTTTGCAAAGGTCTCGAATGAAGCTGCGCGCCTATCTGCTGATGCTGTTTGTTGTAGCCGTCTGGGGATCGACCTTTGTGGTGGTCAAGGGCGCACTGGGCGACGCAACCCCCGCAGCCTTCAACCTCATCCGCATGGCCCTGGCCTTCGTCCTTCTGGCCGCGCTCTATCATCGTTTCTGGCGCGGCATGAAGGCCTGGCAAGTGGGCGCGGGAGCCATGGTGGGCTTCTGCCTGGCGCTGGGCTATCAGTTCCAGACCACCGGCCTGGCCCGCACCACGCCCTCGAAATCGGCCTTCATCACCGGCCTTCTCGTCGTCCTGGTGCCATTTCTGTCGCTGATCCCAGGCCTCCGGCCTCCGGGAGCCCGCCGGCCGCGCTGGAACGCCTTTCTGGGGGCGGCGCTGGCCTTTCTGGGCATCATTCTGCTCACCGCTCCCACCGCCCTGCGCGCGCAGGGCAGCGGCTTCGGCTCGGTTCTAACCGCGCTCCTGCCGGATCTTTCTTCGATCAATTTCGGCGACGTGCTCACCCTGGGCTGCGCAGTCGGCTTCGCCTTCCACTGCATTGCGCTGAGCCACTTCTCGCCGCGTATCGGCTTCCAGCCCCTGGCCCTGCTCCAAGTGGGCTTCTGCGCCCTGTTCATGGCCTTGAGCCTGCCCTTCATGGAGCGCCCCCAGATCCATTGGACGCCGCGCCTGGGAATGGCTTTGGCCATCGCCGCCGTGCTGGCCACCGCCGCCGCCTTCTCCATTCAGAGCTGGGTTCAGGCAGTGCTGCCTTCCACGCACACCGCACTGCTGCTGACCATGGAACCGGTCTTCGCCTGGATCACATCTTTCCTGGTCATGGGTGAGCGCCTCAGCCTGCGCCCCAGTTGCGGCGCACTGCTGATTCTGGCCGGAATCGCCCTCACCGAACTCTTCCCGCAGCCACACCTGCCCACCGCACACGAAGCGTGATAAAGGCAGGGAACGAGGGAACAAGGGAACAGGGATCAGGTACTCCGTGCCTCGTTCACAGGAAGCAGCGCGCCACGTAGCCAAAGGCTCAGCGGTTGTTTTTGGCAGCAAGGAGGGGAAACCGCCATTACTCCATTACGCCGCTCCCAGCACCGCCTCGTAATACTTTACATAGTGGGGCACCACCAGCGACGAGCAGAAGCAGGTTTTAGCCGTGTTGCGCGCCGCCTCGCGCATCTGCTGCAGGCGATCACGATCGCGCAGCAGGCTCAATGCGCCAGCGGCCATGGCATCGACATTGCCCACGTCGAAGAGCAGTCCCGTAACCCCATCGTCGATCAGTTCGGGGACCCCGCCCACGCGGGTGGCAATGGCCGGCACCTTGCAGGCCATGGCCTCCAACGCGGCCAGCCCGAAGGACTCCAGTTCACTGGGCATCAGGATCAGATCGGCCAGCGGCAAGAGTTCATTGACCTGCTCTTGCTTGCCCATGAAGTGAATTTTCTGGTGAATCCCCAGATCGTGGGCCAGCCACTCGGCAGCCGAGCGCTCCGGCCCATCGCCGACCAGCACCAGCCGCGCCGGGATCTCGCGAACAATCTGGGCAAAGACCTTCACTACATCCACCACCCGCTTGACCGGCCGGAAGTTGGACAGGTGCATGAGTATGGCCTCGCCCTCGCAGGCCAGCTTGCGCCGCCCCATCTGGCGCTGGACTTCATCGTCGATAGGCGCATAGACGTTGCAATTGACGAAGTTGGGCACCACTTCAATGGGCCGGGTCACGTCGAAGTGGTGCAGGGTCTCGTCTTTCAGGTAGCTGGAGATGCTGGTCACGCCGTCGCTCTCCTGAATGGCGTAGCGGGTGATGGGCAGGTAGCTGCGATCCAGGCCCACCAGGGTGATGTCGGTGCCGTGCAAGGTGGTCACAAAGGGCAGCCGTCTACCCCGCGCCGCCAGCATCTGCCGCGCCAGCAGGGCGCTGACCGAATGGGGAATGGCGTAATGCACGTGCAGCAGATCGAGGCCGTTGAACTCGGCCACCTCGGCCATGCGCGAGGCCAGCGCCAGGTCGTAGGGCGGGAACTCGAAAAGCGGGTAGCTGGAGACGGGAACCTCGTGGTAAAAGATGCCGCCGTCGCGCCCGCTCAGCCGAAAGGGCTGGGAATAGGAGATGAAATGCACCTCGTGGCCCAGCGCCGCCAGTTCGATGCCCAATTCCGTCGCCACCACCCCCGAACCGCCATAGGTGGGATAACACGTAATGCCGATGCGCATGCCGCTCTTCTCCAAACTGTCATTGCTTGGGACGTACGCCTCTGCCGCCAAGTCGCGCCGGAGGGAGAAAAAACATGAATTCACCTGATTCGCAGGGACACGGGCCAATCAGGGCCATAGCGGCAGATCGGCGAAGGAGATGGTTTCGACTCCCACGACCTGTCCAATCTCCATCAGGGCCAGCAATTCCCGTTCCCGGGAGGCCAAAAGCCGGGTGTGCGCCTGCTCCAGATCCCGGTCGCAGTAGCCGGGGTGGGTTACCAGTTCCCAGGTTCCATCGGGCATCGCCGCGAGCAGCTTGCGCAGCATCGTCGCATCGAGCGAGCCGGCTGCCAGAATGCCGACGGCGCCGCCGGTGGTGACCAACCCCGCCTCCGCCACCGTGCGAAGAAAGGCCGGCTCCAGCACGCGCAGCGCCGCGAATTGAGACCACCGCAGCCAGGAAGTGCCGCTGCTGGCTACCCGGCTCCAGGCCGACTCGAAGGGGTTGCGAATGGCGCGAACTCCCGCCGTCCGCGCCGCCCGCAACACCGCCCGCAGCACCGCAGGAAAGATATGCAGGTGTTTGTGGGTGTCGATGTGTGTCAGGTCCACGCCCCGCGAGTGCAGCGAAGCCATCTGCGCCGCCGCCTCCGCCTCTATCTCTTCGCTCCCCACCCAGCCGGTCAGCAGCCGGGCCAGAAAGGCGCCGGGGGTGGGAAGAAAGCGCCCCGTGCGCGGGTCGGTTAACGAAGGGATCTCCCGGGCCGGCAGTACCGGCGTTCCATCCACCAGCACCAGATGGCAGCCCACCCCGAGCGAGGGTGTCGCGCAGGCCAATTGCAGCGCTTCTTCCGTCGCCGCGGCGCGGGCCATCAGCGTAACGCTGCGCAGTGCTCCAGCCCGGTGCAGTTCCAGGAGGGCGCGGTTGACCCCGGCCGTCAGCCCGAAGTCGTCGCCATTGACTATCAAACGTCTCACCGGCTGAGTGTATCAATCCCCGCTCGGGGATGCCTCAGGTTGCGTAAAGGTGGCGGTTTGGCTCGCCGCTCGCCCCCCGGCGCTGCTATCATGACAGAAGGCCAATCCGGCCTCCCATCGTGCATGGGCGGTTAGCTCAGCTGGTTAGAGCGCCTGCCTTACAAGCAGGAAGTCGGGGGTTCGAGTCCCTCACCGCCCACCATGAATCGATTATATTACAGATAATAATGATGTTATTCCATGCGTCCCTCCCAATTACGAAACTGCTATCCTGCCCAAAAAGGGCGCTCGGTCAATTTCGGCAGGACGCCAGATTCTGATTCCCCGGAAGCTTACCGCAGACCCCTCCTCTCTGCAATCGAGATCTCCGGAATCATGGCTATGCACGCCATGACACGGCGTCATTCGCATTCCGACTCGACCGAAATCTGGCCCTGCATAAACGCGCAGTACGCCAACATGGTCAAGGACAAGAAGAGCGCGCAGGGGCTGTTTACCCTCGTCCGCGATTTGCGCTCAGGCGCACCCACAACGATTGGCCGTGCATGCGACCCTCAATCGGGCACTGGGATGCCGGACTGCGAGATCAGCGTCTAGCCCCACGGCGCGAGGCGCGCGACACCTCCTGCGCAACCGCACTATGAGTGCGCGGACGTCGACCGAATACGTTACCACCATTACCTCTCCGCGGCGTGGCGACAGGCAGATATTACCATCTCGCTGATCGAGTTGAGATTCGAGCTGTTGACCGAGGAGAAGATTGCCCTGCTTGCGTATACCGGTACCGAACCCGCTTCTATGCAGGTAGGCCCCCTACGAACCGTCCTATGCACGACAGGCTCATTCGAAGGCCAGAGAAGGCAGTTGCGGAACTCGGCATGCGCGCCTGTGGCATTCGCGGCTAACCAGGCGTCCTATCGACGGCAGGGACGCGGGCAAGCCAAACGGCAGTCAACAACATCGATCCTGGCCCGGTGACAAGCCACGGCGAGGCCCACAACAGAAACTCCGGACGGCACTGGGTCAGGACGATGAGCGGCGCCTGCAAGCCATGTGCGATAAATATAGCTTTCAACCAGATCGAGGATCCACGCCAGCCCAATGCTCCAGACGCCAGCAGCGTCGACAAACTCATGCAGACATAGCCGATTGCATCGATCGCGGAAAAGAAGGAGTGCGGTGTGAACGCAAAATCCCGCATCGCAGCCCCATGGCCCGCCAGCGTCTGCGGTATCGTGACCGTCAGTTCAGTGAAGTAGACAATGCTCAGCAGGGTCGCATACATCCCGGCTAGCACAACCGCCGGGAGTGTCCAACTCTGCTTCTCGGGTGGCGCAGCTAGATGAAAGGCCGCCATGGCAATCATGAACGGCGTAGCGATGCAGAGGGAGAAACCCGAGATGAGGATCGCGTCGCGCGGAAACCCGATCAAGCCGAAGAACTGCATCGTTTCCACCACGTCATAACCCACAGCGGCGATCGCCGATAGGAGTGCCATAACGATTCCAAGTTTTAATTGCCGTGCCATTTACCCTCCACTTCCCGCCGATCAAGAAACTCCGATGATCTCTGCGATTGCTCCGAGCCCGGTGTTGTTCTAACTGGAGAGGATGAGCGGCGTCTGGTGCACGAAACTGCGCTGTTCGAGACAGTCGAGAATAAAGACCGCAACATCGGCGCGACTGATGGAGCCGGGACGGTAAGTATCTGGCGTAGTCATCGCCCGCACCTGGCCGGTGCGCTTGCCATTGGTGAGAATGCCTGGGCGTACGACGGTCCAGTTCAGCCGACTTTCGCAGACGATCGCCTCCGACAGGTCCTTGTCGGCATACATGCCACGCAGCAGCAGAGGAAAGAACACCCAGTTGTAGAACCAACTGCCATGGCCGCGCGAATCGCCGGCGCCAATGCCGGTAACAGCGATGAGGCGCGCGATTCCTGCGCTCTCCATCGCCGGAACGAGGGCCCGAGCCGCCGCGGAAAACAGGGTGGAGCGCTTGAGCAGCGTTGGATTGCGGCCAATCGTCGAGACCACCGCATCGCAGCCGGCGAGCGCTCTTACCAGCGCGGAGGCATCGCGCGCATCGGCCGCAATCCAAGAGACACTCTTGTGAGTAATCGCACCACGGGTGCGGGACAAAGCGACAACTTCATGGCCACGGCTTGCGGCCTCTTCGACGACGCGCAGGCCGCAGCCGCGGCTGGCTCCGAAAATGGCTATTTTCATTGGTCTACTCCCTCCGAGATCATCCCTGCGCTATCCGGGTTGATTGCTCCGTAAGCGCGATTTCAGATTGCTTTGAACAGTGGGTCAGCGCGCCCGTTGCTCGTCCGTTTGTCGCCTATCTTGCATATCGCAAGCACATTGCTTTCGTGAATCAAATCGAGTTGCGTGCTCGTTAAGATTTACTTCGCTACTTCTCTCGCTGCCAATATTGCGTGCGGCCGAATAGAGAGACACCGATAAAACCGCGAACCTTCATCGTGCTTCCCGCATTTTCTAGCAAAAGGGAGCAATTGTAAGTTCTGCCGGTGTCTGGATCGAGGATCATTCCACCGGTCCATCCATCGCCCTGCCTTGTAATGTTCCACAGAATCTTCATTCCGACGATAGGCTTGTCTTTCAACTCTCCCCGGCAAGAAGTGCAGATTGGATTCGAAACATTCGGGTAGGGGCGATAAGTTTTTTCGATGGTTCCGGTGATCCTCCCATTCTCTTCACGGAGGACAACGATGGATGTTGGCTTTCCAGACACATCATCGATCGTTCTCCAGCGGCCCAGGGGTGAATTCTGAACGGTTTGCGGAGCGGCGGCGGACGATTGCTGGCAGAAAGCATAAGTGGAAGCTAGGAGCATGATCGCTGCAATAGACAAGTTCTGAACGATTCGCATTGAAATCCTTTCGAGGTTATTAGGGCCTGTTCACACTACCCCGCCGTATGGCCCGATTTTCGCCGCAACCCGAAGGGCCGGGGCCAATTTTCCCATCTCTTCGTCCGTCGCCGCCCACCGGGGTAGTATGAACAGGCCCTAGCCGGATGGGCGGCAGGTTTTCGGTTCTCCGACCGGAGGCGACGAACGGCGGTTGGCAAAGGCGCGGTTAATCTTGCGTGCGGCTGACCGAGGACCCTAGTGCAGTGTCTCGTTATTAGAGTCCATTCTCCGCGAGCTATAGTGGGCAGAGTTCGCTGAACCAAGATTCCCTCAGTGGCTAAAGCCGTCTTGATTTTGCAGGCTTTATGTACGGGCTAAAGCCCGTACCC
>Ga0326728_10007870_pt1 | contig 26901 bp, 29 predicted proteins | sample MB3enrmetagenome_FD_207602 | JGI IMG/M metagenome (GOLD analysis project Ga0326728, IMG submission 207602) | Lab enriched peat soil microbial communities from McLean, Ithaca, NY, United States - MB31MN | ecosystem: Environmental > Terrestrial > Soil > Wetlands > Peat | place: USA: New York...
CTGTGGCATAATACGCTTTTTGATTTGGGCCGCCCTGACGCGAACGGCGTGTTTGCCCAAAATGGTATCAGCCTCCAATCCCAAGAGGAATCAAATCATGCGCCGCACCTTCGGTGTTCTGAGATTAGGATTAGAAACCTGCTGCTGTTTTTCTTGCGGCCGGAAAAGGATGCGCCGGTAATAAAACGGTAACAATCGGATGGCAGTATGTTGCGCATGAAGATGAATTATTCATTTTTGCCGCGCCGGACGGCGAATTTGTGGCTCGCGCTTGAGGATGCAAACCAAAGGAAACGCCCCGGCTGCTTTGACTTGTGTGTCTAATCAAATATATGAAAACCACTCTGAATCCTCGCGGACTTGGCATATTGTTGAGTCTGCCGCTGTTCTGCTCCCTATTTTTCAGAACGCCGATTCTTGCGGCGGAGGGGGCGCCCAGCGCCTACCTGGCCTTCGCCTGCGATGGCACGGCGCGCGAGCGGCGGGTCTTGCAGGAGCAATCCATGTCATGGGTTGTCAAACAGGCATTCAACCAGACAAGAGCCTCCGCCGCGCCGTTGGGCCGCGTCGTCTATCGCGTGCCGCTCGGGAGCGCGCAACTGGAGCGCTTGCAATTCGAGGCGAACCTCGTCCCCTATCGCCTGGAATTCTCAGGGGATGGCGACCGCTGGGAAATCCTGATGTCCACGTCAGGCATTGCGTCAAATCCAGCGCAATTCGAAACACAAGCCGCGGACTTCACTGCGGCGCAACGTGAAGCCACCCGGGCGTCCGGCTATGCGTGGTTTAGCTTTCGGCCTGCGGGCGCATCAGCGTTGGAGACCTTGCAACTACAGTACTTCCGGCTCGATGTCCGTGGCGCGGAGTTGCCGCCGCACTTTGTCCGGCCCTGCTGGTGGCGGCAATTCATTCCCTATGCGGCGGGAGGCTTGATGGTCCTGGTCGGCGGGGTGCCAGTGTTCATCGTCTGGAGGCGGTGGCGCATCCCGTGGCGGGTGTGGGGCGGGGGCGCCGTGCTCTGGGTTGTGGCAATAGCTCTGAAGTTTGGTTTCAACTTGGTGGCCAACGGGCCTGTGGACCGCTGGCTGCACGCCGCGCTGCCGCAGACATGGGCCGACCCTGCCTATTGGTGCTACGTGGGATCGCTGACCGGCGTCTGCGAGTGCGGCATCTTCCTCGTAGCGGCCCCGCTTATCAAACGGAGGCAATGGAGCTGGCGTGAAGCGTTGTCGCTCGGCGTGGGCTTCGGCGCGATCGAGGCACTGGCGGCGGGAGTCGCCGCCAGCCTCTCGGCCAGCCAAGCAGGCGTTTGGGGATGCCTCACCACTGGCGCCGAGGCGCTGTCTCCGGCGTTCGAGCGGTTGCTGACCCTTCCCATCCACGCCGCCGCCGCGGTCATGATCCTGCGCGCATTGATTGACCGGAAGTGGCCATGGTTCTGGGTGAGCTTCGCCTACAAAAGCGCCGTTGATAGCGTGGCGGTATGGTTGATCCTCTCGGGCACCAGCCTGCTTTACTCCCTCTGGCTGCGGGAATGGCTTTGCTTCGCCCCCTTCGCCTTGATCGGCGTCTTGGTCCTGCTCTACCTAAGGCGAAAGTGGATGGCACCCGGCTACAGCCCTGTCGGATGATCCAGGAAAATCCAGGGAACCCGGAATTTCTGCGACAACTCCGCCGCCAAGGCTCTGACGCCAAAAGTTTCCGTGGCGTAGTGGCCTCCGTAAAAAACATTCAATCCCAGCTCCTCGGCCAGCGCGTAGGTCCAATGCGGCCCCTCGCCGGTGATGAAAGTGTCCACCCCTTCCGCCGCCGCCAGCCGCAATTGGCCGCCCGCCCCGCCCGTCACCACCCCGATGTGCCGGCATCGCGCCGGACCGCCCGGCAAAACAACCGGCGCGCGGCCCAGCGTTCGTCCCAGCATCCGCTCGAGAACATCGCGCTCAAGGCCGGTGCGCGTCTGCCAGCCGATGGCCCGCCCTTTTTCCACGAAAAACGGCCGGAGATTCTTGAAGCCGAGCGCGGCGCACAGTTGGGCGTTGTTGCCCAATTGCGGATGCGCGTCCAGCGGCAAATGAGAACTGTAAACGGCCACATCCTTCTCGATGAGCAGTTGCAGCAGCGCGCGCCGCGGCCCGGTCCACGGAATGGCCGGCCCCCAGAACAAGCCGTGATGGACGATGAGCAAATCGGCGCGCGCGGCGGCCGCCATTCGCACTGTGGCCAGCGAGCCGTCCACCGCCGCGGCGATTTTCGTCACCGCGCCGGAATTTTCCACTTGCAATCCGTTGGCCGCGCCCTCGTAGTCGTTAAAGGTTGCGGGCCGCAGCCGTTTTTGGCAATGTCTGACCATGGCGGACAAAGATGCTTTGGACATGAGGGCATGAAAACAGAGGCGGAGAAAAAACTCAAACGCGCAAGGGGAATATTTTTGCAACGCATGATTGAAATTTGCGCGCGGCTTCTTATATTGCGCCACAGTTTGAAATGACAACAAGCCAATCTGCCGCCCCGTCTCCTCCCTGGGACATCCAGGCCGCCCGCGCTCTTTACAACATCCAGCGCTGGGGCGCCCGCTATTTTGACATCAACGAGGCCGGCCACGTGGTCGCCATGCCGCTGCGCGAAGCGGGCACCGTGGTGGACATCACCGACGTGATCGAGGAGGCCAAGGGGCGCGGCCTGCAATTCCCGGTCTTGATTCGGTTTCAGGACATTCTCCGCCACCGGGTCGAGGCGATCAACCGGGCTTTCGCCGCCGCCATTGCCGAATTCAATTATCAAAACGTGTATCGCGGCGTCTTTCCGATCAAGGTCAACCAACTGCGGGAAGTGGTGGAGGAAATACTGGACGCGGGCAAGCCGTACAGCTTTGGGCTGGAAGTGGGGAGCAAGCCGGAATTATTCGCCGGGCTGGCCCTGCAAAACCAGGGCGGGAGCCTGATCATTTGCAACGGTTACAAGGACACCCAGTTTATCCGCATGGCCCTCATGGGCATCAAGCTGGGCAAGACGGTCGTGCTGGTGGTGGAAAAGCTGGAGGAACTCAAGCAGATCATCGCCGTCTCGCGCCAGGTGGGGGTCGAGCCGCTCCTGGGCATCCGCGTGCGCCTGACCAGCAAGGGCGCGGGCAAATGGGCCGAAAGCGGCGGCGACAACGCCAAGTTCGGCCTCAGCACGGCCGAACTCCTCATGGCGACCGATCTGTTGCGCGCCGAGAAAATGGAGCGATGCTTCAAACTGCTCCATTTCCACATCGGCTCGCAGGTCCCCGACATCCTCACCATCAAAAAAGCCGTGCAGGAAGCCGCCCGCTTTTACGCCAAGCTCTTCAAAATGGGCTTCGCCCTCGAATCCCTCGATGTCGGCGGCGGCCTTGGGGTGGATTACGACGGCAGCCGCTCCGCCTCTGACAGCTCCACCAATTATACTTTGCAGGAATACGCCAACGACATGGTCTTTTACATCGCCGAGGTTTGCAACCAGGAGCAAGTCCCCCACCCTCAGATCATCAGCGAAAGCGGCCGCGCCATCGTCGCCCATCACAGTGTCCTCATCGTCGAAATTGTTGGCGCCATCGAAAAAATTCGCGCCGATTCCCGCGTCCCCGAAGGCGGGAGCCAGCACGCCTTGGTGCGCGATTTGCTGGACATTCGGAAGAACCTCTCCCAACTGCACAAACTGGAGGCCTACCACGACGCCCTTGACCGCCGCGAGGAATCCCAGCTCATGTTCGCCCTGGGCCTGCTCGATTTGCCCGACAAGGCCAGGATCGAGTCCCTCTACTGGGAAATTAGCCGCGAGGTCGTGCAGAGTTTCCACGGCCAGCCCCACACCCCCGAGGAAATCCGCAAGCTGGAGGAGAGTTTGGGCGACCAGTTCCTCTGCAACTTTTCCGTCTTCCAGTCCCTCCTCGATCACTGGGCCTTGGGCCAGCTATTCCCCATCATGCCGGTCAGCCGCCTCAACGAAGCCCCCACCCGCGAAGGCACCCTCGTGGACATCACCTGCGATTCCGACGGCCAGGTCAACAAGTTTATTGACATCGCCGATGTGCGCGACACCCTCCGCCTCCACGGCGTCCGCGCCAACGGCACCGGGCCGGAGCCGTATTACCTGGGCTTTTTTTTGATGGGCGCCTACCAGGACATCATGGGCGATTTGCACAATCTCTTTGGCCGCGTCAACGAGGTCCACGTCTTTCTCGATCCCGACGAGCCGTCCGGTTATTACGTCGAAGAAATCATCGAAGGCTCCACTATCGTGCAGACCCTGACCTCGGTGCAATACGACGAGCACGAACTCAAACGCCAGATGAAGATGCAGGTGGACGAGGCGATCAAGTCCGACCGCCTCAAGCCCTCCGAAGCCATGCGTCTGCTGGACGATTTCGAGCGCGGCCTCAAGGATTACACCTATCTTACCAGTTGAGATGACTGCGAGCGGCATTGCGAGGAGGTGCGTCCAGGTTGGTCCATATCCCCACCATGCCTGAGCCTGCGAAAGCCGAACTGCTGCGCGCGCTGGGCCGTTTGGTGCGCGGCCTCTCCATTCTCTTCTGGGGCCTGGGTTTGACCGGCTTGGTCTGCCTGGAAATGGTTTACCTCGAAACCGCGCAAATGATCTGGCGGCAGACTTTCCGCCCGCTCGCCTTTCTTCCGGCCCTTCTGTTAGGCCCGCTCCTCTGGCACGGCCTGAACCAACTGCGCGCTTTTCAGGCGCAGGAACGGATTTGGCAGCGCGCCTTGAGCCGGGCGGAGATTTTCGCGGTGCTCGACGCCGGCCTGGCCCCGTTTTTGTATTGGTGGCACAAATTCCCCGGCGTTCCCCTTTTCGCCGCCTGCGCGGGGCTGCTCTTGCTCTCCAGCCTGTTCCTCCTTGTCCAGATCAATTGCGTGCTGCAAAGACTCTGCGCCATGCTGCCGGATGAGACCTTGCGCGCGGAAACAAAACTGTTCACCGCCTTCAACATCTCCCTCCTCCTGGCGTTCCTGGCCGGCCTCTCGATTTATTTCCTCTTGACGCGCCTCCCCGTCCCTCCCGGCTGGCTCGGCCGCTGGATGGACGCCGCCGCCGGCGGGGGAGTCTGGCTGGCCCTGTTCTTCATGCTGATGCCCCTGGCCATGACCATGGCCCTGCTGTGGAGAATCAAAGAAGTCATTTTTTCCAGCCTCACCAACGCCGACCGGTAGCCGCTCTCATGGCCGCGCTTCCGCCGGGAGCAGTTTCAACACGAAATCGTAAATGGCTTGGGCGTGTCGCAGGGCTTCGTCAAATTCCTCGCGCTCGGGCATGGGTTCGTATGAACTTAGGTTCCAAGTCGGCCTCATCCATACAGCTTTCGGCCCTGATGCAGGACTTGATGAAACAAGGAGGCGCGAAGATGTTTGTAGCGGTTGACTTCCCCCCGCGTTCGCACCAATACGTCGGCGGGCATGGCGAGCCGGCCCAAACATTTCTGGGCGCGCTGCATCCGGCGGATGGGGCGTTCGTCGCTGGAAGGCACGATGACCATCAAATCCACATCGCTGTCCTCGGTGGGCGCGCCCCAGGCGTGCGAGCCGAACAGCCAGATTTGTTCCGGCTGAAATTCAGATTTCAGTCGTTCGACCGCTTGTTCCAAAAGGCCGGGCTGAATGGTCTTCACGGTGCTTATTTAGCTGATTCGAACCCCTCTGGCAATGATTCAAATGGATAGCCGAAGGCCTTTCCTTTTTCATGGCCGCGCTTCCGCCGGGACCAGTTTCAACACGAAATCGTAAATGGCTTGGGCGTGTTGCAGGGCTTCGTCAAATTCCTCGCGGGACGGTTCAAGAGAACCTTGTTCGTCAGGATAGCGGTAGGCCACGGAATAAGGGGTGAGAGCGTCGGCGGCATCCTCGTGCTGCCGGAACGCGGGATTGATGCGAACGGCCTGCTCGATGATTTTGCCCAGGTCGTGAACTTTCTCGAACGGGCTGCCGTGAAAGATGAGAAATCCTTTCAGGGTCTTTTCGGCGGCCTGCTGGCAATGGTAAATGGCAGCGTCGAGATGTCCATCCGGCAGGCTGCCGATTTGGCGGGCGGTGTGCAGGTCGCTGTGCGCCTTGAGCAGCCAGGCGCGGGACAATTCAAGCGCCGGCTTATCCATAGAGTTTTCGTCCCTGTTCAACAATTTTGTGCGAGAGGGAGGCGGTCAGATGCCGGTAGCGGTCAAATTCAGGCCGGGTGTTGACCAGCACGTCTTTGGCGAAGCCGATACCGCGCAGGCATCGTTGCGCGCGCTGCATGCGGCGGATGGGGCGTTCGTCGCTGGTAGGCACGATGACCATCAAATCCACATCGCTATCTTCGGTGGGCGCGCCCCAGGCGTGCGAGCCGAACAGCCAGATTTGTTCCGGCTGAAATTCAGATTTCAGTCGTTCGACCGCTTGTTCCAAAAGGCCGGGCTGAATGGTCTTCACGGTGATAAAACTAGCAGCATGGCTCCGGCATGGAAAGTCCAAGTTTGCGGGTGTGCCGGACGAGAATCCTCACGTCATTGGCAGGGCGGCGCTGCTGCGCCGCCCAAGAATTCAGGGCAGAGCGGCAGCTCTGCCCTACCAGGAAGGTGAAGATTCTTGTCCTGCACCAAGTTGGCGGCCTCCCGCGTTTTAGCTTTGAGTTTTGGGGGCGGCAGCGGTTAAGCTGGCCTGGTGAAACACACAGGGATAGCGCGCCGCGCCGCCATCAGACTGATCTTCGCCTCGCTGGTCTTCACGATGGGCGCTTGCTGCGTTGCGTTCGCCTTGCGCGTGCTGGAGCATGAGTCGCACCTTTTGTCGCAGGTTTGTCTGGCCGTCGCGGCGGCGCTGGGCATGGCTTGGATGCTCTTTGCAGTGTTCACCATTTATTTTTTCCGCGATCCGGAGCCAAATCCTCCGTCCGGGCCGGGTCTGGTGGTGTCGCCGGGCCACGGGAAGGTGGATGCCATCGAGCAGATCACCGAAACGCAGTTTATGGGCGGGCCTTGCCACCGCGTTTCCACGTTTTTGTCGGTGATTGATGTTCATGTGCAGCATGCGCCCGTCGCCGGGAAGATCGTCTATTGCAAACAGACGGCCGGCCAGTTCCTGAGCGCGCTCAAGGCGGAGTCGGGCCTGCGCAATGAGAATGTGCTGCTCGGTTTTGCCCCGGCGGAAGCGCCGGGGGAAAAAATCGGGGTGCGGCTCATCGCCGGGGTGTTGGCGCGGCGGATCGTGCCGTTTGTGCAGAGGGGGGATGAGGTCGGGCGGGGGGATCGAATGAGCCTCATTCAATTCGGTTCGCGTTGCGATCTCTACCTGCCGCTGCATTACAAAATCAAGGTGAAACTGGGAGATAAAGTTGTTGGCAGCCAGACGGTGATGGCGGCAAAATCCTGAGGTATGGAAAAAGGTCCTTCAGGCGCGGAAAGCGAACGGCCCCAGCCGGCGCTGAAGATTTATTTTCTGCCCAACTTGATGACGGCGGGGAATTTGTTCTGCGGTTTTGTGGCGCTGACCAAGATCGTGGAGGCGAAGATTGGGGCCGATGGCAAGCCCGGTCCCGGCTATTATTCCGAGATCAAGCTGGCGCTGGCCTTCATCCTGCTGGCCTGCATTTTTGACCTGCTGGATGGCCGGCTGGCGCGCATGGGCGGGGTGGAGAGCGCGTTTGGCCGCGAATTTGACTCGCTGGCGGACCTGATTTCTTTCGGGGCGGCGCCGGCCTTTCTGGTTCACCGGGTGGTGCTGCGGGACGTTTTTGCCAGCACCCCTGAGGTGGGCTGGTTTATCGCCTCCATTTATTTGATCTGCGGCGCGCTGCGGCTGGCGCGGTTCAATTGTCTGGCGGCCATGCCGGGAAGCGGCGGCAAGGAGTTTCTCGGCTTTCCCATTCCTTCCGCGGCCGGATTGGTGGCTTCGGTGACGCTTTTCCTGATGTGGGGGGAGAATGATGAAAGAGATTTTGCCACCGGATTGTGGAAGCTGATTTTGCCGGGGCTGATGTTGTTTCTCTCGTTCATGATGGTGAGCGAAGTCAAATATCCGTCCTTCAAAACGCTCGACCTGCGGGCGCGGCGCAGCTTTACCAAAATGGTGGTGACGGTGCTGTTTATCGGATCCCTCATCATTCTGCGCCAGCACATTTTGCAGTTTGTTCTCCCGCTGATTTTCACCGCCTACCTGCTTTACGGCTTTGTCCGGCCGCGGATTTCGCGCAAAGTGCGGGAAGACATCGAAGAGGAGGCCGAAGAGGACGACGGACCGACGCTCACCCCTTGACATGTTGTTCAATCTTCCTCCCTCCCTTGTCGCGGCGCTGACCGGCTTTCTCAGTGGATTCCTCCTCTCCGTGCCGGTGGGGCCGGTCAACCTCACCATCATGAACGAAGGGGCGCGGCGCGGCCTGGGCTGGGCCTTGATGATCGGTTTCGGGGCGGTGGTGATGGAGGTCGTTTACTGCGCGCTGGCCTTCACCGGATTCGCCTCCCTCTTCGCCGGCGACGGGATGAAGCGGGCGATGGAACTGGGCAGCTTCGTCTTCATGCTCTATTTGGGGATTCGATTTCTCATGGTGCGGACGGTCGCCATGCCGGGCGGGGTGGAGGAACAAATCAAGGCCAAATTCAATCCGCATGCCGCCTTTGCCATCGGCTTCGTGCGGGTCATGGCCAACCCGGGGGTCTTCGCGTTCTGGATAGTGCTGGCGGCCAATTTCATTTCGCGGGAATGGGTGCAGGCGACCTGGCCGGGAAAGTTCTCCTGCGTGGCGGGCGTGGCGGGCGGGACCTCGGTTTGGTTCAGCGGGTTGAGTTATGCCGTTTCGCGCGGCCACGGCAAATTCACCGCAAAAACCTTGTTGCGCATGGAGCATTTTTCCGGATTGTGTTTGCTGGCCCTGGCCTTGATCCACGGCATCTATATCCTGTGGCGCATGGCCGGGCATAAGTTTTAACCTGAACCCTCTATTCCTGTTGCTATGAACTTCACTTACTATGGTCATTCCTGTTTCGCGGTCGAACTGGGCGGGCGCGCCTTGCTCTTCGATCCTTTCATCACTCCCAATCCGCTGGCCGACGGCATTGACATCGGGTCGGTGCGGGCCGATTACATCCTGGTCTCGCACGGGCACCAGGACCATCTGGCCGACGCCGTGAGCCTGGCCAAACGGACGGGGGCAACTGTCATTGCCAATTATGAGGTGGCGACGTGGCTGGGCAAACAAGGCGCGCCTAAAGTCCATCCGCTCAACCACGGGGGCGCGTGCTCGTTTGATTTCGGGCGCGTCAAATTCGTCAATGCCATCCACTCCAGCAGTTTGCCGGACGGCGCCTGCGGCGGGAATCCGGGCGGATTCGTGGTGGAAAGCGCGGAGGGCAATTTCTATTACTGCGGGGACACGGCGCTGACGATGGACATGAAACTGATCGGCGAATCCACGCGCCTGACGTTTGCCGCCTTGTGCGTGGGCGGCAATTTCACCATGGACGCGGCGGACGCCGTCCGGGCCGCCCGTTTGGTGGAGTGCGACGAGATCGTGGGAGTGCATTACGACACGTTCCCGCCCATCAAAATTGACCACGAGGAGGCGCGGAAAAAATTTCAGGCCGCCGGCAAAAAGCTGCACCTGTTGAAGATCGGCGAGAGCCGCAAGTTTTAAAGTTGTTCCACCTTCAACCGGTTATCGAGCGCCTTGGTGATGGCGCTGAAATGCGCGTCGCGACAGAGCAACCAAAGGGAGTTTCATAGAGGTCGCGGGCTTCCAGTTGCTCGTTGCTCAAGGAATAATCGGTCTTGCCCGCGAGGACCCGCCCGATGAATGCCTGCCTCTCCCGCAGCTTGAGATACTCCGTCAATGCCTGGCTGACCGCCGGGGACTTTTTCTTTTTTCCGGTAATTTTCTGAATCCGGCTCATATCATCCGCACCAATTTCAATGGTAAATCTCATATTCCAAGCAAATAATATGATGCAACTGATAATATCGCATTTTTTCCAAGGAATCGAGTTTCGGCTCGACGGAGTCTCATCCTGCCGTCAAAGACTGAAGCATTGAGGGGCCGGGGATATTCCGCTGGATTTTGTTTGGCTATGCGATATGATTTCCCGGCAGAGGCACTTTATGCTGACAGATTACATTCAACGCGCCATGCGCCACGCGCACTACGAACTGATGGAGAACGGCCGGTTTTTCGGTTCCATTCCGGAATGTCGCGGCGCCTGGGGCGAAGGTGCCTCCTTGGAGGAATGCCGGGAGGAATTGGCGGGCGCCTTTGAGGCTTGGATTATCGTGGCATTGCGTCACGGCGATCCGCTGCCGGTGCTGGATGGCATTGACCTCAATGTGAAGGAGTATGCCGAACCTGGCAAATCCGCTCATGAAGGCGGAAACCAAAAAGCCGAAATCGCTCTGGTGGTTTGAACCGAGGTGGAGTTACATCCCGCGGTTGAAGCGGGAAATATCCGAGGCCATTCGGAACAAGATGTGGCTGCGATTATTCGCGGTCCTTATCCTTTTCACTGTGGTGGCCGCCTACCTTCTGAAGCGCGCGGTGCCTGATTTGGAATTCGATTGGGCGGGCCAACTCGCGCGCAGCATCGGCGTGATGGTTCTCGGGGTGGTGTGTTTCTATGGCCTTTCCTGGCTTATACCTCCTTTCATTGTGATCAATGCGAACGGGGTCGCGCGGCAGGAGGGCGGGCACGTTGTTTGGCGGCGCCGCGCCGATATTCGGCGCATTATAATTGACGCCACGGACCCGGCACGGCCCCGGCTGAACATAGAAGCCACGGGCAAGAAACCATTCGAGCGCGGCATTGCCGGCAAAGTCAGCGCGGCGGCGCTGGCGGATTTTCTGCGCGCAACATTTCCAGAATTGGCGGTGGAGGAAAAGAAGTGAAGGGGCGCCCGCCTTATTGCCCGGCGGTTGCGGCGCAACCAAAGCCTGCACGAGGCGTTTGATAATAAGCCGCTTGAACGGTTGGAGTTGCTCCTTCCCGGTTGGCGCACCCGGCCTCGGTGGGTGGCACAGGCGACCCGCCTGTGCCGGTCGGCGACTCGCCGACCGGAATGTGAGAGGATACCACGCAGCCAATCTCAACTTTTGTGGAGAATGGGCGCCGCGCTTTTCCGCCGGGCCAGTGGCCCGGCGTCACGGGCGGGTCGCCCGTGCCACCCAACCAAACCCGGCGTCCAGGCGGCGCGTAACCTCGTGCGGTTAAGGTTTTTGTCCAAAATTCCGATGAGAATAAATGATGATTATGGCGATCCCATCGGCTTTATGAACACGCTGGCCAATCAGGGAGTGGATTTTTACGTGGCTCACGAATCTCTCAAGGCCACCATCCTCACCTCGTTGCTGACGGTGTGGGTGCTGGTCGGCGTTTTTGTTTATCTCAACCGCTACACCAAGCGGCGCTACTTCACCGTTTGGACGGCGGCCTGGATGTTTTACGTCGTGTGGCTGACGTTGAACCTGGGCGATCTGGGGGCGGACCACAGTTCCCTCAGAGTGATGGCGGAGCAATGGTGTGTGGCGACGACCGCGGTGTTCTTGATGTGGGGCAGCTTTCGTTTCCTGGGGGTGCGGGTGCGGGAGACCGCTTTTGGATTGTTCATGGCCTTTTTGTTTTTATGGAGTTACCTCGGCGTCTATCAATTGGGGCGGCCCTTTCCGGCGGTGGCGGCTTTGTTCGCGCTCATCGGCCTGGCGGGGATTGGCACCGCGGTGGCGTTCGCCCGTCATCGTTGCCGGCGGGGATACATCGGCGCCAGCATGCTCTCGCTGGGTTTTTCCCTGTGGGGCCTTTATTTTATCGGCTACCCGTTTGCCGCGCGCATTCCTGATCTGCTGGCCACGGGCTTTTTCATCTCGGCGGTGCTGCAGTTGTTCATCGCCGTCGCCATGATCATCCTCGTGCTGGAAGAAGTCCGCACCACCAACCAGGCCGCCCTCCAGCATCTCCGCTCCGAGAAAATCAGGTGCGGCCAATTGCGCACGGCGGTCACCTCGACCGAGCAACAATACCGCAACCTGTTCAATCAGGCGGGCGAAGCCATTATTATCACCGCCGCCGGCGATCTGCGCATTCTTGACTTGAACAAAACCGCCGTCCATTGGCTCGGCCTCAACCAGGACGAGGCGCGGGAGCAGTTTCTCCCTTCCTTCTGCGAGGCCCCGGAGCGCGCGGACGAGCCACAGGGCGACAGCGTGGAATGGGTCAACCGGTTGTGCGCCCGGCGGACCCTGCGGGTGTTGAAGAAGAACGGCGGCGCCACCCTTTCCCAGGTCGAAAGCGCCCGCATTGATTACCAAGGACAGGACGCCTTCCAATTCTTCTTCCGCGAAGTCACCGACCGCGGGCGGCTGGAGCAGCAGTTGCGCCAGGCCGAAAAACTTTCCAGCCTGGGCCAGATGATCTCCGGCGTGGCCCACGAACTCAACAACCCCCTCTCCGTCATCAAAGGCTATCTGGATTTGATCGTGGCCCATCACGAAATGACGCCCCAGACCCGCGCCGACTTGGGGAAGGTCGCCCTGGAATGCGACCGGGCGGCCAAACTGGTCCGTCATTTCCTGTCCTTCGCCCGCGAGCAGCCCCCCCGCCGCGAAATGGTTGATGTCAATACTTTGATTCAGCGCGTGGCCGATCTGCGCCGCTCCGACCTCGCCGCCGCCGGCATCGAGCTGTTCATGGATTTGGCCGCCGGCCTGCCCTCCACCTCCGCCGATCCGGACCAAGTCCAGCAGTTGATCATCAACCTCCTTAATAATGCCGTTCAAGCCATGGCCGCCTCGCCCGCGCCGCGCACCCTGAGAATCACCACCCGAATGAAGACCCCCGCCGCGCTGCTCATTTCGATGGAAGACAGCGGTCCGGGCGTGCCGCCGGAGCTGCAAAGCCGCATCTTCGAGCCATTCTTCACCACCAAACCCGACGGCGCCGGCACCGGCCTGGGGCTTTCCATTGCCCACAGCATCATGGCGGAACACCACGGGCGCATCCTCTGCGATCGCTCCACCCTGGGCGGCGCGGCGTTCCATCTCGAATTCCCCATTGTCAGCGTGGCGGCGGCGGCGCCCGTCCCGCAAAACACTCCCCTGCCGGCGCCCCCGCCCGCCCCGGCCGCCCCGGTTTCCGCGCGCGTCCTCGTCCTCGATGATGAACCATCCATCGCCGAGTTGCTCGCCGAAATGCTCGAGGCGCTGGGACACCAGGCGGTCGTTTGCCTGACCCCGCCCGCCGCCTTGGAAATGCTGCAAACGCGCCCCTTTGACCTCGTCATATCCGACTTCCGCATGCCCGTCATGAACGGCGAAGCATTCTACCAGGCGCTGGCCAAAATAAATCCCGGATTGGCCCAGCGCGTGATTTTCCTGACCGGCGACGTGGTGAACGAAGAAACGCAGCTCTTCCTCGCCTCCACCGGCAATCCGCATCTGGAAAAGCCCTTCCAACTGACTCGTCTCGAGGCCGTCATCGCCGAAGTCCTCTCCGCCCGGCCATCCGTGGCAGCCTGAGCCAAATCTTGCCAACATGTAGCGGCGGTCTATGACCGCCGCATTTTTCTTCATGGCGATGTCCAATTGCCAATCGCCTCATCCCCACCCTTTCCATTTCGCCCGAGGGAATAGGGCGGTGCTGCCGCGCCGCCCTAAATTGGGGCGAAGCAGCAGCTTCGCCCTACCGGACTATGAAATATACGGTCTAATAACCACCGTGTTCATGCGCCGAGTCCGTTCGGTTTCTTCGGGATAGATCTCCCCCGCCTCTTCCGCGGGTCCTGCCTGGCCCGCGCCAGGATGTTGCCACGCCCCCGGCTGCCGTGTACTAAATCCTAATTTTAATCCGTGAAATCCGCCATCCGTGGTCCAAATCTTTGCTTGCCTTTGGCCGCTCCGGCTGTGTTTCTATGGGATGAGCAGGCTGTGCAAGTGGCTAATAATGAGCGCATTGCAAAAATCGGCAAAAATCCTCATTTTCCCGTTGACCTTTTTCGCATAAAAGCTTATCATTGGATAGTGAGAATGGGAAAGGCAAAAGCGGTATCGGACGGCAGCGCGACAAAGGAGGCAAAAGCTGAAAACTGAAATGTTTTGCGTCTTGGCTTCTTGGCGTGAGAAGTTCATGGGTCCATTGCCGGTTGCGGAGGTGTCACGCAAAGGCGCAAAGGCTTGGCGCGGCTGACGCCGCAACCAAAGCGCTGAATCTGAATTGAAAATTTGTCATTGAGAATTTCTCATTTGTCATTCGGAAAAACGGTTTGGAAAATTTTGCCAAAAATGCGCAACTTTTCGATATAGCACTGCGAAGGCCGGAATTTCCTTGCGTCATTGCGTCTTGGCGCCTTTGCGTTGGATTCTTTGTGCGGATTGCCCGGAAGGCGGCGGGACGCAGTCGGGTTTCCCGATGTTCCGCTTTCCCAATTTCTGCTTTTCCGGCGTCATTCCCCCTCCACTCACCGTCCGCTGCCCTCCATCCCAATCAAGGTCAATCAAAATTAAGCCAAATTAAGCCACTTTTTTTACCTTGACCATGAACCGCCATCCCAAACAAGGCTTCTGGCCTCTTCTGGTCAGCCATCCCACAACAAATGGCGGTGGGAAGGTCGTTTGCGACAAGCGTTTGATGAATTGACCCTTTCTCCTCAATGCCTCTGCCCTGGCTTGCCGCCAAAGGGATCAACGGCTATCCTGCAACCGGCATGACGTTATGAGTGAAGCAGAGTTTTTCGCCGGGATCACCGGAAGCGATTCCGACTTGCGGCTGGCGGTGGAAGCGTTGCGCTCCACAGGGCAGGCCTTTTGCGTGGTCGGCGGGCTGGCGGTAAATCACTACGCTGCGGAGCCGATGGTCACTTTGGACGCCGATTTCGCGGTGGCGGCGGACGCCGGGGTGGCGGAGGCGTTGCGGACGCGCGGCTTTGCCGTCGTAGTTTTTCCCTATTCCATCAACGCCCAGTTGCCGGGCAGCCGGCTTCGACTTCAAATCACCGTCAATTCCAGATATTCCGGCTTCCCGGCGCGAGCCGTGCCGGGCCGGCTCTTCGGGGTGGAGATCCCGGTCGCTGCTTTGGCGGATTTGGTGCAGGGGAAAATATGGGCCTTCCAGGACACTACTCGCCGCGCTTCCAAACGGAAAAAGGACAGCGCGGACCTCATCCGCCTTTGTGAAACTCACCCCGCTGCCATTGCCTGCGTGCCCCCGGGGTTGATTGCGGAGGTTGACGAGCTTCGTCCGTGGAGAAAGCAATAAGGTGCCCATTTATGGCCCGGATTGTTCTCACGACTTTAAACGCCAAATATATTCACGCGGCGTTTGGCTTGCGCTATTTGCTGGCCAATCTGGGGCCGCTCCGCGAGCAAGCCTGCCTCCTGGAGTTTGACATTCAGCAGCGCCCGCTCGATGTGGTGGAAGCCATTCTCGCGCACGATCCGCAAATTGTCGGCCTGGGCGTTTATATCTGGAATGTGACGCCGGCGACGGAAGTGGTGGCGGCGCTGAAACGGGTGCGCCCGGAGGTGACGGTGGTGCTGGGCGGGCCGGAAGTCAGTTACGAGGTCGAGGAACAGGAGATTGCGCGGCTGGCGGATTACGTGATTACGGGAGAGGCGGACTTGAAATTTGCGGAGGTTTGCCGGGAGGTGCTGCAAGGCAGGCGGCTGGCGGCGAAAATCATGGCGGCGGACACGCCCGATTTGGCGCGGGTGGAACTGCCTTACGATTTGTACAACGACGATGACGTGGCGCATCGGGTCATCTATATCGAAGCCTCGCGCGGGTGTCCGTTCACCTGCGAGTTCTGCCTGTCGTCGCTGGACGTGCCGGTGCGCCAGTTTCCGCTGGACCCGCTCCTGGCGGCGGCGGACAAGCTGCTGGAGCGCGGGGTGCGGCGGTTTAAATTTGTTGACAGGACGTTCAATTTGAACATCGCCGCCAGCCGGCGCATTCTGGAGTTTTTCCTGGAGCGGCAGCGGCCCGGTTTGTTTGCCCATTTTGAGATGATCCCGGACCGGCTGCCGGCGGCCTTGCGGGAGGTGATCGCGAAATTTCCCGCGGGCGCGCTCCAGTTTGAAGTGGGCATCCAGACCTTCGATGAGGCGGTTTCCAAAAACATCAGCCGGCGCCAGGATTACGGGCGGCTGGCGGATAATTTGCGCTTTTTGCGCCGGGAGACGGGCGCGCATGTTCACGCGGATTTGATCGCGGGCTTGCCGGGAGAAACGCTGGAGAGTTTTGCGGCGGGGTTTGACCGGCTGGTGGCGCTGGGGCCGCAGGAAATCCAGGTCGGGATTTTGAAGCGGCTGCGCGGCACGCCCATTGCCCGGCACGATCAAGCGTGGGAAATGATCTACAGCGCGCATCCGCCCTACGAGGTTTTGCGCACCAAGCTGCTGGATTTTGCCGCGATGCAGCGGCTGCGGCGGTTTGCCCGCTACTGGGATTTGACGGCGAACAGCGGGAATTTTGTGGAAACAACACCGTTGCTTTGGAGCGGCGGTTTGTCCCCCTTCGCGGCCTTCCTGGATTTCAGCGAATGGATTTATGAAAAAATCGGGCGGCGGCACGGCATCGCCCTGGCCAGCCTGGCGGAGTTGCTTTTCCAATACTTGACAAGTCGTGGCGCCGTGGCCCCGCGCATAGCCGCGCAAACGCTCTGGCGCGACTGGCAGCGGGCAGGCCGCCGCGAAAAACCGGAGTTTTTGGTCGAGCACATTCCCGATGACGGGGGGAAGCGGGTGCGAAGCCAGGCGCCGGCCCCCAAGCGGCAAGCCCGCCATTTGAGCGCGCCGGCAGGAGATTCCGTCGAGCCGTGACTTGATTTCCCGGGGAAAGAGTCACGGCTCGACAGAGTCTCGCCTTGCCGTTACCTGCCGTCATTGACGCATTACGCGGGGGAAAGAATTGTGCTCTTTCTGTGCGCCAATTTCGAGCCGGAGGCTCGGCGCTGCAAAGCCGCTGTGGCCATATCGGGCGGGCGGTTCTTTTTGTTTGCCAACCGGGCGGGGCTTCTGCTATTTGGCATGGCAACGCAATAATCAATCCAGCATGAAAAAATATATCCATGTTCTCACGGCCGCGGTTTTGTCTCTCATCCTCACTCCCGCCCAGGCGCAACCGGGCATGCGCGGCGGCATGGGCGGTCCGCCGTCCGGCCCGCGCTTCGGCGGCGACATGGCGAAAATCTTCGGCGAAAACTCCGCCTACTCCGCCAATCTCGAAATGCACACCGGCGGCGGCGCCGCCGGCGCGGAGGTCACCATGCCGGGCAAACTGGCCTATCTGGAAGGCAAAACCCGTTTCGAGATGGATATGACGGAGATGAAAGGCGGCAACATGCCGCCGCAAGCCGCCGCGCAAATGAAGCAGATGGGCATGGACAAAATCATCACCATCTCGCGTCCCGACAAGAACATTACCTGCCTGATCTATCCCGGTTTGCAGGCCTATGTGGAAATGCCGATTCCAGACCCGGATGCGGCCAAACCCGCCTCTGATTTCAAGAGCGAAGCCACCGAACTGGGCAAGGAAACCGTGGACGGCCACGCCTGCGTGAAGAACAAAATCATCGTCACCGACAAAGCGGGAAAGAGCCACGAGTCCACGGTGTGGAATGCGACCGATCTGAAGAATTTTCCAGTCAAGATAGAAACGAGCGAGGGCGGCACGACGGCGACCATGCTTTTCAAAGACGTGAAGTTTGACCGGCCCGACGCCGCGCAATTTGAAGCGCCGGCCGGTTTCAAGAAGTACGACAGCATGATGACGATGATGCAGCAGGAGATGATGAAGCGCATGGGCGGCGGCATGGCCATGCCCCCCGGTCAACCGTGAGGGTGCTTCCCTTCGCCAGCTAGAGTTGAATTATCACCTGTTCTCCCCGATTTCCAGGCGTTGCAGGTCTTCGGCGAGGAATTGGGCGACATCCTTGAATTTTTGGGCGTTTTCCGGATTGAGGGCGATCAAGGTCTGGTGCGCTTTCAGGCAGGTGCGGGCCAGTTCCACCGGGCTGGCGGGATCGCTTTGGGCGAGCGGCTCAAATTTGTCGGACAAGGGGCCGGCGGAGCCGCCGATTCTAAAGAGATGAGCTATGCCTAAATTGTCGAGCGTTTCGGAAATGCGCAGGTTGGGGTTGAGCAATTCCAGCGGCTGCGGCCCGCCCGCGCCGTTGGATAATTGGAGGGCGATGCCGGCCAAAACGCCCAGAAAGGTGCTGTCCACCATCCGGCAACCGCACAAATCCAGAATGAAGTGCGAGTAGCCGCGCTCCCACAACTCGGTGATCAGTTTCTTCAGGTCCACGGTGCAGGTGAAATCAGCCCGCCCGCTGATCTGGATGCACACCGTGCGGTCAAAAACGGCCACCATCAATTTTGCGGATGAATGATCCATGACCACGACGTTTAGAATATCGGGCGCACAGCCCGGAGTGTCAAGCGGCGGCCCGGACGGGCGCGGCGCGCGTGCCGGCGGGAGGGCTGACGATTTGGATGAGGGTTTGTTGCAGGAGCAGGGACGGGTCCAGATTGCGGGAAATGAGTTTTTGGTTGCATTCGAGCAGGAGGTCCATGGCCCCGATCAATTCGGGCTGGGTGTAGTGGCGCGACTGCCCCAGCGCGCGAAACAGAACATAGGGGTTGATGGCCAGAGGATTGAATTTCCGGTCCTCCGGCATTGCGCCGGACGGGACGCGGGCCAACTGGCCTTTGAACCGGTTGAAGTCGGTTTCCGGCTTGAGCCACCCTTGCGCCGTCATCTCCTTGACCAGCAGGAGTGTGCGCACTTTACTGATCAAACCATAAAGCAGTCCGATTTCGGTGCGTTTGGTGTCGCGCTGGATTTCCCATAATTCCTGGTCCAGACAATGCAGGACGGCGGCCAGATCGCGCTCGCCCAAGGCATCGCCCAGGGCAAAGGCGCGCGCTTGTTTGTGGCGGGTGACAATGGCGGCGACGTCCCCGGCCTCGATCCGGGTCCGTGCGCCGGCATATAACATCAGTTTCTCCACCTCGCTGCTCAACAGGCGAGGCTGCGGGCCGACGAACGTCACCAGTTGGGCCAGGGCATCTTCCGAGATGTCCCGGTTGGTCTCGCGCAAGGCGCGCCGGACCAGGGCGGCGGCTTCCTCCTGCCATTGGGCTTCGTTTTCGGACCAGCCGGCGAAGGTTTCAACCGGGCCGATTTTTTCCAGGGCTTTGTAAAAGGACTTTCGCTTGTCCACTTTGCCGGCGCTGACCAGCAGGCGCACATTGTCCCAGCGGAAAGCTCTCAGTTCCTGGGCCAGCTCGGAGAGGGTTTCGGTGACGGCGGCGGCGGAAGCGGTTCGTTCCTCGCCGAGAAAATTGCAGTTTTGCAGCCAGACCACTTTGGCGCCGCCAAAAAAGGGGAGGGTCTGGAGGGCCGCGCGCAATTGGGCGAGGGCCTTGAGGGCTTCGCCGCTATTGTTGACGGAGGCGTCAATCCGCTCGTGGTCCAGGCCGCCCAGCTCCTGGGTCCACTGCTGGAAGACCTGGCGGGCGCGTTGTTTGACGGCAAATTCGTCCTCCCCGCAGACCAGGAGCACGGGAGATGGAGGCGGGACGGAGGGGGGCATGAAGGCGCCGGGTTTAGTCGGCTTCCCCGGATTCGCCCCGGCTTTCGTTGATCTGGTCCAGATAGACCGTCATGTCTTCGACCTGTTCAAAGAGGGAGGAGTCCACGTAGATTTTGCTTTTCTGGGAGGTGGCCAGGGCCAGGCAATCACTGGGACGGGCGTCAATTTCCACGAGCTTGCGGCCCAGTTCGTTTTCCTGCTGGAGGATGAGGCGGGCGTAATAGGTGGAGTTTTTCAGCTCGGTGATGACGACCCGCTCGATGGTGATGCTGAAGCCCTTGAAGATGTGGTTGATGAGATCGTGGGTGAGGGGACGCTCATTGGGGATGTCGCGCAAGTACATGCTGATGGCGTTGCCGATGTTGCGCTCCACCTGGATGACAAACACCTTCTGCTGATTGCCCACGAAAATGGCCCACCCGCTGTTGGCCGGCACCATCCCGCGGATTTCCACCTTCAATACGTCATTCTTCATGCTCCAAGATTAAGCCGGGGCGGGAAAAAAAACAAGCCGGGGATGGAGGAATTGCGGATTGCAAATTGCGGATTGCGGATTGGGAAAAGCCGAAAGCTGAAATGATTCGCCATTTCTGCTTTCTGCTTTCGGGATTTTAGGTTCAGGGGCTGCGGATTGCGGATTGCCAAGGCGGCGGGGGTTGGCTCACAATGAGGCGCATGGATTTCGCGAAGAAGATTCTCTCCGCCGCCGCCCTGCCCGGCTGGCGCGATGAACTCCGGGGCCGCGGACGCAAATTGGTGGCGACCAACGGCTGTTTTGACTTGCTCCACATTGGCCACATCAGTTATTTGCAGCAGGCGCGCGCCCTGGGGGACGCCCTGCTGGTCGGGTTGACCAGCGACGCCCATGTCCGCCAACTCAAAGGCCCCGGACGCCCGGTCAACCGCCAGGCCGACCGCGCCGCCGTGGTGGCCGCCCTGGAATCCGTGGACGCCGTCTTCGTCTTTCCCGAGCTGGACGCGCGCCATTTTCTGGAAACCGTCCGGCCCGACATTTATGCCAAAGGCGGGGATTACACGCTCGACACCATCAACCAGGACGAGCGGCGCTTGCTGGAAAGGTTGGGCGTCCAGATCGTCATTCTGCCCGCCGTCCCCGGCCAGTCCACCAGCGCGACGCTGCGCCAGTTGAAAGTTTGAGGTTTCACGACTACACTCACCCCATGCCAGCCGACATCTTCCATGCCAGCCGTTTCACCCGCGGCAATTTTTTGTTCCCCACCGTCATCGAAGTGACGGACAAATCGGTCATGCGCCGCAAGCGCTCCTGGTTCAATGTGGATGAAATGAGCATTACCATTTCCAAAGTCGCCTCCATTCACATCAAGACGGGAATGCTTTGGTCCAAAATCCTCATCGAATCCAGCGGTGGGAGCGATCCGATGGAAAGCCACGGCCACACCAAAGCCGACGCGCGGCGCATCAAGGATTTGATCGAAAGCTATCAACAGGCCTCCCACGGCGGGGCGGCGGCGAGTTCTTCCCCTCAAACCTAGCCAAAGAAGGCGCATGACAAAAATCTTCACCTTCCTGGCAGGGCAGAGCCGCCGCTCTGCTCTAATTCCTGGGCGGCGCGGCAGCGCCGCCCTACCGAAAACTTTATGGCAACCCATCGCATTGGGATTATTGGCGGCAGTGGGCTTTATCACATTGAAGGGTTCACCCGGCAAAAATGGGTGAAGGTGAAAACGCCCTTCGGGCCGCCATCGGATGATTTCCTCACCGGCTCGCTCGCGGGGCGGGAGGTGGCGTTTCTGCCGCGGCACGGACGCGGCCATCGCATCTCACCCGGCGAATTGAATCATCGCGCCAACATCTGCGGCATGAAGAAACTGGGGGTGGCCTGGATCATCAGCGTGAGCGCGGTGGGAGCCTTGCAGGCCAGGCATCGCCCGTGCGATATTGTTTTGCCGGACCAATTTGTGGACCGGACGAAGCGGTCCTGGGAGCACACGTTTTTTGGGCGCGGCATTGTCGCGCATATCGCGTTTGCCGAGCCGGTCTGCGCGGAGTTGCGCGCCGTGCTTTTCCAGAGCGCGCGGGCGGAGGGGGCGCGCGTTCACAACGGCGGCACTTACGTCAACATGGAGGGGCCGGCTTTCAGCACGCGCGCCGAATCGCTGGCCAACCACCGCCAGGGCTACGACGTCATCGGCATGACGAACTTGGGCGAAGCCAAATGCGCGCGCGAGGCGCAAATCGCCTACGCCACCATGGCCATGGTGACGGATTACGATTGCTGGAAGGCGGACGAAGCCCACGTCACGGTGGAAATGATCATCGCCAATTTGCTGAAAAACGCCGGGATGGCCAAGGCGATCATCGCGCGCGCCCTGCCGCAAATTCCGGCCGAGCCGGGCTGCTCCTGCCATCGCGCCTTGCGCAACGCCATCATGACCGACCAGAAACTGTGGCCGGCGAAAACCCGGTCCGAACTGAAATGGCTGCTCCAGGGCCTCATGTGATTCGGCGGCGGCCATCGGGGTGGGTCGGCCCCAGTCTGATTTCACTGGCGGCAATTCTCTTCGCGCGCGTGGCGGCGGCGCAATCCCCGGCTCCCCTGCCGCATCAAGTTTATGTTTGGCAACGGGCCTGGACCGGACCGGTGCGGGAGGCGGTAACGCAACACGCGACGAATTTTGAACGGCTGGTCGCGCTGGCCGCCGAAGTTTCATGGCGCGGCCGGCAGCCGAGCTTGACGCGCGTGGCGCTGGATTACGCCGCTCTTGCGGGGGCCAAAACGCCGGTTGGACTGGCCTTGCGGATCGGCCCCTGGCCCGGTCCATTTTCAACAAACGATACGGCCGCCACTTTTCTGACCAGCCTGGCCGCCGCGCTGGTGGAGGAGGCGAAGGCCAAAGGCGTCATCCCGTGTGAATTGCAAATTGATTTTGACTGCGCCGCATCGAAACTGGACGGCTACCGTGTCTGGGTCGAGGCCATCCGCCGCAAAGTGGCGGGAACGCCGGTCGCGATCACCGCGCTGCCCTCGTGGTTGAACGAGGGTTCCTTCCCGGCGCTGGCCGGGGCGGCGGACGGTTACGTGCTACAGGTGCATTCGCTGGACAGGCCTGCGGCCTTGGACGCGCCGTTCACCTTGTGCGATCCGGAGGCGGCGCGGCGCGCGGTCGAGCGCGCCGGAAGAATCGGCGCGCCATTTCGGGTCGCGCTCCCGACTTACGGCTATTTGCTCGCCTTCGACGCCGCCGGATGTTTTGCCGGCCTCTCCGCCGAAGGGCCGGGCCGGGACTGGCCGGAGGGCGCCCAACTGCGCGAAGCGCGGACTGATCCGGTGCAGATGGCGCAACTCGTTCAAACGTGGAACACGAACCGGCCCGCCGCCCTGCGGGGAATTATATGGTACAGGTTGCCGGTCCAGGGCGACACTTTGAACTTGCGCTGGCCGACCCTGGCCGCCATCATGGAGGCGCGAATTCCCCGCACGGATGCGCGGGCGGAATCGCGCCGGGTCGAGCCGGGGCTGGTGGAAATCAGTCTCGTCAATCATGGCGAACTCGACCTTTCCTCACGGCTCGCCGTCGAAGTCCTCTGGCAGAGCGCCCGCCTGGTGGCGGGGGATGGCTCGTCGGGCTTCGATTTGGTGGATGGAGGTCCGTCCACTGTGCAATTCCAAACAACGTCAAAAACGTACCGCCTGCCCGCCGGCGAAAAACAAGTCATCGGCTGGCTGCGTCTGAGCGAAGAACGTGAGGTGCAACTTGAAATCAAAGGCAATTAAGAAGACGGGCGCGCTGGCGCTGCTGCTGGCCCTGGGGTGCGCCCGGCTTCCGGCCTGCGGCCCCAATTTCCCCAATAACCTCCTGGCCGGCAGCGACTACACCCTGTTGGTCCCGCCCGCGGCCGATTTTTCCAAGGAATTGGCGCGCCTGAGAACCAGCCCTGCCGCCTTCCACGCCGTAACGAACGGGGACCATGGCTCCAGCCGGTCCGCCGAGCTTGAACTGGCGGATTTGGCCGCGGCCTTGCAGCAATCGGGCCGCCCCGATCCGCTGGCGCAGGCGATTTGCGCCAGCCATCGCCTGCAACGGGAGAAGCTGGGGAATTATCTGCGCGCCGTGGAAGTGTCGAACGACAGCCGCCCACTCAATTACGATCCGGAGACCGGTCATGCAGTTCGCGGCGAAGCCACTGTGCCCATGCCGCCCTTTCCGGAGGTCTTCACCGCCGGCGGACTGCCGGACGAATTCGCCGACTATTTTGAAGGCGCGGTCGCATGGGCGAAACCGGAAGGCGCGGGCAACGAGGCGGCGCGAACGGCCTGGGAACGGCTGCTCGCCCGCCCCGAAAACGAGCGCCGGTTCAAATCCACTTGGGCCGCGTTCATGCTCGGAAAATCGTGGGCCGCGGAAGACCCGGAGAAAGCCGCCGGCTATTTCCGCCAAGTGCGCGCGCTCGCCCGCCATGGTTTTCTGGATTCGACCGGGTTGGCGGCGGCCAGCCTCGGAGAGGAGGCGCGCGTCTGGCTGAACCAGGGAAAATTGGAGGGGGCCGTCGAACTTTATCTGGAGCAATATGCCACCGGCGACTCGATGGCGGTGAATTCGCTCCGTATCGTCGCGGCCAAGGCAGTCAACATTGAAGACGCCGAAACATTGCGTTCCCTGGCGGCAAACCCCGGCGTGCAACCGGTCATCACCGCGTATTTGATTTCGCGGCGCGTTTTCGAGGATCCACCTTCGGCGGAAACCAACGTCGCCCAGCGGTGGCTCGCGGCGGTGGAGGCGGCGAATGTCCGCGATGTCGCCTCCGCGGAAAAGCTGGCGCTGGCGGCTTACCAGGCCGGCGACTGGGAGAGCGCGCAACGATGGATTGACCGCGCCCCTTCCACTCCCGCCGCGCAATGGTTGCAGGCCAAATTGCTCTTGCGCTCAGGCAAAACCGGGGCCGCCGCCGCGCTGCTCGCCAAAGTGGCCCGCTCTTTCCCGCCGGCGCCGCCGTCCACCAACGCCCCGGCGCAGTTGTTCGACAACTTGACGGTCGAGGGTTCGACTTACCTTTGCCAGGAAGTGGATGCCGCCGCGCAAGTGTCGGGCGAACTGGGTGTGTTCCGTCTCGCACGCCGGGAGTACACCGAGGCGCTGGATGTCCTCATGCGCGCCGGCTTCTGGGAGGACGCGGCCTACGTCGCCGAGCGTGTTTTGACGGCGGATGAACTGAGGGATTATGTGGCTCGGAACTGGCCTGTTCCAACCATAGTCAATACTAATTCAAACGGCGATCGCGACTGGTGGACCCTTCCGCAAGACCCCGGCCCGGAAATTCGCGGGCTGCTCGCGCGCCGCCTCGCCCGCCTCAACCGCGCCGTCGAGGCACGCGAGTACTTTACGCCGCCGTTGCAGGCAGATTACGACACCCTCGAACAGGCGCTGGCCAAAGGCTGGGACACGGCTTTGCCCGCCGGGGAGCGGGCGGACGCCTTTTATGCCGCCGCAAAGATGACCAGAACCAACGGCCTGGAGTTGTTCGCCACCGAATTGGAGCCGGACTGGCATATCCACGGTGCAGTTTACGCCTTTGGATTTGAGGTTTCGTCTCGCACCAACGAGTTCGCGAAGTTGCTCCCGGCCTCGGACGACGAGTTGCGCCGCGCCGCGGCATCCGCCCCCAACCCGGATACGCGCTTCCACTACCGTTTTCTGGCCGCGGCGATGGCGTGGCAAGCGGCGTTGTTGATGCCAGACAATTCCGACGCGACAGCCCGCGTGTTGTGCGAAGCGGGAACCTGGATCAAGTATCGCGATCCGGAAAGGGCCGACGTGTTTTACAAGGCCCTGGTCCGCCGGTGCCGCAAGACGGCCATCGGCGATCAGGCGGACAAAATGCGCTGGTTTCCCGTGCTGGACGCCAACGGCAATCCCATTCCCTACACCCCCCATCCGGCCAATTAAGCGCTATTCCATGCAGCGGGTCTATGACCGTCGCAAAAATCGCCCGTTTTGTAGCGGCGGTCTATGACCGCCGGAAGAATGGCCCGGTTTTTTGCGGCGGTCATAGACCGCCGCTACAAGGGAATTGCCTACCGCACGGGCTGGGGGGGGCCGTTGGTGAGGGCGTTTTGCATGGCTTGGTTGAGGTTGCCCGCCAGTTTGTTTTTCAGGACGGAGTACATTTTATTGGTGACTGCATCAAGGGCGCGCCGCGATTCGTCGAAATGGTTGAGGGCCAGTTGAATGCGGGCCAGGTGGATGCAGACCCCCTCGCGTTCCACCTCGTCGTGCGCGATTGTCAAACACTGGTTCCAGGCCGCCAGGCCCTCCTGCAGGCGCAGGGGGCGGATGCCGTAAAAACATTCCGCGTAATCGGTCGCCAGGATGAAATTCTCGGGATCCAGCTTCATGGCCTTGCGGTAGAGCGCGAGAGCCGTGTCGAAAACCTCCTGCTCGGAAACCTGCCAATACTCCTCCGCGTCGGTCCGGAACAGGTAAACGCCGGCTGCCAAATTCCAATAATAAACGGACTGGCTGGGGTCCAATTCGATGGCTTTGGAGAAATACTCAAACGCCTTCTTGATATTGCCGTCCTCGTACAATTTGCCCAGGTTGTTCCAGGTGGCGGCATTGTTCGGGGCCAGTTGGCGGGCTTTTTCCCACTGCGCCTCGGCGTTTGCGGAGTCGCCGGATTGGTTGAGAAAACTGCCGTAGGCCAGGCGCGCGCGGACATAGTCGGGATGATGCTGGATAAACTCCTCGTAGTCCTTTTTCACCCCGCCCAGGCGTTCCTTGACGCGCAGGGGCAGGGAGAGTTGCGCCTGGGGATCGCCCGCCGCGCTGGCCGCGCCCGCGGCATCCGACCATTTTTCAATCTCCTCCACCGCCGCGTCGTCCTCGGCTTCCAATTTGCGAAACTCCTGTTCGACGGGATCATTGGGGTCGGGAACCTGGACGGAAAGGCCGGTTTTCTCCTGCACCAGGTTGCTCACCGCGGTCGGCGTATTGGTGGAAACCAGGGCGGCCAATAATCCGGCTAATAAGTCACTCACAACACAATTCTTTTGCACCATTTCAGACGCGAAATGTGAAAAATAGGATAACGCTGCGGCCAGGAATTGCAAGGCTATTGCGGGGAAGTTCCGTTGGGAGGGTGCCGGACGAGAATCTTCATGTCTCCGGTAGGGCGGCGCTGCCGCGCCGCCCAAGATTTTAGGGCAGAGCGGCAGCTCTGCCCTACCAGGAAAATGAAGATTTTTGTCATGCGCCCCCGTTGGGAGGGTGCCGGACGAGAATCTTCATGTCTCCGGTAGGGCGGCGCTGCCGCGCCGCCCAAGATTTTAGGGCAGAGCGGCAGCTCT
>Ga0326728_10007872_pt1 | contig 26895 bp, 22 predicted proteins | sample MB3enrmetagenome_FD_207602 | JGI IMG/M metagenome (GOLD analysis project Ga0326728, IMG submission 207602) | Lab enriched peat soil microbial communities from McLean, Ithaca, NY, United States - MB31MN | ecosystem: Environmental > Terrestrial > Soil > Wetlands > Peat | place: USA: New York...
CATGCGCAATTCTTCGTCCGACGAACCATTGTCCACGATGATCGTCGCGCCGACTTGCGGAATGACGCGGTTCAGCCGGCCGGCAAAGCCGCTGTCCGGGTGATAGGTCACCAACACGGCGCAGACATGTCCGCGAGCGGGTATGCGATCGTGCAGAACATCATGCATTGACAATAATCCCCTTGATCGACCATATGATAACCGCTTCGCGGAAGGGGTTCGGAGGACAGAATATATTGCCGCGGTTACCCTCATCGAGGACTGCGATGTCGACATTGCCTGAGGACCAAGCCAAGGCCTACATGGTCAAGCTGCTGACCGCGATGAGCCGCGCCGGCGGGTCGGACTTGTTCATTTCGGCTGATTTTCCGCCGACCATGAAGACGCACGGCAAGATGCAAGCCATGGCGCCGCAGAAACTGAGCTCGACGGTGGCCAGGCAACTCGCGTTATCGTTGATGAATCAGCGCCAGCGTGACGAGTTCGCAAAAGAACTCGAGTGCAATTTCGCGATGTCGATACCGGAGGTCGCTAGATTTCGAGTCAATATTTTCATTCAGCAACAGCATACCGGGATGGTGATTCGCACGATTCCGGCCGAGATCCCGGGTTTCGCGGCACTCGCGCTGCCCGAGATCCTCAAAGATATCGTCATGACCAAACGCGGGTTGGTTCTGGTGGTAGGCGCCACCGGGTCCGGAAAATCGACCTCCCTGGCGGCCATGATCGATCATCGCAATCGCTCTTCTTCGGGACACATCATTACGGTGGAAGATCCGGTGGAATTCGTCCACCAGTCGCAACAATCATTGATCACGCACCGCGAGGTGGGAGTCGATACGCACTCCTGGCATCACGCGCTCAAGAATACGTTGCGGCAGGCGCCCGACGTCATTTTGATCGGTGAAATCCGCGACCCGGAAACCATGGAGCATGCCATCGCGTTCGCTGAGACCGGACACTTGTGCCTGGGCACGTTACATGCGAACAGCGCCAATCAAACCATCGATCGCATCATCAATTTCTTTTCCGAAGAGCGCCGCAAGCAATTGCTGATGGATCTTTCCGGCAATTTACGCGCGATCGTCTCGCAGCGTCTCATTCGCACCAGCGACGGCAAACGCCGTAGAGCGGCCATGGAAATCCTCATCAACACACCCATCATCGCCGAGAAGATTCTCAAGGGGGAATTTCACGAGATCAAGACGCTCATGGGCAAATCGCGCGAATTGGGCATGAGAACCTTCGATTGGTCGTTGTTCGAACTCTACAACGAGGGCGAGATTTCCTATGACGAAGCCATTCGCAACGCCGACTCGGCCAACGAACTCAGATTGAACATCAAGCTGAACGGAACTCGCCCGGCTCCGGCGGTGCAGCAAACGGCGATCACCGCTGCCTAGGAGCCTTTCTGAGTATTCCGCATGAGCCGCGTTGGCTTGGTGAGGGTGCAGATGCAAGGCGCGCGGCGCAGGACGTAGTGGGCGCTACGGCCACGCGGAATACTCAGACGGGCTCCTACCGTCCTTAAGCGCAATCCGCCAAATCGCCCGTGGATGAATCGGCGAACAGGATGTCGTCCGGCGCGATCTCCTTGCCCATTTTGACGATCTGTTTCCAGTCCTCGGCCGATAAGAACTCGCGCTCGCGCGATAGCTTCTTCACAACGTCCAGGAATGCGCGCCGGTTCATCGACGCTGCGCTGTAGTAGGTTTCCACCAGCTTCATCCGCAGGTCGCGGCGGTGCGGATCCCGATCGATCGCTGTTTTGAGCACATCGACAATGTTCATGCGCCGCTCAGACACCACCACCTGCTCGCTGAGCTGACTCGGCATTTGCACATGCTGAGCCTGAACATGCTCTGAGGTTGCATCGAGATCCAGCAGGTTGTAGTCGAGATTCGTGCTGCTGACGGAAGCCGGCTCGATTTTCCGGGAGTCGATAATGGCCGTGTGCAGGTCGGCGTCCTGCATCGCCGTGTCGAGTTCCGACGCGTCGAGGGCTACCGTGTCAAGGCCGGCGGCGTCATGCGCGGCGGTATCGTTCGCCAGTTCGTGAGCCGCTGCATCGTCCTTCGCGGTCACGATGGTATCGATACCCAAGGTATCGATCGCCAATGCATCGAGGTACGAACGCTCAAGCAACTCGGCGTCGATGGCCAACTCTTGCGTCGTTTGATCGCTCGGCGCCTTCTGCGCAATCTGGGGGGCGGCGGCTTCAGCGGGCTCGGCACGCACGACCGGCGCAACGGGCTTGGATTGTTCCACGGTTCGCGCTACGTGCGCCGCGTCGACTTCGCCGGCCGGTTGCAGTATGGCCGGCGCGGTCAGGTTCGCGGTGTCGGTAGGCTCGTCGCCAATGACGGGAGCGGCCGGCGGCTTCTCGAGAGCCTTCAAGACGCGGCGGCGACTGTAGGCAAATCCCGCGGCCGCCAGCGCTAATGCGAGCGCGATTGGGCCGATAAAGGCGGCGCTCATGCGCGGCGACGCCCGCGGCGCGACCTCGGTGATCATCGGTGCCGAATGCTCGTCGGCATGCATCACCTCGACTCTCATGGGGTGAGCAGCCGCGGCAGCCACAGCGGCAGGAGCGGGCGCAGCAGCGGCGGGTCTCGGGGCAGTGGTAGGCGCAATAGCGGCGGCAGGGGCAGCGGCAGCGGCAGAGTCGCGAGTCGGTGCCGGCAGGGCGGGCGCTGCCGCGCCATGCGCGGTGAGCTGCTGCAGATCCTGTATGGTGGCGCTTTCACTGGCCAGTTGTTTGTGCATGTCGTCGAGCGCCTGCTCGAGAGACTGAACGCGACCCTTGAGTGCATCGGTGTCCGATGCGTCGGCCGGGGCCGCGCTCGGCGTGGGCGCGGCGACGGGCATTGACGCGACGCGACGCGGCGCAGCCGGTCTGCCGTCCAATCGCCACGCCGTCATCTGGGCGCGAACCTCACGTCTTGCATCGGCTGCGTCAATGGCCGCCACCTCGTCTTCCGACGGTAGGGTCAGCAGCGCGCCGAGATGCAGCAGGTTGATATTGGCTTCAAATGCGTGCGGATTGGCTCGGAAGATCGCAATCATCATGCGCTGCGCGTGGGACTCGGTGCGTGCGCCTGCGCGCCGCACGATGCCGCGAAGGGTGTCTCGGGGCACCACTCGGTGCTGTTGCGCGACGATGGTCCGGTCAGCGGGCACCGTCTCCACCAATGCTTTCGACGGTTTTGCTCTCGAGGGCGTTTCCTGCGTCATGGCGGCGACGCGGGGATCGTTCGTCTTGGCCGCCGCCGGCCCGGCGTCGCGCGATGCGGATGGGCGGTCGCTCATCGTTGTCGTAGCGGCCGCCAGGCGGCTCGGCGAGAATCCCGCCGGATCGAGCAGCAGCGAGTATTCGCGAATCAGCTCGCCATTGTTCCAACGCAAATCAACCAGAAAATTGATGACGGGATCGGTGAACGGTTCGGCCGACCGCACGTTGAGGACCGGCCGCCCTTGAGAGTCCATTCCGACCTTGAACGTGGCGGAGGCGAGAAACGCGGGGCGGTCGGCGCCATAGTGTTGGAAAACTTCGCGATTCGCGACTTTGGCGCTCAGAGCGATCAACTCGTCACGAGTCGCGCCGACGATATCGATTTGTGCCGAGAGGGGCTCATTGAGTGCGGAGTCGATGCGAATATCGCCCAAGCCGAGCGCTCTGGCCGCTCCCGGCAATGACATGGCTAACATTAGCAATATAGGGTACGGCCCGCGTGACATCGTCTGCTCCCAAGTATTCGAAGGTGCCCGACCCTGCCTGGTCGAGGCGATTACGGCGAGAAACTCCCACCCATCGCACACCACTGATTAGACTCAGGCAAATGCTATGCGACAGAATCTGGCGTTGGATAGGGAAGAGTTACAGGACTTCGACGCAGTTCACGCATGTAGCGCCTGCCCCGGGACGGCGTGCGGTCCAGGACCCGTTTCGGGGGTCCGAGAGCGGTGCGGCGGGGGAAACTCCACGTTTCGTGCAAAGGTCAGTACCCTCCAATACCGAGGAAATTCATGCTGGATAGGTTATCGCCGCCGCCGCCTACGGCGCGCGTCAACGGGGGTCGTTTGTGGTCGCGGCTGATGGCCATGGCTGCCATCGGCGCGACGGCCCAGGGTGGCTGCAATCGCCAAGCATTGACCGACGGCGATCTTGCCGCACGGCGGCTGTTGTCGAGCTGGGCTGCGGCTGCGAACTGTACGGTGCGCGAGGATGCGGTGGGCAACCTGTTCGTGCGCCGGGCCGGCCGCGAGAATACGCTGCCGGTGGTCATGACCGGCAGCCATCTTGATACCCAACCCACGGGCGGGAAATTCGACGGCGTTTATGGCGTTCTCGCCGGCCTCGAGGTGATCGAATCGCTCAATGACTGCGGCATCGCGACGCTGCATCCGATCGAAGTCGGCGTGTGGTGCAACGAGGAAGGCTGCCGCTTTCCGATGGCGATGATGGGCTCGGCGGTGTGGTCCGGACGATTGCCGTTGGAGAGCGCCTATGCCCTCACGGACCGCGCCGGGCGCAGCGTGCGCCAGGAACTCGATCGGCTCGGTATGGCCAAGGAGCTGCCGATGGCGCGCCAACCGGTCAAGGCTGCCCTGGAGGTTCACATCGAACAGGGTCCCGTGCTCGAACAGCGGGGCAAAACCATCGGCGTCGTGACCGGGGTGCAGAACATGTGCCGCTATGAGGTGCTGGTCGAAGGACAGGAAGCCCACGCCGGTCCCACGCCCATGGAGATGCGGCGTGACCCCATACGCGTGCTCGCCGACGTGTTGCCCGCACTCTATGCAGCGGCGCATGCGCGCGGCCCGGCTGCCCGACTCACCGTCGGGATTATTGAAACGTCGCCGGGTTCGCCGAATACCGTACCGGGCCGGCTGCGGTTTACCGTTGACGTCAGGCACCCCGATATTCGGCACTATGACCAATTGCGCGCCGCGGTCGATCGATTGGTCCGGGCTGCCCTGCAGCAGCATGCACTCGCCGGCGACCTTCACTGCGTGTGGGAAGCCCCCGGCGTTGTGTTCGACGCCACCTGCATCGATGCCGTACGCACCGCGACCGCGGCATTGGGATACGACGCAATGGACCTGGTGAGCGGCGCCGGCCACGACTCCTGTAATGTCGCTGCGGTTGCGCCCACCGCCATGATATTCGTCCCCTGCGCAGGGGGGTTGAGCCACAATGAGGCTGAAAATGCGTTGCCGTCCGACCTGGAGGCGGGAGCCAACGTGTTGCTGCATGCCATGCTGTCACTGGCGTGCGCCGCGTAATCAATAGTTGGGGATGCTATGGCCGTTCCGCTCATGGGCGCACAAAACCGCTGCGCAACGCGCGCACCCAGTCGGGCCTGTTGCGTTGATCGGCAAGCCGCGCCGCCGATTCCCAGTCGTAGGGGACGGCAATCAGCGCCGCGATCCAGCCGCGCGCCGCGCGCTCCACGATTGCGTAGCGCGCGTGCGGGGATCCCATCTCGACCGTGTGCGGAATGGGATGATGACCCTCGTACGCTTGGATTCCGACGCTTCCGGGATTGACGATGACTTGGCCGCTGGCGAGATGCGAGACGCGAGGGATATGCGTGTGGCCGCAGAAAATCAGCGGCGCGCGACACGTCCTCGCGCGTTCCTCGATCTGCGCGAGCGGCGCCGGAATGAGTTCACCTTCACGGATGTCCTCGAGGAAGCACGCCACATCGCTGTCGGGCGTCGCATGGCACAGAAATACATCGTCTGCCGCCCATAGGGTCGCCGGCAACGCCGCCAGCCATTCGCGCTGCAGTGCGGTAATGGTGTCGGCAGCGTGGCGGTCCGACAATGCCATGGCATCGCGATCTGCCGCCAAGAGCTGGCGCTCGTGATTCCCGCGTATCGTCGGCAAATCGAGCGCCATCAAGCGATCCGCCGTGTCGCGAGGCAGAAGCGGGCCCGAGAGGATGTCGCCGAGATTGACGGTCAGGTCCACGCCGCGCCGTTGGATATCGGCCAGCACCGCATCGAGGGCGCCCAAATTTCCATGAATGTCCGAGATTGCTGCAATTCTCATGGGGGGATGTCAAAGCGACCCCGCCGGCATGCCGCCCGCGGCTCGGCGCCCCGGGGATTTGCCGTCAGGGGCTGGGCGCCCCCCGGCTCGCCGCCCGGGGCTGGGCGCCCCCCATTGATTCCCGAATGTAGATCCGCTGCAGCCGCGCGAATGGACTCGGCCGCGCCGCCGCCCGCATAGATGATGGCGCGCGACGAACTGATGAGCAGGCCGCTGCCGTGGGCGTCGAGCCCGGCGGCCAGAGTGCTCTCGAGATCACCGCCCTGTGCCCCGATCCCGGGGACGAGGAACGCCAGTGCAGGGTGCGCGCGGCGCAGTTCGGCCATCTCGGCGGGATAGGTCGCGCCAACCACCAGCATCAGGTTCTGGGCCTCGTTCCAGTGTTTGTCCGCCCGCTCGGCCACCCGCCGATAAAGCGGCAGACCGTCGACCAGCAGGTCTTGGAAGTCCCGCGCCCCCGGGTTCGATGTGCGGCATAGCACGATCGCACCGCGGTCGGGCCGGGCAAGGAATGGCCGCACCGAGTCTTCGCCCATGTAAGGATTCACGGTGACCGCGTCCGCGCCGTAGCGGTCGAAGGCCTCGCTGGCATACGCCTCGGCCGTGTTGCCGACATCGCCGCGCTTGGCGTCGAGGATAATCAACGCGTGCGGTGCGCGCTCGCGAATGTACCGGATGCTGGCAACAAGCTCGGTTTCTTTACCCAAGGCGCTGTAAAACGCAATTTGCGGCTTATACGCCGCGGCAAGATCCGCAGTCGCATCGATGATGCGGCGATTGAAGGCAAGAAACGGCTCCGGCGCTTCGGCAAGCTCTCGCGGCAGTCTGGTCAGATCAGGATCGAGGCCTATGCATACCAAGCTGCCGCTCGCTTGCAGAGCCCGGCTGAAGCGTTCGGCAAAGGTCATGGACATGCGCGATCCGCGAGCGGGATGCTCGTTTGCGAGTATGATTGTAGTACATGTGAGAATGACTGTGCCCACCAAGCCTCGTACTGGACCGCGATTAGTCTTGCAGCCGGCCAGTCGTCGGGCGGCGCGGCACGCCGGCACGAACGCGCTGAAGCGGTTTTTTGCCATTGCCGATGCATGGGAACTCTCGCCGCTGCAGCAATGCCGGTTGCTGCGCATTCCGTCGCCCCAAGTGCTGGCGCGGTATCGGCTGGGTCAGGCGCCGCGGCTTTCGGCCACGCAACAGGAGCGCGCCGCACTGATCGCCAGCATCCAGCAATCTCTGATGGCGGAGTTGGGCGTCAGCGATCGCGCTTGGGCCTGGGTGCATGCACCGCACGAGGCGCCGCCTTTCGAGGGCGACAGCCCGCTTTACTTCATGCTGGAAAATGGCCTGCCGGCCATGCGCGAAGTGGCCCGGATGCTCGTGCGCGAAAGCGAACCCCGCTGAGCGCCGGGCGCGCCCCTAGGTTATACTTGCGAGCTATTCCGATGCGAATGTGGCGGAATTGGTAGACGCGCCAGACTTAGGATCTGGTGGGGTAACCCGTGCGAGTTCGAGTCTCGCCTTTCGCACCACCGCACGCAAGATCGGTTCCAACATCTAAGTAAGGATTGACATGCAGGTTTCAGTCGAGAGCACCGGTAAATTGGAGCGCCGCATGCAAGTGCAGGTGCCGGCCGAGCGGGTCACCCAGGAAATTACCACACGTTTGAAACAACTGAGCCGGACCGCGCGGTTGAACGGGTTCAGGCCGGGGAAGGCGCCGCTGACGGTGATTCGCCAGCAATTCGGGCCGCAAGTGCACCGCGAAGTCATCGGCGAATTGATGCAGTCGAGCTTCTCGGAGGCGGTGAACCAAAACCAATTGGCGCCGGCGGGCAATCCGCGAATCGAGCCGCAGAGCATCGGCGAGGGTCAGGACTTAACCTACGTTGCCACGTTCGAAGTGTTCCCCGACGTTGCACTGCAACCCATCGAGTCGCTCGAGATCGAGCGCACGACGGCGGACGTGACCGAGAGCGACATCGACGCGATGATCCAGCGCCTGCGTAAACAGCAGATGAAATATTCGGCGGTCGAGCGGGCGGCCGCGGCCGGCGATAAGGTAACCGTCGATTTCGAAGGTTCGATCGACGGTGCGCCGTTCAACGGCGGAAAGGGCGAGAATGTGCCGATCGTGCTCGGCGAGAACCGCATGTTGCCGCAACTCGAGCAGGGACTCATTGGTGCCGCGCCGGGTGAGCAAAAGTCGGTGGATGTCGATTTCCCGCCCGATTACCGAGCGACGGAGCTGGCCGGCAAGCGGGCGAGCTTCAAGGTCGACGTCAAGACCGTGGAGGAGCCCTCATTGCCGGAAGTCGATGAAGAGTTCTGTACGTCCTTCGGGGTGACCGAGGGCGGCGTTGAGAAGCTGCGCGAGGATGTCGCCGCCAACATGCGCCGTGAACTCGACCAGACGCTGCGCAACCGCAACAAGGCCGCGGTCATGGAAAAGATTTATCAGGCAAATCCCATCGACGTGCCGAATGCGCTGCTCGAGTCCCAGATCCGCGACATGCAGGTCGAGGCCATGCGTCGTACCGGCGCCAAGGACGTTTCGCAAGCTCCGCCGCGTGAGCCGCTGGTGGAGCCGGCTCGGCGTCGTGTGGCGCTGGGGCTGTTGTTCAACGACATCATCCGCCGTGAAAACATCGTTCTCGATCCGGCGCGCTCGAACGCGCGCCTTGACGAAATGGTGGGCGCTTACGGCGACGCCGTGGCCCTCAAGCGCGCATACCTGCAAAATGCCGATGCGATGCGCCAGGTGGAGAGTTTGGCATTGGAGGATCAGGTCGTGGACTGGGTGCTCGCTCATGCTAAGGTGCGGGAGAAGGCGTCGACTTTCAAAGAGCTGATGAACTTTGAGGGCTGATTCACAGCAGGCGCCTTTCTCGAGGGCGAGACTGAATCCAGTGTCACCGCCGGAGAGTAACGCCCTTGAAATGATCTTGTACTGTCCTCAATTCGGCGTGTTGGTGTTTTCCGTTATCTCAAGGGGCGAAATTCCATGACGACTCGCGCACTCAATTTGGTTCCGATGGTGGTCGAACAAACCGCTCGCGGTGAGCGGGCTTACGATATCTATTCGCGGCTGCTCAAGGAACGGGTGATTTTCATCGTGGGGCCGGTCGAGGACTATATGGCGAACCTCGTGGTCGCCCAGCTCTTGTTTCTGGAATCGGAAAACCCGGAAAAGGACATTGCGCTCTATATCAATTCACCCGGCGGATCGGTGAGCGCGGGTTTGGCGATCTATGACACCATGCAGTTCATCAAACCGGACGTGAGCACCATCTGCGTCGGCTTGGCGGCCTCCATGGGAGCGGTGCTGCTCGCCGGCGGCGCTGCGGGCAAACGCTATTCCCTCCCCAACTCGAAAATCATGATCCACCAGCCCTCGGCCGGCTTCCAGGGCCAGGCCTCGGACATCGACATCCACGCGCGCGACGTCATGGAGACCAAGCAGCGGCTGAACGCCATTCTGGCCAAACATACCGGCAAAACGATCGAAAGCGTCAAGCAGGACAGCGATCGCGACAACTTCATGACCGCGGAAACCGCGAAAGCCTACGGAATAATCGATTCCATGCTGGAAAAGCGGGGCGAATTATTGGTAAAGGTCTGATGGGTCTTACGTTCGCCCCTTGGCCATCCCCCGGATCCTTATTTGGTCTAGAAGGGACCCTGGTCACAGCCCTGGCGACCTTATCTTTGCGGAAGGTCAATTGGGTGCTATATAGTCAGAGGCGTAGCCGCGTTTCAGCACGGGCCGGAGACGCGGTCAACTTGAGGACAGCATGAGCGAAGATTCGCGCGGCAAACATGATGACGGCAAACTGTTGTATTGCTCCTTCTGTGGAAAGAGCCAGCACGAAGTACGTAAATTAATCGCCGGCCCATCGGTATTCGTCTGCGACGAGTGCGTCGAGCTGTGCAACGACATCATTCGGGAGGAACTCGAGGAGCGCGCCGAGCGCACCCGTGACAAGCTCCCCAAGCCCCAAGAAATCAAGAAGGTCCTCGACGAGTACGTCATCGGCCAGGAGCGCGCCAAGCGCGTGCTATCGGTCGCCGTCTACAACCATTACAAACGGCTGCAGACCCGCGGTACCGAGGGCGTACGGTCGCGCGATGAAGTCGAACTGGCCAAGAGCAATATTCTCCTGATCGGACCCACCGGGTCCGGCAAGACGCTGCTGGCCGAGACGCTGGCGCGGCTGCTCAACGTACCGTTCACGATCGCCGACGCCACCACCCTGACCGAGGCGGGTTATGTCGGCGAGGACGTCGAAAACATCATTCAGAAGCTCTTGCAGAAGTGCGACTACGATGTCGAAAAGGCGCAAACCGGTATCGTCTACATCGACGAGATCGACAAGATTTCCCGCAAATCGGACAATCCATCGATCACTCGGGATGTGTCCGGTGAGGGCGTGCAACAGGCGCTGCTGAAGCTGATCGAAGGCACGATTGCCTCCGTGCCGCCCCAGGGCGGCCGCAAGCATCCCCAGCAAGAGTTTCTGCAGGTCGACACGACGAACATTTTGTTCATCTGCGGCGGCGCGTTCGCCGGCCTGGAAAAGATCATCATGAACCGCACGCACAAGAGCGGGATCGGTTTCATGGCGGAGGTTCGTGAACAAAACGCTCGGCCTCACGGCAACGACGTGTTTCACGACACCGAGCCCGAGGATCTCATCAAGTACGGGTTGATCCCTGAGTTCGTCGGCCGCCTACCGGTGGTCGCGACCCTGGAAGAGCTGGACGAAGACGCATTGATCTCGATCTTGTTGCAGCCGAAAAACGCGCTCACCAAACAGTATCGAAAACTGTTCGACATGGAAGGCGTGGAACTCGATTTCCGCGAGGATGCGCTGCGCTCCGTGGCGCGCAAGGCGATGCAACGCAAGACCGGCGCACGCGGTTTGCGGACCATCCTCGAGAACGTGCTGCTCGACACCATGTACGATTTGCCGTCGCTGCGTAATGTGCAAAAGGTCGTGGTCGACGAACAAGTGATCGAGGGCCAGAGCAAACCCTACATTATCCATCGGACCGAGGAGACTCGGCTGGTGGCTCCGGTTGAGGAACAGCGGCGCCCTACGGGCTCCGACCACCTATGAGTCTATGGTGATTTTTCCGGCGCGGACCCTCCGATTCGCAGGGTCGACTTGAAACTCATAATGGGCGGCCGCATGTTCTTCAGCGCATCTGCTGTAACCATAAGGCAAGCCTAGTGAGCGACGAACCCGTAATCGATGTTTCAACCGTAGCCCCGACCCAGGCCGGCATGCCCGTGCTGCCGCTGCGTGACGTGGTGGTGTACCCGCACATGGTGATTCCGCTGTTCGTCGGGCGTGAAAAATCCATCGTTGCACTCGATCTGGCCATGAAGGCCGATAAGCGCATTCTCTTGGTCGCCCAGAAACAGGCCGACGTCGATGACCCCAAGGGCGAGGATCTCTACCGCGTCGGCACCGTCGCGACCATTCTGCAGCTGCTGAAGCTGCCGGACGGCACCGTCAAAGTGCTGGTCGAGGGCGTGGACCGCGCCAGCATCGAAAAACTGATCGAGGGCGAGTTCTTTTCGGCCGAAGTCACGGCCATGCCCGACATGGAGCGCTACGAAGAGCGCGAGATGGACGTGCTGACGCGCTCCGTGATCACTCAGTTCGAGCAGTATGTGAAGCTCAACAAGAAGGTGCCGCCCGAGATCCTCACGTCGCTCGCGGGCATCGAACAGGCCGGTCGCTTGGCCGATACGGTCGCGGCTCACATGTCCCTGAAGCTTTCCGAGAAACAGAAAGTTCTGGAAATTCCGGATGTGCGCAAACGTCTGGAACACATGCTCGCCGTCATCGAAGGCGAGATGGACGTGCTGCAGATCGAAAAGCGGATTCGCGGACGCGTCAAGCAGCAGATGGAGAAGAGCCAGCGCGAGTACTACTTGAATGAACAGATGAAGGCCATTCAAAAGGAACTCGGCGACCTCGATGAGGCACCGAACGAGATCGGCGAACTCGAAAAACGCATCAAAGCGGCGGGCATGCCGAAGGAAGCGCGCGAGAAAGCGAACTCCGAACTCGCCAAGCTCAAGCTCATGTCGCCGATGTCGGCGGAAGCCACCGTGGTGCGCAACTACGTCGATTGGCTGGTGAAGGCGCCGTGGAAGAAGCGCAGCAAGGTGCATCTCGACATCAGCGCGGCCGAGAAAGTACTCGAGGCCGATCATTTCGGTTTGGAGAAGGTCAAAGAGCGCATCGTCGAATACCTGGCCGTGCAGCAGCGCGTCAAGAATCTGCGTGGGCCCATTCTGTGTCTGGTGGGTCCGCCGGGCGTCGGCAAGACGTCGTTGGGTCAAAGCGTGGCGCGCTCGACGAACCGTAAATTCGTCCGCATGTCGTTGGGCGGCGTGCGTGACGAGGCGGAGATTCGCGGTCACCGGCGCACCTATATCGGTTCCATGCCGGGCAAGATCATTCAAAATCTGGCCAAATGCGGTGTGCGCAATCCGCTATTTCTGCTCGATGAAGTCGACAAGATGTCGACCGATTTCCGCGGCGATCCCTCCTCGGCATTGCTCGAGGTGTTGGACCCCGAACAGAACAGCACCTTCAACGATCATTACCTCGAAGTGGACTTCGATCTGTCCGAAGTGATGTTCGTCTGCACGGCCAATAGTCTGAACATTCCTGCGCCGTTGCTGGATCGTATGGAAGTGATTCGCATCCCGGGGTACACCGAGGACGAGAAGGCGAACATCGCCCGCCGCTACCTGCTGCCGAAACAGGTGAAGCAGAACGGCCTGAAGCCCGACGAATTGGTCGTGGCCGATATGGCCATTCAGGACATGATCCGTTACTACACCCGTGAGGCGGGAGTGCGCAATTTGGAGCGCGAGATTTCGAAGATCGGACGCAAGGCGGTCAAGCAATTGTTGTTGAAGCCGAGCGAAAAGACCGTGACCGTCGATTCGAAGAACTTGGACGCTTACTTGGGCGTGCGCCGTTTCCGTTATGGCAAGGCCGAAGAGAGCAATCGAGTGGGCCAAGTCACGGGTCTGGCATGGACCGAAGTGGGAGGCGAACTGCTGACCATCGAGGCCGCCGTGGTCCACGGCAAGGGCAAGCTCACGCACACGGGGCAACTCGGTGAGGTGATGCAGGAATCCATTCAAGCGGCAATGACGGTGGTGCGCAGCCGCTCCGCCATGTTGGGACTCGATATGGATTTTTATCAGAAGGCGGACGTGCACATTCACGTGCCCGAAGGCGCCACGCCGAAGGATGGGCCGAGCGCGGGCATCGGCATGTGCACTGCGCTGATTTCCGCGCTCACCAAGATCCCGGTGCGCTCGGATGTCGCCATGACGGGTGAAATCACATTGCGCGGCGAAGTGCTGCCCATCGGCGGCCTGAAGGAGAAGCTGCTGGCGGCGCACCGCGGCGGCATCACGACGGTATTGATCCCCGACGAAAACACCAAGGACTTGGCTGAAATCCCTGACAATATCAAGGAAAAGCTCGATATCCGGTCGGTGAAGTGGATCGACGAAGTGCTGCAAGTCGCCTTGACGCATATGCCGGTGCCGCTGCCGGCGCCGGATGCGAAGCCGCCGGAGGCCATCGTCGGCGAGAAGCGTCGCCGCAAACCTGCGCGCGGCAAGGCTCAGGTCCGCGCGCATTAGCTTAAGGAGGCGCAGCCGGGGCGTCGCGTCGAGCCCGGCGCGCGCAGCCGCCCCGGCACTAGCCAAGTGATAACGCCTCGCGTAGACTTCCGCGCCTCTTCCAGGGGGTGCTTAGCTCAGCTGGTAGAGCATCGCCTTTACACGGCGAGGGTCGGGGGTTCGATCCCCTCAGCACCCACCAGCACGCGGAGTGGTAGTTCAGCTGGTTAGAATACCGGCCTGTCACGCCGGGGGTCGCGGGTTCGAGTCCCGTCCACTCCGCCATTTCCTGACGAAGAGTCCCGCGCGTGCCGCATGGCCGCGCTGCGGGTATGATCGCGGGCGGCGAGCCCGGGGCGCGTAGCCGCGGGCGGCTAGCCCGGTGCGCGTACGTCAAGCCGCGTATGCACGAAGGGGAACGAGTAGGAACATGCTGCAGTCGATTCACGACAAATTGAAAGGTTGGCTTGCCGCCGTGGTGCTGGGCGCAATCGGCTTGGTGTTCGTGTTCTGGGGCATCAACTGGACCATGAGCGCACCGAACTATGCCGCCAAAGTCAACGGCAGCGAAATCTCCCGCAACGAGGTACGTCAGTCGTACCAACAGCAGCTTGCGCAGGTCGAGCGGCAGACCAAAGGGCCGATCGACGAGACCGAACGCAATGAGCTCAAACGGCGCGTGCTCGAGGAGTACGTGAACAGCGAGGCCGTGGTTACCCGTGCCGATGCGCTGGGTTATCGGGTGAGCGATGGCGATCTGTTGAAGGCAATGGCTCAGGTGCCTGCGTTCCAAGTGGACGGCAAGTTCGATCAGACTCATGCCATCGCCGTGTTGAAGGCTCAGGGCCGGTCGATCTCCGAAATCGAAGGTCTCTTCCGCCGCGACGTGAAACTGCGTCAGCTCGACACGGCGCTCAATATCTCGAGCTTCGCCACGGCGAGTGAGCTCAAACAGCTGCGCACTTTGACTCGACAACAGCGTGAAATATCCTGGTTCACCGTGCCGGCGGCGAAATACATCGCCGAGGCAACCGCCGACGATGCGCAGATCAAGGCTTATTACGACGCTCACACAGCGCAGTACATGACTCCGGAAACGGTGAATTTGCGCTATGTCGAAATCAGCTTGGGCTCGCTCGAGGCCAAGGTGAAGGTCGACGACGCGCAGCTCAAAGCCTATTACGACGAACAGAAGGCCAAGACCCCGGAGCGGTACACGCAGCCGGAACAGCGCCGCGTGCGCCACATACTGTTGCAGGTCACGGATCCGAAAGAGGATGCGGCGGTCAAGGTCAAGGCGGAAGCGATCTTGAAACGCGCTCAAGGCGGCGAGGACTTCTCGAAGCTTGCCAAAGAATTCTCGCAGGACACGGGATCTGCACAGCAGGGCGGGGACTTGGGTTGGTCGGAGCGCAAGGTATGGGTTGCGCCGTTCGCCGATGCCGCCTTCAGCATGAACGAGGGCGAGATCCGCGGGCCTGTCAAAACACAATTCGGCTATCACATATTGAAGCTGGACGGCATCCAGCCCGCCACCGTCAGGACCTTCGAGCAGAGCAAGAGCGATCTTGCGGCCGAGTACCGGCGTAACGAGGCAGAGCGTTTGTTCAACAATGCCCAAGATCAGTTGGCAGATGCTGCGTTGCAAAACTCCACCGATATCGATGTGGTCGCCCGTAAAGCGGGCTTGACCGTTCAGGATATCCCCGACTTTCGCCGCACCGACGGCGGCGGTGAGTTAGGAAAGTCCGCGGCGGTTGTGGACGCTGCCTTCAGTCAAGACGTGCTTGACGGGCACTTGAGCCCCATCGTGGAGGTGGAGAAGGGACGCGGTGTCGTGCTGCGGGCAGCCGATCACAAGCTGCCGCAACAGAAGCCGCTCGAGGCGGTACGCACCGAGGTGGTGGCCGCGTGGAAGAAGCAACGAGGCGCCGAGCTGGCGGCCGTTGCCGCTGCGGATGCGGTGAAGCGGCTGACTGCCGGCGAAGCTTGGGATGCGGTTGCCAAGAGCCTGGGGTCGGCTCCTCAGCAGCCTAAGTTCGTGTCGCGGTCCGACCAATCCGTGCCCGTCGAAATTCGCCGCGACGCGTTCGAAGCGCCGAAACCTGAGGGTAAGCCCATCTATCAGAGACTTTCGCTGAGTGACGGCGACGCTGACGTGCTTGCGGTGACCGCCGTGCGTGAAGATCCGAGCGGCGATCCGAAGGAGCAGGAGGCTCTGCTGCGTCGGCAATTGGCGCAGCAGTCCGCAGCGAGCGAAGCGCAGGGCTATGCCGCTGCGGCGCGCGCCGATGCCAAGGTGATCATCAATGCGCAGGCGTTGGACTAGGAAAGGCCCCTAAGTTGGCCGACCTGCTGCACCAGTTCTCGGACTGGTATCTCTCGGTTCTAAGCCAGGGCGGTTACTGGCTCATCGCCGGCCTGATGGCCTTGGAAAGCACCGTCGTGCCGATCCCGAGCGAAATCATCATTCCTCCGGCCGCCTACCTTGCGCATACGCAAGGGCAATTATCCGTCTTGGGAGTCATTCTCGCCGGCACGTTGGGTTCATGGGTGGGCGCCGGGATCATGTATGGGGGTTCGCGCTGGCTGGGACGGCCGGTGGTGCTGCGGCTAGGACCCTATGTCGGCATCGCCGCCGCAAAAATTAGGATGGCGGAGGCATGGAGCGCCCATTACGGCTGGACCGGCGTGTTGTTCTCTCGTTTGCTGCCGGTCATCCGGCATCTCATCGGAATTCCCGCGGGTATTCTACGAATGGACTTCCGTTGGTACACCGCCGCAACTTTTGCGGGGTCGTTCCTGTGGACTTCGGTGCTGGCGTGGCTGGGAATGACGGTGGGCGATCATCCGGAGCTCCTGAAAGGCTCGCTGCACCGATTTTTCCTCCTCGTCCTAGCGGTGGCAGCCGTGCTTGCGGCGCTGTACTACGCCTTTGTGAAGCGAGCCGTATCCCGAGCCTAGAGACCTGTGTGCCGGCTCATTGGCCGGCGCGCCCATCAGGTCGTCGCGTGGCTGCCCGCAGGGGGCATGCCGCCGGCAACCGGGAATTTCGCAAAGATCGCAGCCGCAGCGGCGTTGATTTTTTCCACAGCGTGCGGACCCGTCAGATCGGATACGGTCTGGCTCACACTGGCATGCCAGATCGGGATGCGGGACTTCGCATCGAACAGATCGACGGCGATTCGAGTCTCGTCGTAGACGTACGGGCCGTCATAGAAGCCGCCGCCCCAACCCCAGCCGCGGCGACCCCAGCCGCCGCCCCAGCCCCAGCCGATGCCGTAGGGGCCATAGAAATCGTCGAATACTTGGCGCGTGCCCATGGCGTAGCCGACCACGCATTCGGCGGATCGCCGGTCATCCACCTTTTGGATGCCTTTGGCAGCCATGTTGGCCTCGATCGCTTGACGGAGCCGCTCGGCGTTCAATGGGTTACCGAACGCCGACCCGTGATCGGAATTCGCCATGTGCTCATCGGCAAACGCATAGGTATGACAGTTTGCGACGGACATGTTGGGGTTGATGTCCGTTTTCACGGGCAGGCCGGTGCAGGCTTCGAGCCCAACAAGTGCGCCGGCAACCACAATGATTTGAAGCAACGATGAATTTGACATGACTAACCCCTCGGGACGACCGAATTAAGCAGCGCGCACCGAACATAACGCACGGCCGACCGTACGGTTGACGCGGCCACATTCAAGAGATGCGTCAATCACGCGCCTCCCCATCCGCCGGAAAGCTCATGCCTACGGAATTGAAGCCGCCGTCGACATAGGTCACTTCGCCGGTGATACCGGCGGCCAAATCGGAGCATAGGAACGCGGCCGTATTGCCGACATCCTCAATGGTGACATTGCGTTTGATGGGGGAAACGGCGGCGACGTGCGCAAGCATTCGGCGAAGACCGGGAATACCCGCCGCGGAGAGCGTTTTTATGGGGCCTGCGGAGATGGCATTGACGCGAATGCCCAACGGCCCAAGGTCGGCCGCCAGGAAGCGTACGTTGGCCTCGAGGCTCGCCTTGGCCAAGCCCATGACGTTGTATCCCGGTAACGAACGCACGGCACCCAAGTAGCTCAAGGTCACCATGGCTCCGGCGCGACCCCTCATGAAAGGGAGAGACGCGCGGGCCAGGGCGGTCAAACTGTAGCTGGAAATATCATGCGCCACGCGAAAGCCATCACGGGTGGTTGCATCGATGAACGCCCCCGTGAGCGCCTCGCGCGGTGCGAAGGCAACGGCATGTACCAGGATGTCGAACGAGTCCCAGCGGGTCTTCAGATGAGCAAAGCCGCGCTCGATGTCGTCGTCGGCGGCGACGTCCATTTCAAAGGTGATGTTCGAATCCAACTGTTTTGCGAGCGGGACCACGCGCTCAGTCATCCGTTCGATGTGCGAGAACGCCAAGTCCGCGCCCTCGCGACGCATGGCTTGGGCAATCCCCCAGGCAATGGAACGATCCGTGGCAAGTCCGACGATCAATGCGCGCTTGCCGTGCAAAAAACCCATGACTTCTCCAGGCGCTGACGCGCCGAATTAACGGGGTCGGGGCGACCCCTCCGATAAGCGGCTCGCTCCGCGAGCCGACGATACAGACGTATTGTGGCCTATCCCTGTTGTCGATTCGAATCGACGTACATGACCAGCCGCTTTCCCGCTCTGATTTGATGGTGCTGGTTGATGCCGTTCCACGTCTTGAGTTGATCGGCCGACACCTGAAACTGGTGCGAGATGCTGTAAATGGTGTCGCCGCGCCGCACGGTGTACAGCACTCGGCGGCCGCTCACCACGCCCTCGTCGCGGAAGCGACGCGCGCTCGCCTTGAGGATCAAGCGCTGGCCTTTCACCAGGGAATCGCTGGTCCCCAGGTTGTTCAGCCGCGCGAGTGTGCTCACGGGTATGTTGTTGCGGTGCGCAATACTGGAGAGCGTCTCGCCGGCTCGCACTCGATAAACGATCTGCCGTTCCTTGCGTCCAGCGGTGTCGGTCTCTGGGCGGTCGACCCGCGATGCGGCAATCAGCACCTTATCCGGCAACTGCCCGCTGATTTCCGGAATCTTCAGCGACTGGCCTTCACTCACGCGCACGCCGTTCAGATCGTTGATCTTCGCCAGTACCGAGGCCGACGTGCCGTAGCGCTTGGCGATCATGGGCAGCGTTTCGCGCCTTTGGACCGCGTGCATGACATAGCGGACGCGATCTTCGGGAGCCAGCGTGTGCAACGCGCTCTCGTAGGCATCCGCATTGTCGATGGGCACCAACATGCGATGCGGTCCCGCCGGGTCGGTGGCCCATCGGTTGTAACCGGGATTGAGCGCAATCAGTTCGTCGTTGCTGGTGCCGGCCAATTGCGCGGCGATTTTCAGATCGATCTGCGAATCGGTGTCGATGACCGCGAAGTAAGGCTCGTTCGGAATCGGGGCGAATTCCAAGCCGTAGCGTTCGGGCTCTGCCATCAGCCGCTTCATCGCGAGCAATTTCGGCACGTACGCGCGCGTTTCGGCCGGCAGATTCAGGTGCCAAAAATCGGTGGGCCTACCGACGGACTGGTTGAACGCGATGGCGCGCTCGACCCCCGCTTCGCCAACGTTGTAGGCCGCAATCGCCAGCAACCAGTCCCCGTTGAATTCATCGTGCAGCTCCTGCAGGTAGTCCAGAGCGGCCCGCGTCGATTCGATGACGTCGCGGCGTCCGTCGTACCACCAGGTCTGTTTGAGCCCGAAGCGCACACCGGTGCCGGGAATGAACTGCCAGAGACCCGCGGCTCGGCTTACCGAGTAGGCGAAGGGCTCATACGCGCTTTCCACCACCGGCAAGAGCGCGAATTCGGTGGGCATGCCGCGCCTCTCGACCTCGGTGATGATGTGGTACATGTAGCGCTGGCCGCGCTGGAAGACTCGTTCCAGATAATCCGGATTGTGTTCGAACCACGCCAGCTGTTGATCGATTGCCGGCTCCTGGACCTCATCAAAGGCGAACCCGGCGCGCATGCGCTCAAACAGGTCATCGTAGTCCTCGCCGTTATGGTGCTGCCATTCGCGCGGCATGGTCAGCGACGGAGTGGCTCCCGCCGTAGCACTCGGGGGCGAGGCATTCGCATCGGTTTGGCTCGGCGCCGCGGGCACCACCACGCGTTCGCGCACCGGCGGCGGCGCGGCCTGATGTGCGCAGGCCGCCAGCCAGACCACGCAGGCGGCGATGACAACTATGCGGACGCGGGATGCCGCCGGCGGTGGTTGCTCGCTGCGGCGCATCATCGGAACTGGTCTTTCCAGGCCCGCAGCACGGCAAATACCGCGGAGGCGTCGGTTAGAGGCTTGCCCGCATGCGCCTCGGCGGCCGCGCGAATAACGGCCGTGTCGCAGCGCAAGAAAGGATTGATGCGAATTTCCAGCGACAAGGTCGATGGCAGGCTGGGCGTGACGACACCCGGCGCATCGGCGGCCCATATCCGCTCCAAAGCGTCCCGATGGTTGCGAGCGGCCCGATTGTCGGGATCTACGGTCAAGGCAAAACGTAGATTTGCGGCCGTGTACTCGTGGCCACAAAACATGCGGGTTTCTGGTGGCAGGTCGCGCAGCCGATTGAGCGAAGCGTTCATTTGCGTAGGCGTACCCTCGAACATGCGGCCGCAGCCGGCGCTGAATAGCGTGTCACCGCAAAATAGCGTGCCATGCCCCCAAAACGCGATATGGCTCAAAGTATGCCCCGGCACGGCCAAAGTCTCGAAACTAAGTCCCAAATCTGACAATTCGCAGCGATCCGCGTCGTGTACGGTGCCGGTGCGCAGAGGGATCCGCGTATCATCCGGGCCGATCACGGGCACCGGCCCTAGCTCGAGAAGCTCCCCGACGCCCCCGATGTGGTCGGCATGATGGTGAGTCAGCAAAATCGCGGCTAAGCTTGCGCCGCTTCGGCGCAGTTCGGCCACCACTGGAGCCGCCTGTCCCGGGTCGACGGCAACGACCCGGCCGGGGGCTCGAGGCGCCTCGATGAGCCAGATATAGTTATCGGCAAAGGCGCGCACCGGCCGCACGTTGAGGGACATTGATGGGTTGTGCATTTTGCGGCGTATTTAACCTGTAACATTCGAACTTCGCTAGTGTTTTCAAGGAGTCCTGATTGCAGTCAACTAGTGACAGCGTTGCTGCCGAATGGTTCGACGGTCCGCTCGGCGCGCGCGTGCTGCGCGAAGAAGCAGCGCTGGCACAGGTGGCGTTGGACGACGTCTTCGGTTTCGAGCTGTTGCAGGTGGGAACCTGGGGCCCCTCGCAACATCTGTTGCGGGCCGCGCGCACGCAGCACACGACGCTGCTGGCGCCTGAATTGACTGCGGGCGTGACGCTGTGCGCGCCGCTCGCGTCGCTGCCGTTTTCCTCGGATTCCATCGACGCGATATTCCTGCCGCATACGCTGGAGTTGGTCGAGGATCCTTATGCCGTGCTGCGCGAGGCGGAGCGGGTTCTGTGCGCTGAAGGTTGCTTGATGATTTGCGGCTTCAATCCCTTCAGCGGCTGGGGCGCACGGCGGGTGTTCGGCCGGTATTTCCGCCGTCCCGCATTTCCGCCGCAGACGCGGCGCATGCTCTCCGAACGGCGCCTGCGCGACTGGATGGCGCTCCTTGATTTCGAAGTGGCCAGTGTCTACGGGTATCTAGGACCCATGCCCATGACGCGGCGCCCGCGAAAATTGGCCGATGGCACGGTCCGGCAAGCTGAATACCGAACGCGGCGCCCGTTGGCCGCCGGTGCCTACCTGCTCAAGGCGCGTAAGCGAGTACAGACATTGACCCTGGTACGGCCGAAGCGCCGACCGCGGCAACGCGTGCTGGTGCCCGCGGCGGAGCCGACCACCAAGTTGGGCTCGAACAAGCTCGGGCTCCAGGGATCCGGGCGGTGACCCACGTCGAGATCTATACCGACGGCGCCTGTCGTGGCAACCCGGGGCCGGGCGGCTGGGCGGCATTGCTCGTCTCCGGCAAGCAACGCAAGGAAGTCTGCGGCGCCGAAACCAATACCACCAACAACCGCATGGAACTGATGGCGGCCATCGGGGCTTTAAGCGCCCTGAAACGGCGCTGCGCGGTCAAGCTATACACGGATTCAAAATATGTGATGCAGGGCTACACCGAATGGTTGCCGGGTTGGAAGGCGCGCGGTTGGCGCACGGCATCGCGCGAACCTGTAAAGAATCAAGATTTATGGGAGCAGCTCGATGCCGCGGCGGCCGCGCAAGATATCAAATGGCACTGGGTCAAAGGCCATTCGGGACACGAACAAAATGAATATGTGGATCAACTCGCAAACCTCGCCATCGATCACCTCCTGGCGGCTCGGTAATCGCTGATGCGGCAAATCGTTCTCGACACGGAAACCACCGGCCTCGAAGTTGAGCAGCAGCATCGCGTCATCGAAATCGGCTGCGTCGAACTCTGCAACCGCAGGCTCACGGGGCGCTCCTTTCATCGCTATCTGAATCCGGAGCGCGACATCGACGAAGGCGCGCAGCAAGTGCACGGTCTGTCGCGCGACCGGTTGGCGAAAGAGCCGACGTTCGCGCAGATCAAGCCGGAGTTTCTCGAGTTCGTGCGCGATGCGGAACTCATTATTCACAATGCGCCGTTCGACATCGCCTTCCTGAACTGCGAGTTCGGGCGGCTCGACGGAGTCGGGAAAATCACCGATTTCTGCCGAGTCCTCGATACCTTGGCGCTGGCGCGGCAGATGCATCCCGGCCAGCGCAACAGCTTGGACGCTCTGTGCAAGCGCTACTCGGTCGACAACTCGCATCGCGAGTATCACGGCGCGTTGCTCGATGCGCGCATTCTGGCCGAGGTGTATCTCGCCATGACGGGAGGTCAGGCGAAATTCACGCTGAGCGAGGAGTCCGACACCGCACAGAGCCGCGCGCGCCAAGCCGCGCCGCTGCGCTTTGCCGGGGGTGTGCGCATCGTCGTGGTCCGGCCAAGCGGCGATGAACTGGCGGCTCACGAACATGTGCTGACGTTGCTCGACAAGGCCTCGCACGGCAACACGGTGTGGCGCAAGCTGTGAAGCTGCTTGGAACTAAGGTGTTAAGCACTTCGTCGAATGGTATCTTGAGTACTATCACCCGCAACGCTCGTGAGCTTGGAATAAGTCATGCCCAAACTGAATTCCTCCATTCCAGCGTGGACCGCATTGGCCCGGCATGCTCAAGAACTGAAAGCCGCTCATCTGCGGGATTTGTCCGCAGCCGATCCGCAGCGCTGGCAGAATTTTCACGTCGAGTACGATGACTGGCTGCTGGATATTTCCCGACAGCGCATCACCCACCAAACGCTGTCGCTGTTGTTTGATCTCGCGCGCGCGCTCGATCTCTCGGGACATAGGGCCGCGATGTTTCGCGGCGATCCGATCAATAGCACCGAGAAGCGTGCGGTGCTGCACAGCGCATTGCGCTCAGATTTTGCCGGCAGCGCCGACATCCAGGCAGAAGTTCACGCGTCGCGCCGCAAGCTGTCGGATTTCGCCGGCGCGGTGCGCCGGGGCGATAAGCGCGGAGTGACGGGCAAGCGATTCAAGCACGCCGTCAACATCGGCATCGGCGGCTCGGACTTGGGTCCTTTGTTGGTTTGCGATGCGCTTCGCCATGAATGGAGCGGCGATATCACGCCGCACTTCGTGTCGAACGTGGATCGCACCCAGCTCGAGGATTTGACGCGCACCCTCGACCCGGCCGAAACAGTGGTCATCGTCTGTTCCAAGACGTTTACTACGCAGGAGACGCAGGCGAACGCCAACGCGGCCCGCGCGTGGATAGTCGGTGCGTTGGGGGAGAAGTCGCCGGCCAAGCATGTCGCCGCCGTGTCGACCAACGCGTCAGCCATGGATGTCTTCGGCATTGCCGACGACCACCGCTTTACCATGTGGGATTGGGTTGGCGGCCGCTACTCGGTTTGGTCCGCCATCGGCCTGGTGGCGGAGCTCGTCATCGGTGCTGAGAAATTTCAGGAATTCTTGGACGGCGCGAGCGACATCGACAAGCATTTCACGCAGACGCCGTTCGAAAAAAATCTCCCCGTGCTGATGGGCTTGCTCGGCGTCTGGAACCGTACCTTCTTGAGCTTGCCCACGCTCGCGGTGTTGCCCTATGACCAGCGGCTGGCCCGGCTGCCCGCCTACCTACAACAGCTCGAAATGGAAAGCAACGGCAAGTCGGTTTCGCTCGCGGGCGAGCGCGTCGACTATGCCACGGCCCCGGTGGTTTGGGGCGAACCGGCGTCGAATGCGCAACACTCGTTTTTTCAATTGTTGCATCAGGGAACCCCGACCGCAGCACTGGATTTCATCGCGCCGTTGCGCGGCTCCTGGGGCGGAACAGAAGGGCAGGACCTGGCGCTGCAGAATTGCCTCGCGCAGTCCCAGGCGTTCGCCTTCGGCCACACCCCGGAAGAGGTCGATGCGGACATGCGCATGGCCGGATCCAGCGCGGCCGATATCGATCGCTTAAGCGCGCACCGTGTCTATGAAGGTAACCGGCCAAGCTCGTTGCTCATGTATCCCCGAACCACGGCACGCTCGTTGGGCGGGCTGCTTGCCTTGTACGAGCACAGCGTCTTCGTCCAGGGCACGATCTTGGGCATCAATTCGTTCGATCAGTTCGGGGTGGAATTGGGCAAGAAGCTGGCGCTGGACATCGATATGCATGGCAACAGGGCGCCGACGGGTCACGGGGCCGCAGGGTTGAAAGCCCTGATCCAGTACGTCAATACGCATCGCAACGGTTGACTTCAAGGTCAACTGGATCGCAGCGACATCGAGAGTCTGGCCAGGCACCGCCGTGTTCGATCGGCGGACGTGCGTCGACGCGTGAAATCGGCCCGTGAGTCCACCGGTAATCTATAATCGCCACTGATCCAATCAGCGGGACGGGATTTTGACCAAGAAACGCAAGGGAATCATCTTGGCCGGCGGTGCCGGCACGCGTCTGCATCCGATCACGCTGTCGCAGAGCAAGCAGCTCCTACCGGTGTACGACAAGCCCATGATTTACTATCCGCTCGCGACGTTGATGTCGGCCGGCATCAGGGACTATTTGGTGATCACCACGCCCCGCGATCAGACCGCGTTCCGTGATTTGCTCGGCAGCGGCGAAAAATGGGGAATCTCGTTCGAGTACGCCGTCCAAGCGGAACCCAACGGCATTGCGCAGGCGCTCATCATCGCCGAGCCATTCTTGGACGGGGCTCCGTCGGCGCTGATTTTGGGAGATAACATATTCTATGGAGCCAATTTGTCGGAGCTCCTCCAGTCGGCGTCCCAACGTACCGATGGCGCGACGGTATTCGGCTACTACGTGCACGACCCCGAGCGTTACGGCGTCGTGCAGTTCGATGCCGATGGAAAAGTCGTGGACTTGCTTGAAAAGCCGGTCAAGCCACCGTCTAATTATGCAGTGACGGGCATTTATTTCTACGATGAGCGGGCCTCGCAGATCACCCGTTCCATCAAGCCTTCCGATCGCGGAGAACTCGAGATTACCGACTTGAACCGCGCCTATTTGCGAGACGGCCGTTTGCGTGTCGAGCGTCTGGGCCGCGGCACGGCGTGGCTGGACACCGGAACGCACAATTCACTGTTGGATGCCGGCGTGTTCGTGCGCATCATCGAGGAGCGGCAGGGATTGAAGGTGGCATGTGTCGAGGAGGTTGCGTGGCGCATGGGATTCATCGACGCGGCCCAGCTCAGCAGCCTGGCGTCGCCGCTGCAAAAGAGCGGCTACGGTGAATATCTGCTGCGAATCCTGCGTGATGAGCATCAGCCATGAAATTCCTCGCGACCCCCATCGCCGGCATGATGTTGATCGAACCCCAGGTGTTCGGCGACAACCGCGGTTTTTTCATGGAAACCTGGCACGCCCTTAAATTCAAGGAGGCGGGCATCGACGCCGGCTTCGTTCAGGACAATCACAGCCGCTCGACGCAATGGACCTTGCGCGGGATGCACATGCAAGTGGAGCACACGCAAGGCAAGCTGGTGCGGGTGACCTCAGGCGCCGTGTTCGATGCCGTGGTGGATCTGCGCCGCAGTTCGCCATCCTTCGGGCAGTGGTGGGGCGCGGAATTGTCCGATGCCAATCATCATATGCTGTGGGTTCCCGCGGGCCTGGCGCACGGCATGCTGGTGCTGTCGGAGTCGGCTGATTTTCTGTACAAATGCACGGATATTTACAGCCCCCGCCATGAACGAACCCTCGCCTGGGATGATCCGAGCGTGGGCATCGAGTGGCCCTTGCCGGCCGGCGTGACGCCGAAGTTATCCGCGAAGGATCTCGTGGGCAAGAGCTTCGACGAGATCGAGAAGTTCGCTTGAAAATTCTCGTGCTCGGCGGCGGCGGCCAGGTGGCGCGCGCGGTGGCTGCGTGCGCGCCGGCCCATCATTCGGTGCTCGTCAAATCGCGGCAAGATCTCGACATCTCGAATGAATCGGAGCTGACGTCGACGGTGGAGGGCAGCGGCGCCGATTGGATCGTCAATGCTGCGGCTTATACGGCGGTCGATCGTGCGGAATCCGAAGGCGACCTTGCGCGTGAAGTCAACGATACCGCGGTCGGCGTGATGGCGCGAGCGGCGGCGCGCTTGGGTTGCCGGCTGCTGCATTTGTCCACCGATTTCGTCTTCGACGGCAAGTCGAACCGCGCTTATTTGCCCACGGACCGGACGAATCCCTTAAGTGTCTATGGAGCCACCAAACTTGGCGGTGAGCAGCAGGTACTCGAGCATGGGCGCGATGCCATCGTGTTGCGCACCGCCTGGGTGTATGCATCGACCGGCCGGAACTTTGCCTTGACCATGCTGCGGTTGATGCGCGAGAGGAACGAGGTTCGGGTGGTGGCCGACCAGATCGGCACCCCAACTTGGGCGACGGGCATCGCGCAAGCCATTTGGGGCCTCATCGACTCTGCCGCCGCCGCCGGGATGTATCATTGGACGGACCTCGGCATCGCCACTTGGTACGATTTTGCGGTCGCGATCCAGGACGAGGCGCTGGCGCGAGGCCTGTTGTTGCGCGCCGTGCCGGTCATACCGATCGCGACGGCGGATTATCCGACGCCGGCGACGCGCCCGGCATTCAGCGTGCTCAACACGGAAGCCACCCGCGCCATCGTGAAGGCTCCTGCGCGGCATTGGCGGCAT
>Ga0326728_10007873_pt1 | contig 26891 bp, 26 predicted proteins | sample MB3enrmetagenome_FD_207602 | JGI IMG/M metagenome (GOLD analysis project Ga0326728, IMG submission 207602) | Lab enriched peat soil microbial communities from McLean, Ithaca, NY, United States - MB31MN | ecosystem: Environmental > Terrestrial > Soil > Wetlands > Peat | place: USA: New York...
ACGCGGCGTCGCTGCATCAGGGTTTCCCCCATTGTGCAAGATTCCCCACTGCTGCCTCCCGTAGGAGTCTGGCCCGTGTTTCAGTGCCAGTGTGGCCGTGTGCCCTCTCAGGCCGGCTACCGATCTTCGCCTTGGTAGGCTTTTACCCTGCCAACTAGCTAATCGGCCGCGGACTCCTCTTTCAGCGTCTTGCGACTTTCCTCTCTCGAGCTTATGCGGTATTAGCCACGGTTTCCCATGGTTATTCCTCACTAAAAGGTAGATGATCCACGTGTTACTCACCCGTACGCCACTGTACTCACCAGATTGCTCCGGCTTTCTCGTTCGACTTGCATGTGTTAGGCGCGCCGCCAGCGTTGATTCTGAGCCGGGATCAAACTCTCATTTGAATCAATGAGTTGTATCGCTCCGGTTTACTCAGAGTACTGACGAGTTCTTCTTTACTGCATCCAACCAGATTGTCAAAGATCTGCGCAAACCACCGGGCATCGTAATACCCGGCAAGTCTGCAGGCCTCGAAACTTGCTCCGACCTGCGAGTCCGCAAAGACGGACGCGCGCACGTCGAAAAAAATCTAGAATTTAAAAAGAGCCAAACAGGAAGGCCGTATTCCGCCCCGATCGATTGCCGATCAGAGTTTTGTTACCATTCCTTACACAAGGATCGCTTTCTTTATACCACAGTCACGTCACTTGGGCAAACAGTCGCGGATTATGTGCGTGACCTTCCCGACCCCTTAATTTCGGCGACTCGTTCAGAATACCAGGAGCCGTCTTCAGATGCAAGGGCCTGCTAAAGAAAAAAATCACGCGCGCCATTCGAATTTTTTATTTGGCCCGCAATGAATTGAAAAATAGCTAGTTAGCAGCATGACAGAAATTCATTCTGTGTCTGTATAATTAAGATCGTGACACCCCAGGGGGCAGCCGCGATCGTCATTTTGATCCTCTCGCCCGCCTTTCTGGCGCAAACATCCCCCTCCCAAATCCCGCCACGGGTGGCCCAAGAGGCGGAAGTCCTGGAACAGAACGCTGCCCGTATCCTCACCCAGGAAAGCCTGGAACAGCGCTCCATCCTGCCCCCATCCCGCTTCCGGCCGCGCGCCGGTAGCAGAATCGACCAAGCCACCGGCCCTCGCCTCCGCGTTCGCGATGTCGTTTCCGAGTTCAGTTTCGGCGCCCTCCGCAGCTCCCGCTCCCACGACCTCATCGAATTCCGCCAGGTTCTCTCCGTCGATGGCCAGCCCCAACAGTCGGCCGACAGCGCCCTTCGCGCCCTTTCTCAAGTCATCCGGCAAGGCGACGACCGGGCCCGCAAACGCATGTTGGAAGAGTTCGCCCGCAACGGCCTGGTCGACATCGCCACCGATTACGCCCTGATTCTTCTTGCCTTTACCAGCCGCGGCCAGAAACAAATGGAGTTCTCCCCGTCGGGCCGGGGATTTGTCGGCGCCGATGCCGCCATCGCTTTCGCGTGGAAGCAAAAATCGGCCCAGGACGGCGTCCTTGAGTTCCACGGCCAGGAATCCATGCATCGCGCCCTCCAGGGGACCCTGTGGGTCAGAGCGTCCGACGGCCTCCCGCTGCGCATAAACGCCTGGACCGAGCACACCGACCAAACCAGTCACCTCATTCGCGACGAGGCCACCGTGGATTACGTCATGTCCGGGCACGGGTTCTTGACGCCGGCGTCCGTCATCCACCACCATGTGGTGAACGGCGCCGTCATGACCGAGAACCTATACCGCTACCAACCATTCAAGCTTTTCAGCACCAGTTCCACCATCACATTCGGCGACCCCGATCCCGCACCCATTAAGAAATGACCCGCATCGTCTACCTCCACGGATTCGCCTCCGGACCTCGGTCCTCCAAAGCCAGGTACTTCCACGCCCTTCTGGAGAGCGCCGGCATTCCCGTCGACATTCCCGACCTTGCGGACGGTGACTTCGAGCACATCACCATCACCGGCCAACTCGCCGTCATCGACCGAGCCGTCGGCGGCGAGCCCGTCGCTCTGATCGGCTCCAGCCTTGGCGGATACCTGGCCGCCCTGTATGCCGCACGCCACGCAAATGTCCGAAAGGCCGTCCTGCTGGCGCCGGCCTTCGGCTTCGCGCGGCGCTGGCCGGAACGCCTCGGTCCCGCCGAAGTAGCCGCCTGGCGCCGCACCGGCGCCATCGACGTCTTCCACTACGCCGACAACCGCAATCGCAAACTCGGCTACCAACTCCTGGCCGATGGCGAGCGTTTCGAGGCCTACCCGGACTTCACCCAGCCCGCGCTCATCTTCCACGGCACGCACGACGACGTGGTTCCCCTGCGCTACTCCCAAGAGTTTGCCGCCAACCACCCCAATGCCATGATCGAGATCCTCGACGCCGGCCACGACCTGCTCAACGTGCTCGACTACATGGCGCCCAAAATCCTCCGCTTCCTCGCCGATTGACGGCCGGCGCGCTGCTGATCGAGCTGATGTTCTGGATCTTCGACAAAGTCCCGTTCACGTGCTCCTATTCCAGGCAGAACCAACTTGTCGATCCTGGCGGCGGCATCCCGCCCCGTCGGCGGTACGCTTCGACGCTGATGAGTCCGTGATCCAAACCCTCGGCCTTACCTAGACCGTAGCCCTTCCTCTGTGATGCTAACGCGCAGAATCTTCGCGCGCCGCGACGTTTTCCCGAACCAAGGCTTCCTCTACGCAGACACCGGGGGTCTTACCTCTCAGCGGCCTCCGCCATCTCCGCGCTCTCCGGTTTTAACTTTCCTTTTGTTTTTCTCCGCGTCTCTGCGGCTCTGCGGTGATCCTGTTTTTTGTTGCGGCCTCGCCGCTCTAAGCCCTTGCGCCTTTGCGAGAGACATTTCTCACCGCACCACCGTCACCTTCGTGAACCCCTCCTCCACCGCCGGCGCCACCAACTTCGCCGCCATTGCGGCCATCGCGTCCTCCGGCACAACCCGATCGCGGCCCGCATTGCGCTCCCGGCACACCGTCAGCGGCACATCGAAAAATAGCGCCTCCACGTCGCACCCGAACTCGCGTCCGATTTCCAGATACGGCCGCCGCTCCTCCGGCCGCAAGTGCGTCGCGTCGACATACGTAACCGGCCGCCCGATCGCCAACCGCTGCCGCAATAGGTATCGCAGCGTTTGAAATACTCGTTCGTGTTGCGTTTGGTCCCGCTCGTCGTCGGTCAGCAGTCCGCGAATCACGTCCGACGACAGACCCCGCACTCCCATCCGCTTCAGATATGTCGACTTACCCGAGGCCGGCAGCCCCACCAACACCACGATGCGCATCTGCGATCATCATATCGTGCCGCGCGATTGGAACCAGCACTTTGCCGACCCCGCTCATGTCGAATCCGCCGCTGACCCGCTGCTGATTCAGGCCGCCGAAATGCTCCCTCCCGGCCGCGCGCTCGATCTGGCGTGCGGTCCCGGCCGCCACGCCCTCTATCTCGCCCGCCTGGGCTGGCACGTCACCGCCGTGGATTCCTCCCCCGTCGCCATCGGCCTCTTGCGCGCTCAGGCTGCCGGTCTCCCGCTCGACGCGCACCTCGCCGACCTCGATCGCGGCGAGTTCGCCATCGCTCCCAACACCTACCGATTGATCTGCGATTTCCTCTATCTGCAGCGCAATCTCTTCCCGCAAATCCGCGAAGGCGTCCAACCGGGCGGAGTCTTCGCCGCTGCGATCCACCTCTTCGAGGCAGGCTGCTCCGCAACCCCGCGCAACCCCGATTTCCTTCTGCATCCGGGAGAATTACGCAGCCTCTTCGACGATTGGAAGGTGCTCTTCTACTCGGAGGGCGGTGAGCCCGGACGCTCCCGCCGCACCGCCCGCATCATTGCGCGGCGGGCTTGAGCTTGTCCTCTTCGGCCTGCAGTTCGCCGATGTGCTTGAAATAGACCTTCGGCAGCACGCCCCGCGTTTTCAGCCCCTCGTACAGCTCGCGCGCCTTCCGATACTCGCCCGCCGCGCAGTTCCGCAAGTCCTGCCGCTGTTCCGTGGGCGTCCCATTCCGCGCGCTCAGATCCACGAGCGTCTCGGCGAGGTCCACGCGGACTTCGGCCAGGTTCCGGACCGTCTGCCAGTCGGGCACTGGCCGATCGGCCAGCTTCTCATACAGCGCGGCGGCATTCTGCAATTCCGCCAGCGAGCCGTTCAAATCGCCTTTCCTGTGCAGCACCACTCCGATCCGGTCCGTGCTGCTGGCCACCGAACTCGCCGCCCTCAGGTCGTTGGGATCCGCCTTGGCTACCTCTTCCCGCAGCGCCAGCGCGTGGCGATGCGACACCAGCGCGTCGTCGTATGCTCCCTGGCGCGCCGTCACCCACCCCAGATCGCTGTAGTCGTAGGAGAGATCCAGCTTGGAGTGCATGTCCGCGGGATAGCGCGCACAGCGCTGCTCGTCGATATCGCGGGCCCGCTCGTATTCCTGGCGGCATTCCTGGTACCGTTGGGTGACGCCATAGAGCGCCCCCAGCTTTTTCTCCGCCAGCGCCAGATTGCGCGCCGCTTCCACGTCCCCCGGCTTCAACTCCACCACCCTGCGGGCTAGCTCCTCGGTTTTCTGGCGCAGCGGAATGGCTTGCGTGTACTGCTCCTGATCCGTGAACTTATCGGCCAGCACGCCGTAGGCTGCCGACAAATTCCCGGCCGCGAAAGCGTCCGCCGGCGCGGCGCGCATATCGGCTTCCGCAACCGCCACGTTCTTGCGAGCCGTCTCCTCCGACTTCTGGAAATTTCCGCTGCTCCCATAGGCCACCGCCAGCTCGTTCAAGACGCGCTCGTAATCATGCAGCAGCGAACGATCAGACGCATCGCTCGCCCGCAATCGCGCCAGGATTTCCTCCGACTTCCGAAAATTCTCCAGCGCTGTCCCCACGTTGCCCAGGTTGGACTCGCCCAGATAGCCCTGTACAATCGCCACCCGCTCGAAGCCGAGCGCCACCTCCCGTTGCAGGCCGGCGTTGCTTCCCGCCTCGTGCGACAGGTTTTGCAGATATTCCAGCGCCCGGCGTACCAGCAACTCGCGCGCCGCGGTCGAACCCGGCAGGGTCTCGATAGCGTCATGCAATTCGAACATTACCGAATGCGCCAGACTGCGCACCTCCTGGAAGCGCCTTTGCGCCCTCTGCGCTTCCCACCAGGTGGTGGCCGCGAAGCCCATAATCAGCAGCGCCGCCAGCGTTACCGCCGGCGCCGCAACCTTATGCCGCCGCACCAGCTTGGCCGCGCGGTAGCGCAGCGTCGCCGGCCGGGCCAGCACCGGACGCCCTTCCAGATAGCGCCGCAAATCCCCCGCCAGTTCCCGCACGTCGCGGTAACGGATCCGCGGGTCCTTGGCCAGCGCTTTGGCCGCAATCCGCTCCAGGTCACCCGCAAGTTGCCGGCGCAATTGCCCCGGCGCCAGGCAGCGTTTCTCCGCCTCCCCGGCAGGCGATTGGGCCGCTGCCTGGCTTAGCGGTACCGGCTCCTGTTCCGAGATTACCCGCGCCAGTTCCAGGTAGGAACCCGTCGGCACCTTGTAAGGACGGCGTCCCGACAACAGCTCGTAGAGAATCACGCCCAGCGAATAGACGTCGCTCGAAACCGTGTAAGGCTCCCCGCGCACCTGTTCCGGGCTGGCATAAGCCAGGGTCATGAGCGGAAACCCCGTCAGGGTGGTCTCATCCTCGCCTGCGTCCGCGTCCAGCACCCGGCCCAGGCCGAAATCCAGCAGCTTGGGCGTGCCCTCGTTCGTAACCAGAATATTTCCGGGCTTGAGATCGCGATGCACAATGAGCTGCTGGTGCGCATACGCCACCGCATCGCAAACTTCCAGAAATAAGCGCAGCCGCGCCGCCGTTCCCAGGCGGCCGCGGTCGCAGTAATCCACCAGCGCCAGCCCTTCGACGTACTCCATCACGAAGTACGGCTGGCCCTCTGCCGTGGTGCCGCCATCCAGCAGGCGCGCGATGCCGTTATGTTCCAACTGCGCCAATATCTGGCGCTCCCGGCGGAATCGGCGCTCCATCCGGGCATCGTTGCGGCCGCTGGTAATCAGCTTGATGGCCACTTGCTTGCGATATTGCCCGTCGGCGCGCTCGCCCAGGTAAACCACGCCCATGCCGCCGTGTCCCAGCTCGCGCAATACGCGATAGTGCCCGATTGCCTGGGGCAACGGAGTTTCCGCGCGCAGTGACGCTCCCGGCGCCGCCCCGGTGTTCAGCAGCACCTCCGCCTTTTCCTCGTAAGCCAGCAGCGCCTCCACTTCGCGCCGCAATTCGGCATCCTCGTGGCACAGCCGGTCCAGAGTGGCGGGGCGCTCCGGAGGATCGGTTTCCAATACGCCGGCCAGCACCGTCTTGATCTCGCCCCAGCGTTCGGAAGTCATCAGGCCGCCGGCCCCTCCATCTGATGCAGCAGCCAGAGGCGCGCCGTGCCCCACTCCCGTTTCACGGTGGCCGCGGAAATCCCCATCGCTTCCGCGGTCTCTTCAATCGACAGGCCGCCGAAGTAGCGCAACTCGACTACCTTGCCCTGTTGCGGGTCAAGCTCGGTAAGCCGGTCGAGCGAATGATCCAGATCCAGCAGGTCCACCTGCGGATTGGTGAAGACGCCCAGCGCATCTTCAAGAGAGATCGCCGCCGCGTAGCCTCCCCGTTTCGCCGCCTGATTCGCCTTGGCATGGTTGATCAGAATCCGCCGCATCATGGTGGCCGCCACTCCCAAGAAATGCGCGCGGTTGCGCCAATCGACGGCCCGTTGGTTGATCAGGCGCAGGTAGGCTTCGTGCACCAGCGCGGTGGGCTGCAAGGTGTGATCGGGACGCTCGGCGGAAAGCAGCCGGCGCGCCACCCGCCGCAGCTCGTCATAGAGAACCGGCGTCATCTCGTCCAGCGCAGACTTATCTCCGTTGCGCCAGTTCATGAGCAATTGCGTGAGATCCTGTGGCGCGGCCACAATTTTTCCCTAGACTCCAGACTTATCGCCCCGCCCGGGCCCCCGTCAAGGCGCCATCCCCCGGACGAACGTAGTCCATTCTAACGGAAACGCCAAGGTCACAGACTATTAACTAAAGGCACCAGCGATTGCCGCTTTACCCAGGATCACAACGGCCCAGGGAAGTATTACGGCCACCAACGCTCCCGTAAACGTCAGTTTCTTGCCGGCTGCAGCCTTGAGGCCGGTGGCCAGTAGCAGAATCATCCAGATGACAAATAGATCCAGCGAGCCCGCCAGCGAGTACATGAATTTGGAAGCGGTGTTAGGGTCCATGAAGGCGCCCACGTTAAAAGCGAGCGGGTTCTGCATATTGAAGTCGTCGGGGTTTTTCAGGAAAACCACCACCACCGTGAGGATACTGGAAATTATCCCCGGCAATCCGCTGTAACAGACGATCGCGAACACCTGTTTGAAGCGCATTCCGCCGCCCATGAGCCCGCCGGCGATTCCCAATAGGACCGCGGCTATGATCACATCGACAATGGGGACACCGATCACCGCTCCCACGTAAGCGGTCACCGGTGCGAACTTCATCTGTATTGCCAGCGTCTGGTCCTTTTGCTCCTGCGTCGATTGCTGGTATCGGGAGCTGGCCTCATTTTGATGGCGGAGTATCCGCTCCCAGCCGATCCGCTGGGAAATCACGGTCGTGACGCCGATTACCGAAAGGATCACCAGAATCATCGGGACAATCCAGCTCGGCCGTTGCGCAATATCGGTAAAGGTCCTCGTCGGCTCGAAAAAGACGCCGACTATCCGCGAGAATTCACCCATTCCCGTGGGCTCAGGTTGCACTGCCGCTGCGTTTTCCGGGGTCATATTAACGGAGATTGTACAGCATTCGGCCGCCGCGCGCTCGGCTATGATGGAAACTCCATGCGCCGGTACCCGTTATTGCTTCTTCTGTCGATCTGGTTGTGCGCTTGCAAGCCCACCGGGGAGGACCACATGAAGGCCATCCTCGGGGCGGTTCTGATCGATGGTCTCGGCGGGCCGCCCTTGAGCGATTCCGTGGTGGTGGTCGCCGGCGATCGGATTCGTGAAGCCGGCGCACGCTCCGCGGTGCTTATCCCCGAAGAGGCCGACAAAATCGATGGATCCGGCAAATTCCTCGTGCCGGCTCCCGTCGATGTCTACCCTTCCGCGGAAGCGGCCCGCCAGAAATCCCGCGCCACGCATCTCTTTAAAGTGGACCCGGCCGCGCTCGAGGCGGCCCGCGATGCCGGCACCCCCATAGTCGGCCACGTCTCCACCGAAGCCGACGTCCGTGCATTTGTGGATGGAGGCGCCGCGGGCTTTATCGGCACGATCGACGACACCGAGGAGCTCGACCACGATCTGCTATCGCGTCTGCGCGATCTACGCATCTTTTTCGCGCCGGCCCTGGTCAGCCAGGGCGCCTCTTTGGAAATTGCCAAGCGCAACACCCGGCGCTTATTCTCCGCGGGCGTGCCGATTGCCATGGCATCCAACGGGGGCGACCCAAACCGCGAACCTGAGCTCCTGGTGGACGCCGGTATCCCCCCTCTCGATGTCATCGTGGCGGCCACTCGTAACAGCGCCGCCGCCCTTGGCGAACTGAACGACGCCGGCACCCTTCAGGCGGGCAAGCGCGCCGATCTGCTGCTGCTCTCCGCCAACCCCGGCGAAGACATTCGGAACCTCCGCAAAGTGGTCTTAAGAATGTCCGCCGGCAACTGGGTCAAGTAGGGCTGCGGCTTACGCTCTCGCGGATTTCCGGCCATCTTGTCCTGAAAATCGAGGAGATTTATTGAAAACAAATAACTTATAAGAAATTTTCAGGACACGATGTCCTGAGCCTGCTTCCTTGAACTTAGAAGGCCCGCAGGAACAGCGGAGTCCCTGCGCCATTCATGCACGATGTCCGCGGACTGTTCTTCGTGGAAACCGGCGAGACGCCCACGCTCTTGCCCGTAAGCGAGCAAGTCTTCCCAAGACGTCTCTCTAAGGCTGGCACGCAGGGCTTCAGCGGCCAACTCCTCGACTGTCTTCCCGCTCGCTGCCGCCTTCGCTTCAAGTTCGGCCAGCAGGTCTTCCGGCACATGCAGGTTAATCGTCGCCATCATGCCCCTCAGTTTGAGAGTAGCGCATTTATGAAACCCTCCAATACACCGAGTACCGCTTGTCGAACACGCATCGATCGGCACCGAAATCCATGCGGCCGGAGACGCGCTCACCTTCATATTGCAACCCTTATAAGGCGGCGTCTGTTGTTTCGTTATACAATGGCTCTCTCCTGGAGGAAACTTGCAATGCTAACGCCCTTATCGGTGGCCGCCGCCCTTCTGCTCGTCGGCGCCGTCACCATTCATGCCGCCACCAAGGTGTCCCAGGCCGATTTCGGCAAGATGCCGGACGGCACGGTCGTCCAGATCTTCACCCTGCTCAACGAACACGGCCTGGAAGCCAGAATCTGCACCTACGGCGGCGCGGTGGTCTCGCTGAAGACACCCGACCGCACCGGCCAGATGGCCGACATCGTTCAGGGCTTCGATTCCTTGGAAGGCTATCTGAATCCCGCCCAACCGTACTTCGGAGCATTGATCGGCCGCTATGGCAACCGCATCGGCCACGCCCAATTCACCCTCGACGGCACGGTGTATCACTTACCCGCGAACGATGGCGCCAACACCCTGCACGGCGGCCCGAAGGGCTTCGACAAGGTGGTTTGGACTCCGCGCCAACTGCCGGATGGCGGGCTGGAACTCACCTATCTCAGCAAAGACGGCGAAGAAGGCTTTCCCGGCAACTTGAAAGCCACGGTGGTTTATCATCTGACCGCTGCCAATGAGCTCAAGCTCGATTACACCGCGACCACCGACAAAGACACCGTTGTCAACCTGACGAACCACTCGTATTGGAATCTAAAAGGCGCCGGCAACGGAACGGTCCTGGACCATGTGCTGACCCTCAAAGCCTCCCGATTCACCCCGGTGGATTCGGGCCTCATCCCCACGGGCGAACTCAAACCGGTGGCCGGCACGCCGTTCGATTTCACCAAGCCCACGGCCATTGGCGCGCGCATCGAACAGAATGACGAGCAACTGAAACTCGGGCACGGCTACGACCACAACTTCATCCTGGACCGCTCCGGCGCCGGGCTCAGCCTCGCTGCGCGCGTGGAAGAAACCGCCACGGGCCGCGTGATGGAAGTGGAAACCACCGAACCCGCTATCCAGTTTTACACCGGCAACTTCCTCGATGGCACTCTGAAAGGCAAAGGCCGACACGTTTACCCGCAGCGCGCGGCCCTGTGCCTCGAAACCCAGCACTATCCAGATTCTCCCAACAAGCCGAGTTTCCCGACCACGGAGTTGAAGCCCGGGCAGACGTACAAGACCACCACGGTCTACCGGTTCTCGGTCAAGAAGTAGCCGTGGGGCGGGCTTCAGCCCGCCACTGGAGCTTGGCCTTTCTTAGTGGGGCGGGCTTCAGCGGGGAGCCGCGTCTCTAGCGGCAGTAACCATTGCGCAGGGAAACAAACATGTGGAATTGTCAGCAAGCAACTCAGAATCAATGGCTTGGGCTGTGGCTTTCAGCATGTGGTTACTGGAGAGCCTGCAGCGGACTTCAGTCCGCCGGCCGCAGAGCGGGCTGAAGCCCGCTGCAGACCATCGCGTTCCCGGTATCCGTCCAGCTCAACGACCAACTTTACGAAGCCATCGGAATCCTGGAACCGGGCTTCGTCTTCCCCGCCCCGGGCACGCGCGTGGACGCCTACATCCCTATCGGCCATCGCGACTACGGCGCCCGCGGAGCCGCAAGGAGATGGCGATTCGCGCCGCGCTGGGCGCGAGCCGCGCATCGATCACCGGTTTGGTGCTGAGACGCAGACTCGTCCTGACGCTGGCCGGCTCGGCCGGAGGAGCGCTGGCGTCCGTCGCTGTCGGGCGCGCCATCGAGAGTCAACTGTATGAAGTGGCGCCGTGAAATCCGCTCAACGCGGCGGTGGCGATCTTCATTCTGTTTGCGTGCGCGGTCTGCGCCTGTCTGCGCCCCGCGTGGGATGCGCTGCGGCAGGCGCCAGCCGCCGTGCTGAGGGAGATGTAGCAGCTCCCGATGGCGTTATCGCGCATGAGGCAAGAGGGCTGCCCGCCAAGCGGCGAAGCCTTGGCGGGTGCTTCCTGTCGCGTCGCGCCATCTGCCGCGCAACCAGCCAACTCCGGCACTTCGGCGCTGGAAACCCACAGCTCCGTCTCCAGTCAACATGCTCGGCGAATCGGGCATCGCCAAGAAATCGAAGGACTGGAGGTTGTCGCCCGCTTATACCAGGGGCTGGAGTATTAGATTCTTAGACCCGATTTGTAAACAAAGCTACTTCAACAACTGGAGCCGGTTGCAGTTGCGCGACCCTGTGCTTATTCCGTCTTCTGACTCCTGACTTCTGTCTTCCAAATCCTGAAGGGATTTCAAGGGCGGAGCCCTTGCTTAGGATTTAGCGCATCCAGGCTTTCACTTTCGCGGCTCGAAGCGCACTTCGACCTCGGTGTCCACTTTGACCGGGTGGCCGCTCTGGACCGGGGGCTGATAACGAAACTGAGACCACTCCACAGTCTCGCAGAGCTGCGCGCCGGTTGCGAGCTCGGAGATTTTTCCTGCCGGGTCGATGACCACTTTGCAACGAACCGTTGCCCCCGCGGGCTCCCAAAGGGGTGCGGGTAGAACCGTCGGACCCTCAATCAGAGAAGCACGTTGTTTATCCGCCGGAACGGAGATTTCGGGAACGTTCTTCTCGCCGGCCGCGGCGTCTTTCTTCGGTTCCGTGGAAACCGTGCTGATCTCAGCATCTGTAGCGGCCCGTATCCCCGTAACCAGGAATACGGCCCTGGCGGGATGTCGCTTTATCACGGCCCGCAAGAGCGAGACATCCGCGTCGAACTCATCGAAGGGCAGGCCGCTCCAAACCTTCCTCACCACACTCTCGCAGCTCGATTGGAGCGGATAGCCGTTCTTGCCCTGGTCCGGATCGCCAATCTCGTCAATGGTCTTTTGCGCGTTGATGCCCTCGGCAACATACTCGTTCCCGTGGATTACATCGGCTGGCTTTCTCAAGAACAGCCGGTAGCGATGCATGCCTTCCCAAAGGTACACAGAAGGTCCACCCGCGTTCAGAGCGGCTTCGGTCGCCCCGCCGTCCGAGTCCTCCAAAACCTGGGCCTTTCCCAGAATTCTGTCTGGCGCGGCCGCAGCCTTCTTGGATTCTGGCGGCCCGCTGGAACAACCGCCCAATGCGGCAAGCGTAAGTGCGAGAAAACAGAAAATGCGTGCTTTGCAGTTCATCCGTCGTGCCCTCGCTTTCGGGACGTTGTCGTCCGAATCTGAAGGTATCACGGGGCACAGCCGCTTACAACGGGTCCTTCGGGGGTAACCCCAGAGAGGTTCGAACGAACACACGTGCCCGCTTTTACCTGGCTTGGGGCATTCCGCCGCCGAAAGCACGATCGCAAGGTTCTACCTCGACAGACTTCGCACCCGCGCCGGCAGCACCGGAGGCCGCACCGATTCCTCGCGCCATCCCAGCAGAAAATCGGCCGCGCCGCCGCAGATTCGCCCCTGGCACGGACCCATGCCGCAACGCGTGTGAAGCTTGGCCTCGCGCCAGTTCGAGCAGGCGCGCACCCGCTCCATGGTGACGTCCTCACAGCGGCAGACTATGGTACTGGGGAGCGGCAAATTGCGAAGGTCGTCGCGAAGGGCGAACGTCTTCTCCAGCGCCGCGGCGAATCGACGGTGCGAGGCGCACGCGGCGAACAGGGCTTTCGCGCGATCCGGATTACCACCCGCCGCATACCCGGCGATCTCGCCTTCCACCAGCGACAATTCCAGCCCGCCGATGCCCGTCGCTTCGCCCGCAGCAAAGATGCCGGCCTCCGAAGTCTCCTGGAACTCGTCCACCTCGACGCCGGCCTTCGACATGCGGCAACCGAGCAGCGCGGCCAATTCGACATTGGGAATGAGGCCGAAGCCGCACGCCAGATAGTCGCAGGCTTCGGTCCACGTGCGGCCATCCGCGCGCCGCAGCGTCACGCTTTCCAGCTTTTCGCGGCCCTGCGCGGAAACCGGCCAGCAGCTCGTGATGTACGGCACGCCAATCAGGCCCGCTCGCAGCGTGAGCGCCTGCACCAGCTTCCGCGGGTAGCTCAGCACGAAACGCACCACCGCCGATTGCGGCGCCTGTTCCGCTATCAGCCGCACATCCACATCGTGCGCCCGCAGATAGCGCGCCACCGCCAGCAGCAGCGGTCCACTGCCCGCGACGACCGCGCGTTTTCCGGCAAGCGGCAGGCCGGATTTCGCCAGCGCCTGCAATCCGCCCGCGCCCATTACGTTGGGCAGCGTCCAGCCCGGAAACGGCAGGAAGCGCTCGCGCGCGCCCGTGGCCAGAATGAGGCTCCCATATCCCACGCGGCATTCGCCGTCGAACGTTTCCACTGCCAGCCGTTGCGGCTCGGGCGCATCGAAGACGCGGGCGCCGGCCATCCACTCCACACCGTGCTGCTTCGCGGTCCGCACCCACTGCGTCGATTCCTTCGCGGCCCCGCGCCAGATCTGTCCGCCTGGTTGCGGGTTGTCATCCAGCATCGCCACGCGACGGCCGCATTCCGCGGCCCGGCAGGCCGCCGCCAAACCCGCGGGACCCGCGCCCACTACCACCACGTCGTAGTCGCAGTCAGCCATCGGTACGCACCTCCATTCTCGATTGGCAAACCACCTGGCAACTGCGGCTGTGCGCGCGGCCGTCGATGGTGACGCGGCATTCGAAGCAGATTCCCATGCCGCATAGCGGCCCGCGCGGCTCTCCACTCACCGACCTTCGATATTGGCTGACGCCCGCCATCGCGACGGCGGCGGACACCATGGCGCCCGCCGGCACAGTGACAGCCGCGCCGTCCACCGAGAGTGTCACCGAATCAGCCATGCGCCTCCAGATGAGCACACCGAAGCGGGAGTTGCAGGATACGGTGACAGATGCCACCGGCATGTGGGGCGAGTTGGCAACCTGCGGCACGTTGGTAATCCGACATCCCCGTGCCGCACGCTTCTCTCGCTCGGGGCTCTGCATCTATAGTGGAGCGGGGTATCTTGTCCGCAGCCGACTTTCCAGCCGGCTCGACCCGCTGGAAACCGGCTCGGCAGCCAGGATTGGCTGCCCCACAATGGGCCCACGGCATCATTGTTTTCCGCGAGCCTCTTTAGCGTGCCCTGTCGATCTTCAGCCATGCGCCTCCTGCTTGCGCCCGGGCAAATACGGTTCCACTGGAATCGCCGGCGTCCGGCGCAAAATCTGGTCGGCCACCAGCTTTCCCGTCGCCATCGACGTGGTGATTCCCAGCCCTTCATGACCCGTAGCGAGATACAGGCGCTCGTCGCCGGGGCACGGCCCGATGAGCGGCAGCTTATCGGGTGTCGCGGCGCGGAATCCGGTCCATGAGCGGATGGCCGACAGGTCCGCGAGCCCCGGCATGTATTCCTGCGCGCGGCGTAGCATGCGCGCCAGCATGCGACGATCGATGGCGCGGTGGTCCGCGCCGAATTGCCGCGACGACCCGATCAGCAATTGCCCGGTCTTGCGCGGCTGCACATTGAACGCCACGGAGTCCTCGGTGGTGGAATGAGCGCTCTTGAGGTACCCCAACTCCACCAATGGATGGTGCACCCAGCCCGGATACCGGTCGGTAATCACCAGGTGGCCCTTGCGCTTGCGAACTTCGATACCGGGCGTAAGCTCCGGCGCCCACGCACCGGTGGCGTTAACGGCGATGCCGGCGGAAAGCAGGGTACCGTCGCGCAGCCTGATTCCCTGCCCGCTCAGCGACGCCGCCGCTTCGCCGATTCGCAGTACCGCTCCGCGTTGGCGCGCCCGCTCCAACTGATAGCGCGCGGCGCACGGCGGGTAGACCAGGGCATCGTCGGGCACCAGCAGGGCGCCGGCAAGTCCCGGGCGCAAATTGGGCTCGGCCTCAACGAGTTGGCTCGCGTCCAGCACTTCGGCGCGCACTCCGATGGAATGGTAAACTCCCAGCTTGCGCCGGACTTCGGCCATCTCATCGCCATCGGCAGCCACCCACAGCGTGCCCGCCGCGACGTACTCCACGTCCGCGGGGAATTCGGCCGCGCGCTCCATCCACAAGCGGCGGGAATAGTTGGTGAGCGCGATCTGCGCGGGCGAATCGTCCATCACCACAATGTGGCCCATGCCGGCCGCGGTGGCGCCGCCGCCGATGGGGCCGGGCTCCACGACCACCACCGAAAGCCCCGATGCGGCGCACTCCTCGGCGCAGGCCGCGCCCACAATGCCGCCCCCGGCAATCGCTACGTCGAAGCTGTTGCCCATGTGCGCGGGATTCCGTAACAGAACGGGTCGCGTTCGTCGAGCAGCAGATCGGCCTCGGCGTGCACGTACGCGTAACCCGTGATCTGCGGATAGAGCTTGCCATCCACCAGCGAGATTGAGCCATCGAAAACGCTGCCGGTGATGCTTTCCTGCCGCCAGATTTGCCCGGGCCGCAATTTGCCGTCGGCATACAGGCAAGCGAGTTTGGCGCTGGTGCCGGTGCCGCAGGGCGAGCGGTCGTAGGCTTTGCCGGGGCACAGCACGAAGTTCTTGCTGTCGGCGCCCGCGATGGTGGGCGGGCCGAAAAGCTCGATGTGGTCGATCAGGCCTCCGTCCGATCCGGTAAGGCCGTGCGCTTCCAGGCCCTGGCGAATGCGCCACGCGAAGTCGGTGAGTTCCTCGACGCGATCCAGCGAAAGGTGCTGTCCATGCCCGCTGCACAGGAAGAACCAGTTGCCGCCCCAGGCGATATCGCCATACACCCTGCCGATTCCCGGCGCTTCCACGGGCACGTGCGCGGCGCTGCGGTAGCTGGCCACATTGCGAACGGTGACGCTGCCGTTGGCATTGAGCCTGGCCTCCACATTGCCCACCGGAGTCTCCAGCCGGAAGGGCGTTCCCGGCTGGACGCGCCCCATGTGCGCCAGGGTAACGACGAGTCCGATGGTTCCATGGCCGCACATCCCGATGATCCCGACGTTGTCGTAGTAGATCACGCCGGCGTCGCACGCGGGGTCTGACGGCTGGCACAGAAGCGCGCCTACAATGGCGTCGTTGCCGCGCGGCTCATTCACGGTGGCGGAACGGAACCGGTCGAACTGCTCGCGAAAACGCACTGCCCGTTCCGCCATGGTGCCGCCGCCCAGATCGGGACCGCCGGCCACGATTACGCGCGTTGGCTCGCCGCCGGTGTGGGAATCGATCACTTTGATCCGCGTCACGCCCATGGGCTATCCTTTGCCTGGCTACCCCTTGCCTGGCTACCCCTCGCTACGGTACCAGCTCAAATGCTGCTCGGCAAACTGGCGGAACTTCTGCCGCGCCACCTGCCGAGCGGCGTGCGGGTCGCGCTTCAAAATCGCCTCGGCGATCTGGATGTGCGCCGCCGCCGAGTCCCCCAGTTCGAGCTGGCTGTGGTCGCGCAGATTGCGCATGAAGAGAAACGCCAGCACCGGCATCAACGTCTGCGAGAGCAGTTTGGGCAGCACGAAATTGCCCGAAAGACGCCACAGCGTCTCGTGAAAGCGCACGTCCATGTCGAAAAAGCGCGAGAGTTCGCGGGCCTGGGCCGCCCCCTGCATGGCCAGCGCCACGTCGCGCAATTTCCGGATCTCGCAGTCGGGCGCGATTTCCATGGCCAGTTCGATGGCCATACCTTCGAGTTGTTCGCGAACCCGCAAGATCTGCGAAATCTCGGCGCGCGTAAGCACCGTCACCACGCAGCCCTGGTTGGCCTTGCGCACCACCAGCCCCTGATGTTCCAGCGCCACCAGCGCCTCGCGGACGGTGGGCTGTCCCACGCCGATCTGGCGGGCGATGCGCGATTCCACCACGCGGTCGCGCGGTTTCAGGTCGCCCGAGACGATCATGCCGCGGATGCTGGCGGCGATCTGTTCCACCACCGGCGTGCGTCTCCCCAGGTTGTGCGAAAGCTCAGCGAGTTTGCCGGCCACGGCTGCGCCGGGCGATGCCATAGTTACACCCATAGTTACACCCAAAGTCACACCCAACGGTCACGCCCGCTGCGTCGCCACCGCGGGAAGAGTGGGGCGCGTGGCGATAGCGCGCCGGATGATGCCCAGAATCTCCTCCCGCTCGGCGCCTTCGAGGGGCAACCGCGGCGCACGCACCATCTCCGACCCCAATCCCGTCTCGTGCATGGCCAGCTTGATGTACTGCACCAGCTTCACTTTGGTATCGAGGTGCAGCAGCGGCGTGTACCAGCGGTACAGCTCGCGCGCAGCCTCCCATTGGCCGGAGGTCGCGAGGTCCCAAAGAGCGCGATTCTCGTCGGGGAACGCATTCACGAGCCCCGAAATCCAACCCTCCGCGCCGAGCAGAATGCTCTCCAGCACCAGGTCGTCCACGCCGCCGAAAAGCACGTAGCGATGGCCCACGATGTTGCGGAGGTCGGTGAGGCGTCGGACATCCTCGGACGATTCCTTGATGGCCACAAGGGTGGGCTCATCGGCCAGGCGCGCGAAGGCTTCGGGCGAAATATCCACGCTGTACGACACCGGGTTGTTGTAGACCATGATGGGCATGCCGGTGGCGCGCGCCACGGTGCGGTAATGCGTGAGCGTCTCGCGCTCGTCGGACTTGTAGACCATGGCGGGCAGCACCATGAGGCCGTCGAGCCCGATTTTTTCGGCGTCGCGGGCGAAGCGGCAGGCGAGCGCGGTAGTGTACTCCGCGACACCGGTCAACATGGGAATGCGCCCGGCGACCGCGCGCTTCATCTCCCGCAGGATGGTGAGCTTCTCGTGGTATTCGAGGGCGGTATTCTCGCCCACGGTGCCGAGGAAGACGACGCCGTGAATGCCGGCGGCGATCATGGCTTCGAGGTGCCGGGCGGTTCCTTCCAGATTCAGGGACTGGTCGGAGTGAAATTGCGTGGTGATGGCGGGAAAGACGCCTTTCCAATTTACGTGCATGGTTAATCTATAATCTATACCACGCTCGAGGAGGGAAGTTACGGCCGCACTTTGCATTGCTTGCGCAGATCTTGCATGTAACATTCTGCGACCGCCGTTCTCGACTCTGCGACGGCTGCCGCGGAGCGTAATCAAGGGCGCCACGCTATGCCAGGTTGCTGTTTGCATCGATTTTCACAGCCGACACCGGTCTCAGCGGAATCTCAGCGGAGTAGCGGGCATGGCGGCGTTCGCCTCTGCGGACCAAGGCACCCTTTGCGACCATATCTGCAAGGTCGCGTGTTGCCGTCGCCAGGGATGCTCCCGTGATCGTCGAATAGTTTCCCGCGCTCAAGCCGCCTTTGAATCCTTCCGGCCCCTCGGTCAGCATCCGAAGGAGCGCCTTCTCTTGACGTTCATTGAGCTGTCCGCGTAAGCGGTCGAGTAATCGGGTCTTGTCGATCAGAAATTCAACCCGTGCTTGCGTGCGCCGCTGGGCTTCTATCGCAATCCCGGCGAACCAGGAGAGCCAGGGCGTCACCTCGATACCCTTATTTGCAGCTTCAAGCGCGTCGTAATAGGCCTTCCGCCTGAGCAATAAGGTCGCTGCCAGGGCCGTGAGCGTCGGCTGGCCCACGGATTGCGCCAGCGCTTTTTCGGAAATCACGCGGCCGATGCGCCCATTACCGTCTTCGAAAGGATGAATCGACTCGAAATAGAGGTGTGCAATCCCGGCCCTTGTCAGCGCCGGCAACGGCTCGGCGCCCGCCGGTCCTGTGCGATTAAACCAGCGCACGAAGCGCGCCATTTCCTCCCGCACGCTCGAAGACGGGGGGGCTTCGAAATGCACCTTGGGCGAATACGGGGGGCCCGAGACCACCTGCATTGCCTCATCGTCGTTACGATAGCGCCCAATATCTTTGAGGCCGGTGCGGCCTTTGCAGAGCATCCCGTGCCATGCGAACAGCATCTTGCCGGAAAGCGGCTCGGCGAAGGAGCGGTACAGATCGACCATCATCTCGGCAATGCCTTGCTCCGCGGGTTTGACCCGCCGTTTGTCCGTGGCCAGACCAAGTTGTTTGCGAATGGAAGATTGCACGCTGGAGCGATCCAGAATCTCACCCTCGATCTCCGACGTGGTCAGTGCTTCGGCGCAGAGTGCCTCAACGGTCAATAGCTCGCGATCCAGCGGCCCCAGGTGTTTGGCGGCGCCCGCGAACACACCGCTTCCCACCAGGAAGTGTTCCTCCGCCTTCCGAAGCCGGACCTCATCCCAGGAAAAATTGGGCCAGGCGGGCGTTTGCCAGTTCCAAGTCATGAGCGATACAGCTAATTTCTATCGCTCACAATATACTATTGTATGAGCGATAGCTACTGCTCCCATCGCTTACCGGCAGGCGGTCCATGCCGCTAACGACCCCTGGGTCCAATAATCGTGACTCCCGTGACTCGCAAGCCAAAGTCCGGCCGCAGCCCGCCGTGTCATCGTGGTCAGTTGGAGGGAAGACGCCGTTCAAGTTTACGCTCATCGCTACTCTAACTACTAGAGCGGGACGCGACTGAAGCTCAGATGTCCAGCTTAGGAAGGAAGCTTCAGCTTGAGCGCGGGCCAACGCTCAAACCCTGCATCGAACGTAACCAGCGAGTGTGAGTGTGGGGCGAAAGCGGCCAAGTGGGCGTCCGGCCAAGAACTCGGCCCAACGCCAGACTGAGTCATGAATCGGCGCCAAGCGGACTCGACAAGGTCTGGCTCAGATGAGAAGACCAGCCTCCGATCGGCACGCAACTGCTCGTAAATCTGCCACGCCTGGCCGATAGTCCTCGGAGCACGGCCCATTACGCGGGCGTTCGTCAACAGACGAAGCAGGCCCATTTGGGTGATCCGACAGAAGGCAACGGAAGCGACCGGCTGGCCGTCGAACCAGACGCGCGCGGGCTGATGGTGAACATGGCCTTCAGCAGCGAGCGCGACCCATACATTGACATCAGGCAGGGAGATGATCATTCGACAGTAGTTCGTCTACGTCCTTGCCTGTGATGGGCTGGATTGGTCCAGTCGGAGGCGGGTATCAGGGGCAGAGACACGCTGTGACTGCGGGGCACGGACGGCTGGTTGCGCGCCAGATGATCCTCGACAATTCGACGAATCAGATCGCTTGGCGTGGCGCCCTCTTGTCCGGCAAGTATCTCGAGTTGATGGAGGACCTGATCGGGAAGTTCCACAGTAGCCCGCATAATTGTCATTGTTCCATGTCAGGCTTACCAATGTTCATCCCTGGATGAGTCGACAAACCGGCAGGTTGAGCTCTGAGAACCACGCCCTGCCCGACAGGAAGGGTGTGTGGCATGGACAGCTCTCGTCCAGCACCCTCTTGGCGTTTTTCCGGGTGGGTGACCATCCGGCCGGAGCCGGCGATACGCCACTTCCGCGGTTAGGGCGTTTCCCGTCAACTTGACTCAGACCGCGGCCAACTTCCGGATGCGCGTCATTGGTCCGGAAAGGCAACAATGGGAGAAACTACTCTACACAGCGCGATTCTTGCGGAGCCAGGGCCGAGGAGCGAGTCCATTCCAGCGGGCTTTGCCGGAGAGCAAACACGCTTCACGGGGTGCGGGATTTACTCGTCTTGCGTTGGTTCGCGACAACCAACGTCGAGGCGGGCCGCGGGGGCGGGGGCTATTCGTTCGACGTCGGCCAAACTGCCCCCGCTTGATGTCTTCCGTTTTTCGTTATCGTTTCTTCCCCCCGACAAAAGGGTTCGCGGCTGCCTGCTTTATCCATGAGGCTACCTGGTGCTGGTCGAGATCGTCCACGGACGCCAGTTCTACGCCTCGTGTGGACTTGCCCATCCCAATCGGCGTCACAGGCGGTTCAGGCTTGATCTCCGTGCCGCGTATGAACATCAGTTTCACGTGACCGACGAAAGCGCCGGACGAGAAGCACCAGCCTCCGCCCACACCGTAGTACGCCATCCCCCACTTCACCGCACGCTGGAGACTTGGCAAGGTATTGGCAGCCAGAGCATCGATACGCTCGGCGATACTGCGCTGCGGCTGCGGCAAGCTTGCGATATAGGCGAACACGGGCTTGTCGCCTTCTGCGGCCTTCGCGGCGCTTGCCTTGCCGGTCATGGCCACCAGCAGCTTCGTGCCAGTTTGGCCTTGAGCATCAGTCTTCAGGGGAGGCTTTCTCATGATCTCACCAAGGTGACGAGGAGTGTGTCCAACTCCTCGAACTGCTCGCCTGCCCCGCTTGTGCCCGTGCTGCCGGAGGCGATGGCCTCGTCGAGGGCTTGCTTTGAGGGATAGAGTTCGTGCAAGACCAGTAGCGTCTTGTCGCCCATTTCCTCGAAGGTCACCGTGGTAACGGCGCCATCGGCGCTTTCCTCATTCGTCCAGACGATGCGCGAATGGGGCGTCACTTCGATATACCTACCGAAGAATGCCACAGGCTGTTCAGAGGCAGGGTGGCTGAACACGAAACGGTACGTGCCCCCCGTACGAACATCGGCCTCGCACGAAATGAAAGAGATTCCAAACGATTTCGGCGCCCACCACTGCTTGAGTAACTCAGGCTTAGTCCAGGCCTCGAACACGATGTGCGCAGGGCCGTTGAAGGTTCGCGTGACGACTAGCTCACGCTCAGATTTTCGTTCTACCGTCGTGGGGTTCTTCATAGGGGCTCACTTTCTCATTTTTCGTCCATCGACTTTTTCGAGTTTCAATTCCGCAACGATCTTGTCCAACTCGTCGAAGCGTGCGTCCCAGAGCCGGCGGTACCTCTCAATCCATGCCGCCTCTTCTTCCAGGCGGCGTAAGCCGAGCTTGCAGGAACGCACGCGCCCGACCTTTTCCGTGGTGACGAGCCCCGCCTGCTCCAAGACACCGACGTGCTTCTTCATGCCCGTCAGAGTCATATGGAACTTTTGGGCAAGGTCCGTTATCGAAGCGTCCGCGCGCCCGAGCCGCTCCAGAATGCCGCGTCGGGTGGAGTCCGAGAGCGCGGCGAACGAGGCATCCAGGTGGGGCTGTTGACACTGAACCATTTGGTTCAGTATATAACACGGATCGGTGTCCTGCAAGCGGCGAAGTGGAGGGGCTATATGCGCATTCTCTGCCCAGTCGAGACGGGACAGATAGGAACAAAATACGCGTCGTGTTTACCGCGCCGCGCCCTCTGTCCGCATCGTCGGTTTTTACCGGAAGTAGTCCACTTGGCCGTGTAGTCGCCATCTCGCTGATTGGTGTATCCGGGCCGATTGCTCGGTCGTATCACGGTCACTCGGAAACTGCTCGATGCGCGCTTCGGGCCGGAAGCCCCTTCGCGGAGATGGCCTCGTGCCTGGCCGAGATGCTTCCCGGGCGATAACAGCCATTCTCCAAGATCACTCCCAGCTCACGGCCGGCGCACGGTTGACTATAGACAAAGGCCAGCCACGCTCGCGCCGACGACGAAGCCCTCACCCTCTCTGCACCACGAAGTAAGGCTGATTCGCCAAGTCCGGCGCGAATCCCGGGTACAGCCATGCCTTCTCCGCCGACTCTCTAACTTCGAAGTAATATTGCAGAGGATAGTGCGAATCGGTGTAAGCCGCCGGAATGACCGTGCGGTAAGTGCCAGCCTGCACTTGCATCTCCACGCTCTCGTAGCGCTCCGCCTGGTTGACGTGGCGATAGTACATTCGCACCGACTTCGCTCTGCCGAAGACCGCGATCTGCACGGGCAGCGCTTCCTTCCGCTTGAATCGCGGCGGCGGCACATGGCGGCAGCGCGCGGCGGTCCGCTGCGGCCGCCCAAGCGCTTCCGCAACCGCCGCACGCACCCGCGCGTCATCCACCGATTTCGCCGACTCCAACCCCTGTTCCATTTGCACGATATCTTCGTCGATCGGCGCCAGCCGGTCGTTCCACTGCCCGCGCTCGTCGAACCTGTCGCTTACCGATAAGTCGGCCGCATAAGCGCTGGCGCTCTCTTTCATCCCCGCCCAGGCGGCCCGAGCTTTGCGGTACGCCTTCAGCGCTTCCTCGAGCGCCCCGCGATCGCCCGATTTCTGGTGGATGACATACAGCACGCCGCTGCGGAACTTAGCAGCGAAAAAGCGCCCCAGCCCGATCTGCAAGTCGATGTCGATCTTGAGCCGCCGGTAATCGGCCGTTTCCTGCTCGCCGGCCTTCTCCAACTCCGACTCCGCGGAGTCCGCGGCATCTTCCAGCCACTGCGCCACCTCGATGGGCGAATACTTGCCTGAGCGTTCGCCCTTCAGCATCTCCTCCGCAAAGTCGGCCATGCGCGAGAACAACTGCGGGTCCAATGGACTGACGTTGCAGAAGGTCCGGGGCGTGGGCGAATCGGTGTACGGGTTCGCGCGGGCCACCGTCACCATGGGCTGGTTCCAATAGATCTCCGGCCAGTACGCATCGCACGCCGCCGAGGGCATATGCGCCGTGGTGACAATGGGCAGAATGCGGCTGGCGTGCGCCAGCGCCGATTCCAAAGCCGCGGGCCGCATCTCGCGCCGCCACACGTCCCAATTGGTGCCCGGATCGTACATCAACCGGCCGTTCAGCCGATACCAGTAGGCGTATTTCTGCCAGTCCCACTGAGGCGCGAGCGATGCATCGGCGTACCCCAAACGATTGCCCGGCGTCCCGGATCCGCGGCGCCCGCGGCAAGTGAGCGGCTCCATCAGGTCCGCCCCGGTCGAGCCGCAGAACTGGAAGGCGCGCGAATAGGCCGCGGCCCAAACGGCGTCGCCCGAGAGCAACAGCCGCTGCGTGCCGGAGAATACTCGATGGCGCACGGTGTACCGGCGGTCGTCGCGCAGCAAGTCGGCATATCCGTAGCGGGTGAAGACGCGCGCGCCTTCGCTGAGGGTCATCAGGCCGGCGCCGGTGTGGCCCGCGACGGGCATCTCCAGGTCGCGGATGGCCGCCTGGTGATACGGCATGCCCAGGTGCTCGGCCCAATATTTTGGCGACAGGTTCACGCGCATGCCGGTGTTGAGCGCGCTCGCAATCATGGTCTCGTCAATGCCCTTGGCGTGCAGATCGATCTCCACCCTTCGGCCGCAGCGTTTCACGCCATCGAAGACCGTGCGCCAGAAATCGTAGCTGCCTTCGGCGATGCCGCTTTCGCCGTGAATCCGCAGCCCCACCGCGGAAATCGCGGGGCAGGCTTTCAACACGGCGGTCAGGGCGTCGCGGCAGTAGGCGGCGTGGTTCTCCGCGTTCAGCCCTTCGATCAGATACCGGGCGCGCGAATTGCCGCCCAATTGATAGCCGTGCATCCAGATTCCCAGTTCGAAGTCGATCCCCCGCGCGACAGTTTGCTCGCTGATGAAACGCAGCGTTTCGAGGTTGCGGTCGCGCTCCTCATCCGGCAGACTGGCCGCGCGGACGTTGTAGCCGGGTACGGGCAGCAGAAACGGGTACGCGAAGAGCAGGTACGAGTCGGCCACTTGCTGGAGCGAATCGTAGCCGAAACCGAAGGCCAGGTGGAAGCGATTGAAACGCTCGGCCGCCAGCATGGTGAGGTAGTGCGGCCACATTTCGCGATCGTAAAACCAGGGTTTATCCAGCGGCTCGCTGGTGAACTGGCGCATGACGCTGCGCACTTCGTTGGCCGGCCGCTCGACGATCGGCAACCCGACCCACAGCGGCCCGCGCGATCCCGATGGATGGCGCGCGCGGTCGCCCAGTTCGAGCAGCGCGTAGACCAGCCCGCGCGCGTCGCTGCCGCACACCAGCAATGCCTGGCGCGTCCCGAGTTTCGCAGTCAGCAGAACCTGACTCTCCGGCTCATCCGGCGCGATGACGCTCGAGGCCTTCAATGCCGCCGCCGCAACGGGAGCCTGGGTACTGGAAATGAGGACGCAGAATTCGTTCGCCGGCGCGTCTTCCACGCGTTCCCGCCGGGTCACCGCCATCCCCGTCTCCGCGAGCGCCCGATCGAGTTCCTGTAACGCCCATAGAACCGGGGCGGCCGACGCCACGGCGTCCGTAGGATTCAGAACCAGCGAGACCGCCGCTGGCGGTTGTGCTGCCTGTTGGGCGAGAGCGCGCGCCCCCGAAGCCACCGTGGCGCCGGCGAGACCCGCGCGGCGGAGAAATTCCCTTCTATGGATTGCTGGGGGGATGAATGTTTCGTCGCTCATATCGACTCGGATCGCCGAGTCGATTCTATCATTCGCCTACTCGCCCAAGAGAGCGAAAGCGGCGAGATTGGCCAGAGGCTTCCAATGCAGTGCGATCCGCACCCGTATGCGGACCTTGGACTGGGGCTTTGCGGCCGCTTCCCGACTCCGCGCCGCCACCGGCCCGCGCACCGTTACCGTGCCTTGCCGTGCCAGCAACGCCAGGAGCCGCAAAGCGATCAGCACCTGCTGCATGCCCGGAGCGTCTTTCTGGCAGCGCATTGCCAGCGCACCGATCTCGGTACGCAAATCCTCCGGCCCGTCCATCCCACGGAGCATTTCACCCAATAACGCGCCGAACGCCATCACATCGTGGTGCGCCTCGCCCAGTTGTGTCAGTCCGCCGCCGCTCCGCAACGTAGCGCCCGACGGCCCGAGCAGGATCAACTGCGAACTCACCGCGCCGTAGACCAGGCGTTGCATGTGCAGGTCGCGCAGGCAAGCGGCGATTTGGGTGGCGTACCGCAACGCCTCCGCAAGCGGCAGCCGGCCCCGGCCCATTCGCTCAGTCAGAGACTCCTGGTAAACTCCCGCGCTTTCTGCGACTTCCACGGCGTTGGCACTCACTGGCCCACTCCCCTTGGGGGCATCATACCAATGGCCTCGAAGATCCCCAGCGGGAATTCGAAGGTGACCGGCTCGCATTGCGTGCTGACCCACGTCTGGTTCACCAGCCGGTACTCTTCCACATCGTCACTATCTTTCAGCGCGACCCGCATCATGCCCCCGGTCAACACCAGGATCACTGCCGGTTGTGTGACTCCGCTCGTATTCCTGACTAGCATCATAGTGGCAAGTAGACTCAGATTAAATCCGCGCGAACTTCGCGACAAGGACCAGAAGGACCGGGCCCGGCCCACCCCCTTCCTAGTACGCCTCAGTGAGATTCACCCGGAAAGTTAATGTTTACCGCTGGGATTTTCGGGCCCCGGCTGCGGCGCCGAAGCCCCTGCGGGCCTACATCTTTGCTGCCAGAGGCCCAGCGCTGCGCCCGTGGGATCGATAAAGATGCTGAGCCAGCCCATGCCCATAACTTCGGTAACGTCTGTGACGATGGCCGCTTCCAGCGACTTGGCTGTAGCGGCCACCGCCTTAATATCGTCGACCTGCACATACGCCGGCGACGCCGAGGGCGCACCGGCATGGGGTGCTTCATGATTCCCCCGCCGTCCCGACATCCTTAGATTCTTGGGTCGAAGATCGTAAACAAGAACACTTCAACGTTTCCCCCCCAGGTCAGGTTGAAGACTTCAACCATTCTGACTTCCGACAGGCCGCCAGGGCTGTCATTGGCGGGCTAAAGCCCACCCCACCAACACGCCAGACGTGGGGCGGACTTCATTCAGCCCGCCATTCAGGGCCCGCTTCTGACTCCCAAACCCTGACAAGGATTTCAAGGGCGTAGCCTCGTTAGGCCCTTAGGGGCGCCAACGAGAATTCTGTTCCCGCTGTGTTGATAAGTTCATTCGATTCAATCGCCAGGTTGCCATTCTGACTTCTGACTCCTGACTTCCTCGACTCCCATATCCCGCAGGGTATCAAGGGCGCAGCCCTTGGCTGGTTAGTATTCAGCTCCACGTGTACAAATGCATTAGTTTCTAGCACGGCCAGATCTGAGAAATCATCTCTCAGAATTTCATCGCCGCCCCACAATTTGTAACATGTTACATGTTCCGCGCATCCCATTGAAATCGCGGGCCAAGATGAAACTCTTGG
>Ga0326728_10007874_pt1 | contig 26882 bp, 27 predicted proteins | sample MB3enrmetagenome_FD_207602 | JGI IMG/M metagenome (GOLD analysis project Ga0326728, IMG submission 207602) | Lab enriched peat soil microbial communities from McLean, Ithaca, NY, United States - MB31MN | ecosystem: Environmental > Terrestrial > Soil > Wetlands > Peat | place: USA: New York...
AAATAATAAGCACTTCAGCAGACTCTAAAAATAAATAGGGCAATATCGATTAACAGAAGGAATATCATTATTGCCCTGAAGATTAGGTGACCAACCCTTATACTTTATGCATGGAGTTTGCATTTACTAACATGAAGTTAGCAACAATAAAATATTGTTTGTGTAGTCAGTGGGATGAGAAGCCCGTCGCTTTAAACCTTATTTTTCCCTAACTGTTTAACTTGTTTTGCTAATAGACGGAGCAATTTCTGTTTTCATTGGGACGAAAAATATATAGAATTAACTACACTTTATATAACTTTCTGGACACTGGCGTGTTAGCTTTTAAAATTTCATTTTTCGGATAGCTTAGACACGTGTATAATACATGTATAGTATATGTGAAAAATGATTTTTAAATAATTCTGACATGTATCTAATACATGTATAATCTGTGGAAAAAACGATTTTCAAACTATTCAAACACGTGTATATGGTACATGTAACAGCTGTCTTGTATACACAAAATACATGTATAATTATACACATTAATACATCTATGCCAGAGAATCGGAAGCGACTGAATATCGCCATCCCTATGGACTTGTATACACGTGTCACAGCGGATGGGCGCACGATCACCGTAGTTATTATTGAAGCGCTTGAACTGCTCGCTGGAAAGAAAGAAGATTTTATCAATCCTGATAATGCACAAAAAGAAGAACGTATAAATGACCTTCTAGAAAGGATAGGGGATTTACAGACTTATGTTGATACACTAAAAAATGAACTCGAAAAAGCGAGTCGTGATAAAGAAGATCTCAAGACGACGCATGCTAATTACATGATGCAAATGCAGACACTCATCAATCAGAAAGCAATAGAAGTACCGGGAGCAAAAAAGCCGTGGTGGCGATTCTGGTAGTCCGGTTACAATTATACTGAATAGAATCAGCAGGGAATAACAGTCTATTAAAAATGGGCTTAGTTAAAATAAAGATATTAAATAGACAACTTTTCTAAAATTTGTGCTCTAATGCCATCTGCATTATTGATTACTATATCAACATTCACATTTTGATTCAGGGTTTCTGCAACAACATTCGTTTTTCTATATACCCTTCTTCCAAATTCATCAGGGAATCTTCTTTCCAATATAAACATGCAAACTTGGCAGTTTCCTGCTTTTGCGGCTTCATTTAAGCGTTCCAGAAGTTTCCTAGCTCCATCTGCATTACATTTTTGGATGTATTGTGAAAACTCAAAATACTTTCCAGATTTATCTGTCTTCCCTTTGGACATCCATTGATTGAAAGTCTGGTATGTTACGCCTGCTGAATTAGCAGCTAGAGCATAAGTTAATCCAAGAGATACACCATCACCGATTTTCTGTTGTACTTCAGTAGTTAATTTTGTAGGTCTAGCCATTGATAACACCGTTTTTTATTTAATATAGTTAATATAAGTAGGTCTTGTATATATTATTTCGTTAGTTTCGTTTTGTACGTGGTCAGGGTTTATATACATCGAATCTGGCCATTCTCAGGCTCCGTGAGCCATTTTTTGACTATGGTAATGTTTACTATGAACTTCATGTAAAAGTCTCACTAGTGTGCTTAAAATAAGTCGTTTTTCTACCAAATCAATTCCCCATAAAATACAATTAGGTATATCGGGGGTAGCCGCGAGACATTTCCAATACACTTTTATCACTTTAATACAATATATATTGAGTTTGAAAAGGTGTTTACTTAGATTTTGGGATAAATATCATATTTCAGTATACTAATTAGTTTAAAGTAGTACGGTTTAGAATATATGGAAAAACTATATAATTAATTTAATCTAATTATAACTTGAAGGATCCGCTACACCTTCAATGAGAAGACCTTCTATCGAGCTGCAGGTAAGCTGACATTTGCAGCTCACAAGATCAACTTTTCTACACCAAAATCAGACAGATCACCTGAACTAATTAAATAAAATAACTCATTTTGAGCATATAATCGGCCAATATTATCTATTTTTAATGATATTACCCTACAAAAGTTTACTGGGATACTGATGCAAGGGTATTAGGTAGCCCAAATATCAGGACTACATAATTTTATTACTATTTACTATTTAGAATATATACAAAAACTATATAATAAATTAAATATAATTGTTATTTATAGGTATGCTAGTACCTTGCAATAGAAGTTTCGATAGGCTGCAGGATTCTCTTCCCCTACAGCCCGTAAGATCACCTTTTTGACATCTTAGATCCCCCCAGATCACTTAAATTAATAACAAAAACTAAGTAATTGATGGCGTTAGACGCTGCAATGGTTGTTATTTATATGCTTGATGACAAAAATAAGGCGAAAAAAGCGGTACATTCTATGGGTACAGGCATTGTTGGTGGTGCTTTTTGGGGTATTTTGATAGGAATGTTTGCTTTGTTTATCTTAATCTCAAAATGGATTGAAGATAAGGCACTAGAAAAATTAAATAAGTTTAAATGAATGATAAAATAAAAATCAGCCTATCGATATTGATTCAGGTAATCTTAGTGAAGGAAACTATTAAAAATGTTTTCCCTAGCGCATTAATTTGCTTCTTCTGAAATGTAATTTTTAACCAATAAGATCAGAAACACATAATGTTTTTACTAATTAGTTTAAGTTAGTACTATGTAGAATATATCTATAAGATGTATAATAAATTGAATCAAGTTACATTTAATAGTATTTTAGAACCTTTACGGCAATTCTCTATCAGACTGCAGGATTCTCTTCCCCTGCAGTTCATAAACCCAACTTTTTTGAAATTTTAGATAGCCTGGTCACCTAAGCCATTTAAATAAAGTAGAAGAAGGCAGATTGTGAGACGATTTAAGGCGTTTTCTTGTGCAGGTTAGTGGGTTGTATTTGCACGAATTATAATTACACTGTAGGAGCTAAGATGAAGTCCGTAATTGGTTGTCGGGAAAGGGCTGCACTGTGTTATAATTCACGAGATTAGGATCACATAATGCTAATACTAATTAGTTTAAGGTAGCACTGTATAGAATATATGCAAAAGTTATATAACAAATTAAATCTAGTTACATTTAATAGGATTTCAGAACCTATAAACCAATTCTTTAGCGGACTGCAGGCAACGACCCCCTGCAGTTCACAGAATCAACTTTTTTAATAATTCAAATCGACCTTGTCCCCTTAGCTAATTAAATGAAGTACAAGAAGATCGATGTGTGACTACTTTAAGCATTTTCTATAGTAGATTAGGGTTATACACCTAAAGTAAATTATCAGTCTCTTGTCGGGCCTGATAATAAGCAGTTTTGGGACTGGTGTAGAACGGTTTCCATTATTCTAATTAACGAGATCTGGAACACGTAATATGGGTACTAAATAGTTTAAGTTCGAATACAATATTCCTAATAATATATATTCAAATAAATTTAATTACTATTAATAAATTTCCCCGTATATCAAATGAGATGCGAAATCGGGCTGTAGGTATCCCTTTCGTCTACAGCCCATAAAATCAACTTATAAATATCTTAGAGTATCACGTCCATCCCCATGAATTAACCTTCTCTGCTTCGTTTAGTAAATCCTGATACTCTAATATCTGTTTATACCAGGATGGCGTCTGTTAAAATCAGCCAACAAATCAGGGACAATTTCAACAGTAGAATTATACTCACATATAACTAAATTTTTTAAGTCTGTCCAAAACGCCTTAAGGTTCTTACATTTTTTTGCAAAGTTGTTTTCATTGAATTGGTCGGAATTTATCATTTTTTTGATCCAGGACAGGCATATTAACAAGCTTGTCCTGAGAGCCTGTAATATGTTTTTCGCTGTCGAAAAAATACATATTCGGATATGCTTGATCCCTTCTTGTTGGCAGGCTTTTAGAAAATGTGATATTTGGGCTTGGGTTGCTCTCTTCTACTTTACAATATTTTAGTGATAATTAATGTGCACTATTATCATACAAAATTTGGGATGGTAATAAAGCCTGTCCTGCCTGTCCTAATTTTGTTTTTTCGTCAGCGATAGATTCGGTGTAACTAGGACAGGCTTGATCATAGTTTTTTTGTATAAGCCTGTCTTGCACATCACAATGGATTTTTATATTAGCTAAATGTCTAACTTTTTTAGAACAGTTTCTACTTGGCTCATCCACACGCTCATTCTCATAACCAAGTTTTTTGACTGGTATGGAACGGCTTCCTATGTTATAATTTATAGAATCTGGGTCATGTAATGTTACTACTAAATATTTTAGGACAAGTTGCTATAACTGTATAAACATCACAGGTTTATCAGGTTTTTTTTAATTCCGTTCTTAAGGAAAAAATATCTGGTTATAAGATAGTTAGTAAAAATAATTTATAATAAAGGAATTGGAAAAAACCTGATAAACCTGTGATTTGTGAAAAATAGGTAGCAAAAATAGCAAATACTCTCCCACAATAATGGGACATTGTATTAATCATATAAGAATAAAAAGATCAAAATATCCATAATGTTCGAGACTAGTATATAATAAAAATTAAATAAAAAAAAGTTAATAACTATTAACAATTTCCAATTGTTTCTTTATTATTCCAGTGACCATAACATTATATTTTAGTGCCTTCGGAGTTTGCTTCCACTTATACGGTATTATGTAGCACCTTGTCGGTTTTTCGTTTCCATAAAAAATTCGCTGAGAATCGATCTCCCATCCGCAAGCTTCCACTAAACTGGTGAGATCTTTTAATGAATCTGGTATTGCTCTTGAATCCATATTTGCATCTAAACACCAAATCTGTAGCCTTTTTAATAGTTCATCTTTTAGAATAGCCGTTCCCATTGAACCTTTTGACCCACGTGTTTTTACATCAAGTACTTCAGGCTCCATTAATTCGTTCACCATAGCATATAGGGGATTGCCAGCTAGCATCCATTTCTCTCTGGTTTCAAACCAGTCTGTATTTGAAGATAGTTTTCCATTTCTACCTATTTTCAGCATCTCAGCGATTACAACGTTCAGGAACGCAGTCAAATTTTCTGGAGTGAATATTCCTTCCTTAAAATCTCCTTTAATTCCATACTCATTTTCAAATGTAATAAATTCTAATCGTTCCCAGTATGCTTCATCCGTCTTGATTCTTGAATCGAATTTCGCTGGTGTGTTAGTGGTAAATACATGTACTGCGTTTAATGTTGCATTGTATGGTTGAACGCCTTTTCTCTCTATGTCATGTTGTCTTCTACCTGTAAGTGTCTTAAAAGTCCCTGTATCGTTTAGTGTGAAGTATCCCATGTCGTCGTGTAGGTTTAGCAATTTTCCTTCGAGTGATGCAATTTGGAATCTTTGGCTGATTTTGTCCAGACTAACATCACAAAATCCATCCGAACCTACCATGCATTCCATTAATTCAACGAATGTTGTTTTTCCAGAATTCTTTTTTCCATAAATCAGATATGCTCGCTTGTATGGGCCATGACCCATTGCTTGCATAAAACACTGTGCCAATATCTGGATCAGTTTATCAGGCGTGTCTGTATAACCCTTCAATATATCATGTATTATAGTGTTCGTAATTCCACGATTAAATTTGATTGGAATTTTGTAGTTGAACTTATATTTTGTCGGATTATGATCTATGCGTTCGCAGGAGCGATTTTCGAAGTCAAATATCACAATTCCATTTTGGAATGGCAACGCATTTTTGTAGTCGTTGAAGGGATAGGCATTGACACGGCTCTTAGTACGAATCTGTGCCATGACATCTCGTATTTTCCGATCTATATTGTTGGAGTTAATCCCTTTGCAGATATCATTCAATGTCCGAGTCACTTTATCCACTACGGTTTCAGTTTCAGATCTATAGCAACCATCTCTGTATACAAAAATAGTGTCCTTGTATGTGATTATATTATTATCTTTTAGTATCCAATCAGCGATTTTATCAGGGTGTGGATCAATTCTAATTTGGGTACTAGATTTGTTCATAGACCGTTTTGTGTACATGCCAGTATATTTTCCATCTATCTGCTGATCTTGCTCTGCAATCCCTTTTTTATTTGCATCTACTTTTTCCTTAATTGGGCAATTCGAAAAATTACAAAACTTTTCCCCAAATGTTTCCTTGATCCTTCTGCATGAAAATCTGTATCCTTTCCCATACATCGTCAAAGCGTTATTTATTCTCAAATCAGTCTCTGAAGATGTAGTTTCCGGAAATGTCACAAACAATCTTTTTAAATATGCTTCGGTTTCATCTTTTGTGATTCCGCATTTTTCACACATAAGAAGCACGGATAGTCCAGTATAATATCTTCCTTTTCTAATCCCCGCTTCAAACAGCATTCGAATACACGGAAATTTTAATATATCAATGCCTGAAAAATCTATATTAGTAAACGTATGCTCGTTTGCTTTTTTAGCTCTTTCAACTTCTGCCTTTAATGCATTAATAATTACATTTTCAAATTCAGTACCCTTAATCTCCCATAATTCGACTTTCTCTGGGAATATCAATGGTAACTCATATGGTCCTGGTTTGTGGTCGGGGATCTTCTCTAGCAGGGTTTTATACATACCTAGTGCTCTTGTAGTCCCAAATGTCCGTACCTGAGAACCTTTGCTTTCGATATTAAAGTTTATCTTACCATAATCCATCTGAATACGATCAAGATCTATACCTGCTTTCTCGGCAAGTTCTACAATCAAGGCTCTACGTATAGTTTTATGGACATCTATATCGGTTTTCTCTACTTCATCGAAAAAGCTATCTTCAAGGTCGATGTTTCCATAAAATATGCTCACATGAATTCCTTTTCCACCCGAGAACCCCATAATGAAAGGAATGTTATTTCCGGTGCAATAGTTGGTTAGTTTTTCAATTCCACCCTTCATTACATTCCAATCTGGAGTATCTGGATCGATTAAAATCTCATTCTGTAGGATTCCACGAGTATAGATCGGCTCTTTGATTTTGTCCCAGATGTAAGCGAATGGAAGCCATCGATATAGATCATTGTCCGCTTTTTCAGGGGTTTTACCTTCAATCGCTTTAATCAATATTTGTGTTTTTGGTTGCTCGCTTTGGAGAGTTTTTAGCCATTCATGCTGAGCGTTGATTACTGAATTATAATCATTCGGATCAACTACGATGCTCATAGTGAACACCTTAATCCCTGCTGTATATCCTTTACCCTATTATACACGCTGCGTAGATCATACGGATGCTGAAATCTTAGGGCTCTGATTCCAACATTATTACTTTCTAAAAAATAGAGAGAAAGAATTAATCTCCCCCCTTTGCCTTACATGATCTGTTGTCATGTTTCCTTTTTTGCACATATACATCTTGTAGATACTGAATTCTCATCCTATAACATTTGGAATAAATGGTTTCTAAATCTTGAATTGAAGACATTTTTTCATGCCTCCTTTTCCAAAAACATTAGGATCTCTATGTTGTCATAATCTCTTGCGCTTGCCTTAATCGAGACCCACAAATCAAACACATTTTCTGCTATCGAATGTAGTGTTTCATGAACTTCAGGTTCCTTTTTGGGATCAACTTTAGACAGTTGTGTTTCTAGTATATCCCATAGAGAAAAAGCTGATTTCTCTGTGTGAGTGAAACATTTGTTCGTGAGTTCAATTGTACTGTCTTCTGGCAGTGCATAAGATTTTCCAATGCTTTTAACATTCTTTGTCATATTATGACTTCCTGTTCAATTGTTATTAAGAACAGAAAGAGCCCCGGGCACTAGAGTAGTAACCTTTATGTGCTATAATTGCTATATAATATAACAGATACAACACATTTAGGCAATCGCATAATCGCAAGGTATAAATTTTTGGAGAAACAATGTCTAAGCGGAGAAAGCTCGACATCGTCCCCAAAAGTTTAAACTTTGACGATTTTGCGCTCTAAGCCCAGAGATTGCTCCAACAATCTCTTGGCTTTCCGTTCACTTTTCATAGTACCTTATTCACTAATTTTTGATTAACCTATCCACTTTTTATTCATTATGACCCTGATAGACTTTCTGAAGTGGGGAGATTTTCAAACTGTTTTCATCAATCGTTTCAATGTTAAACATGGCTCCTTTTCCCACACCAACGCTATTAATCCATTGGGGTGGAATTGGAAGTGTATAAGAAGTACTTCCTTTCTGCAGCCTGCGTGTTCCAAAATTTATAATCATCTTTCTATCCTCATTCTAAATTTTCCTTCACATTAATAATGTTAAGAAGAGCTATATATAACTTTCTTTCAAACATTATCACATATATATTACAATTTTTAGTTAATATTTCCACATTTAAAGAAGTTATTTTCATTATATGTATGTATACAATAAAAATAAAATTTTCACATACATTTAAATACTAACCATATTATTAGATCATATGGTTGAAAAAAGACGTTACCATTTTGATGTAGGGGAAGTAAAGTCTGGAATCATTGAATTCATTCTTAGGCATAAAGGGAAAATAGGAGAACCGTTTATCAGAAGAAGTTTGCAGGAAAAGTATGATGGAATTGACCAAGGAACAGTTAACAGGCATTTGCATGATTTGCAAAAACTAGGCGGTCTCGAGTTGATACCACCGAGTAAAAAAACAACTCGTTCGAACAGATGGAACATAACAACACTAAAACAATTAGAGAACGTTCGGCAGCACTTTCCAGATATACAATTAAACCGGTACGAAAAGTCCTTGGATATAGTAAGTCAATATCATCTTCACTACATAAATCCAGCTCTTTATGTGATCTTCCGCGTGCAGCTATTATTATCTACTTCATTCTTTGACTTGTGCATAAAAAATGATACTGAAACATTTTGCGCTAAAGCATTTGAAATTTACCGATTCGGAGAAGGCTTTGAAGAATATATGCTGATCCAAAACTATATAGATGATATTTATGTTAAATTGACAAACACTATTTTCAAAAATACTACTTTTTTGTTAAGCGTCTGGAATAAGCATATAGACAATTCGTTAAAAACTAATATTCAGTCAGATCCATCAGAATATCTTCAAACATTTTCGTTATCTAAAGAGCTATTTCAAAAGATATTGAGTAATATAAAACCCAAAGCTGAAAACGTTAAGGAAGAAGTCATCGGTAGGAAACTTGTGCAATCATTGTCTTTAAGAATATCGCATGAAATATTCCGAACATCGTTGCAAGAAATAGCAGACGAAAAAAAATTACCTAGAACAGCACAAAAACTGGCTTTTGATATAAGGGATGATATTTCCAATAAAATGGTAGAAGAAGATCCACAGGGATTGTACCATAAATTAGCGAAAATAAATAATCACCAACAAAAAATTCAATATAATAGTCCATTTATTATTTTTGAACATTGCTTTGAAAATGACATATTGAATGATACTGTTTCTGACGAAGAAAAGGAATTTATTAAAAGGAAAAAAAGTTCAGTGCAAAAAGATAACGAAGGTATCATGAGCTATGGTGAATGGTATATCAGATCCAAACTTGATACTGCTGGTGATGGAAATACGATGGGTGAATATACAGCTTATGACAACTTATATGATGAATATTTAAACAGATATATGATCCCGTGTCTTGAAGCTTCCTGAACCTTAGGAATTCTATCTATTTCTCCTGATGATATATTACGCATATATTTTATTATAAAACCTGTGCATATTGCTAGTAATAGAAATACTGTTGCTCTGTGCAGCATCAGCAGTATTTTTCTACCCGATTCATAATCCACATCTATTTCTATAATAGTTAATTTTTGCAATACTCTGATCCGTAATCTAAGTTCCACTACACTGCAATTGAGCATTAGTTAGATGATTTTTTACCAGATATACTATTTTTAGGATACAAAGTAGCTTTTATTCATAACCCGATGGGACCTTTGTATTATTTATATGAGAGGGCATATGCCATTCCCACTCCTAATAACTAACATTGTCACCCTGATTGGTACTATTAGATCCTGAAGAAGTATGAGCATAAATGACCGCCGAAGATGAATGATCATGGTCTACAACAACCGATCCTGCTAGAAGGATTATCACCACCAAAAATCTCACCGACCCAGATATCGAAATATTAGACTCAGATCCCAGCAAGTTTGAAATCGGGGGAAATGATACAAAAGCTGCCATAAATATGAACACTGCTGAAAAATATTCATGTTGTGCAACCAGCCCTAAAGCGATTACTAGAAAATACAGTCCAAATAGCCAACGGAGTATCCCACTCAACGTTATTTTAAATGGTTCTTTTTGATCCATTTGTACGCACCAATGCATTTTTACAATTTATATAAATTAGTTGGAATATTATTAACAAGATAGCAGCAAGCCGAATACCAAGCTTAGACTTAATTTAACTGACAAAAAGAGATGATTACATATACCAAAACTGCGTTCATTAAGTGAAAAAAAGATAATTTGAAAGGTCTAGGGTGCCCGCCCAAGACCCGATCCCCATTGAAGGAGAAAATAACATGCTTAAGAATATGTCACTTAGTAGATACTATGCAATCCTAGATTTTATATGTTTCGCTTATTTGAACACTAAACCCAGCCAGAAGCTTACAGCCCTGGGAGTGTTTCCATGAGCACTGCAACGATCTTCGGGTCTTCTAAAACAGACAAAATCAATCAGTTTCTCATACTAATCAAGGACCCCGATGTTCAACCTGTTTTTAGAATGTATATCGAGAACGTCATTGCAACTTCTGAGCTGAATATTTTAAAAAGGCTTACTACTATCGAAACTGTGCTGGAACTTAACGATTACCCAATTGAAGCTGATGAAGATGTTAGTACAATTCCAAAACAAATTTCATTACTGTCTGATCAAATAAATGCAGTTATAAAAACGAATAATAAACAGTCAATTATAAAATCAATCCCCGAATCGGTCCATATTGGAATGAGCAAAACAACTGCAAGAGCGATATTATTATATAAAGATGTAATAGAAGTCGCAATCGAAGGTAAAAATCAAATAGTAATCGGTTCACGTGAAATAAAAGACTTTCTCACGAATAAGATCCAGCCTGAATATAAAGTTGGTGATGTGAGTAATTTTAGAAAGGTTAAAAGAGATGTATTAACTAAACTTAAAAAACTATTACCAGATAACGTTTTGTTGGATCGGAAAAAACACGGCCGACGGGAAATCAGACTGGTATTTGGAACGTAACCTAACGTAACTAAGTTACGGACAATGTTGAAAGAATTATGATAGAAACCATCTGAATCTCATGGTATTCAGTTTATGAAAAGAACGATTTGTCAATAAAGAAGAAATCCAGACTTTTGAAGGGTGCACTTCTTTGAATATGATCGATATATACATGTGATTAGTGGTAAATATATAAAAATAATTGATTATTATTGTAAAAATATCTAGAGCACAGTAATGAATTTTATTTAATAGTCTGTAACTGGTTACGATGGGTTACGGTCGCAAATTAAAAATAATAATCGAACTGATTTGATTCAAATCTCTAAATTAATTACGATAGTTGTGATGTAGTACGGTATAGGTCACTAATCGGCTCTTGGTAGGTTTTTAATCATATTACCAAAGGGGTTTCATTGCTAACCCCAACAAAGTTGATCCTATAGTCTCTAAAGTGGTTTTGGTGCTGTGATTGAGATCGTAATAGCGACAAGTGCATAGAAAATGACCGTTTCCATGGATTTATCGGCCACGATCATTTATTTGGTGACTTTTCAGTATTTATAGCCCTTTTATACTAATTAATTAATTTGATTCTGCATTAATTGGCATATTTATTGCTTAAATTGAATTAATTTTGGGATTTATCCGTCAATTAATATCAAAAATTGGTGTTTATTTTATCATTAATGTTGATTAAAAAGGTGAATTTGTACTGTTTTAGAGAAGCAGGAGAATCGATTTAAGCTTTCAATCAAAAAAAGCAGTTTAATAGCAAGAATTCTATATTGATTGGAGTAAACACAGATATTATTAATCAAAGATGTTTGAAAAGTGACAAGTTTGTTTATTTATTGGCATTTAGTTTGTATTTTATTCAAAAAAATAGTATAGGGATTAAAACCATCCCCGACTTATTTAATATTCTAATCTATATTTTAAGGATCCCTATATGTTATGGGAATCTGCACTGGTTGAGTAGTTAGTGCATTTATTGGCAGAATTCCTGTGATTAATAGTTTACCATACGCATCGTAAACATTCACTGTTATTGAATCAATATCCGGATTTTGGCTTACTAAATTATTGAAGTCTAGAGTTACAGTTTGTCCTATTGGACCAGGTAGTATAGCTTGCGTTTGTACTAGAGTACCTGCAATACTCAAAGTAACAGACCCACTTGCAGGGGCGTTAATTACTTGAGCAGTGACATCAAGTGTATTTGGTGCAGTAACAGCTCTATGATCAGGGTTATTAGTTACTCCAATAGTGTCATTATGTGGCTTAAGTGTTGAAATTTGAACTGAAGATTGAACTGAAGATTGAACTGAAGATGGGGTTCCACTTAGGCTAATCTGTGTTTTATGAATATTAAAAGGGAGAGTACATATAAATTGACCGAAGGCAATAGGTTCGTTATTTACAGGTATTGTAGCAGTAACAATGTCTTTTGATGTGTTAATTATAGATACAGTGTTGTCGTTTCCGTTTGCCACATATACACTTGTTCCATCTGGGGTTACTGCAACTCCCGAAGGACCATACCCCACAGTCACTGTGTTTGTAACTTGGTTTGTGGCTGTGTCAATTACAGCAACTTTTCCGGGTACATTGCCATGAATTGTCACGTATGCTTTTGTTCCATCTGGGGTTACTGCAATCCCTAAAGGAAATTCTCCTGCATTAAAAGTGTATGTAACAGTATTAGTTGCTGTATTAATTACAGAAACAGTGCCACTTCTATAATTTGCCACATATACCTTTGTTCCATCTGGGGTCACTGCAACTCCTTCTGGACTGGTTCTGACAGTTATCGTGGTTGTAACAGTGTTTGTTGCTGTGTCAATCACAGAAACAGTATCACTATTGGTGCCCGAATTTGTTACATATACACTTTTTCCATCTGGTGTGATCGCAACTCCATAGGGTGCAAGCCCTACAGTCACCGTAGCTATAACAGTCTTTGTGGCCGTGTCAATTACAGAGACATTATTGTTAGCAGAATTCGCTACATATAATTTTTTACCATTCGGGGTAACTGCGATTCCTGCAGGGTTGCTGCCTGCGCTTAAAGGCACGATAGCTGTAACAGTATTTGTAGCTGTGTCAATAAAAGAGACATTGTTTTCATAATCAGGATAGCCATTAGAGTTCGTCACATATGCCGTTGATCCATCTGGGCTGACTGCAGCGCCAAAAGAATTCGGGCCTACAGGCACATTAGCTATAATATTATTTGTGGATGTGTCAATTACCGAGATATTATTGTCGCTGTCGGCTGTGATATATGCATATGTCGTAGCATCTGTGATACTTACCAGCATTAAAATCATAGCTACTGACACTAAGATTATTGAATACAATTTTTGTTTATTAATCATCGATTTCACCTGTATAAAAAGAGTTAAGATTTGTGTGTGTATGATTATATATGTCTATTAATAAACACACAAGTAATTTTGATAAGAAAAAAGTATATATTTTTAATAAATCAGGGGTTTATATAGTTATACTAGGTCTTAAAGAAATAGGATTGCAACTAAAAAGTAGTTGTAAAATCAGTTAATTGATGCAGTGATTTTTATAAAAGGTATGTATTATTCTTTAAATTTGGCTAAAAATACCTATAATTTAGGCTCAAATTAATAAAAATGCAGAGCTTTAATCATAAAAACTGTGCATCAATGAATACCGAAAAACCAAATTATGTTAACATAATCATTGTTAACATAATCATTGATTGGTATATTTTTTATATTGCAAGAAAGGAATGAAGGGCTAGTTGTATTTTATAGAACTTTCAGTAAGCTGCTGACTTTACTCCAACTGTTTGGAAATTGAAGCTGTAAACATCTCAATATTTATATATTGAGTTATTTGTTAACATTTTATATATGATGGTTATTAATAAAATAAATATCCAATTTTGCACGAAGAAACAAAACTCAATCAATTAGTAATCTCACAACTAAAAATGAATCAAATTTTGAAATAACCTACACTAAAAAATACTAATAAACTCCAGGGTTTGAAGCATACTGAGCAATAATTTCTTCACATTTCATTAGCAGGAATATCAATTAATAGCAACGGATAGATAATAAATGGACGAAAATGAAAAATTTAATTTTAGGTTTTCAGTCTCAACCGTTCTTTTTTTATTTTTAATTGTTTTTTCAGCTACTGAGTTAGTATCCGCTGCACAAAGCGAATCGCCTGGAGCGTCATTTGCGTATGTGCCGAACCTTGCTGATGGCACCGTATCTGTAATTGACACATCCACAAATCTGGTTACAGCCACAGTACCTGTAGGAAGCGAGCCTAACGGAGTTGCAATCACACATGGAAAAGTATATGTAACTAACTCCCAAAGCAACAATGTCTCTGTGATTGACACTGCCACGAACAATGTCATAGCTAAAGTGAATGCAGGACGGTGGCCCGATGGAGTTGCAGCCACACCTGATGGAACGAAAGTATATGTAACAAACCAAGGCAGCAACACTGTCTGTGTAATTGACACAGCAACAAACACTGTTACAGCAACGATAAATGTAGGAAAATGTCCTGTTGGAGTTGCAGTCACACCGGATGGAAAAAATGTGTATGTGGCGAACTACGATGTCGCTAATGCTTCTGTCTACAATATTGGCACTGTCTCTGTAATTGACACAGTAACAAATAAAGTTACAGCCACGGTGAATGTAGGATATAAGCCTTGGGGAGTTGTAATCACTCCGGATGGAAAAAAGCTATATGTAACGGACTCTGGCGACTCCAATGTTCTCGGAAATAATGTCTCTGTAATTGACACAACAACTAACACTGTTACAGCTACGATGAATGGATTTAATCATCCTAACGGAATTACAGTCACTCCAGATGGAACGAAGATATACGTAGTGAATTCTAATAGTAATAACATCTCTGTGATTGACACAGCCACAAATACTGTTACAGCCACAGTACCTGTAGGATTGGAGCCTTATGGAGTTTCAGTCACCCAAGATGGAAAAAAAATATATGTGACTAACCAACGCAGTAACACGGTATCTGTAATTGACGTATACAAAAACAAAGTTGTAGACAGTGTGACTGTAGGAAACCTTCCTGGTGGCGTCGGGCAGTTTATAGGTACTAAAAATCATATTCCCAAGTTTCAATCCTTGATATCTATTTTTGCTTCACTATTTATTTTTATATCTCAAAATCCATTATTTAGTGGTGTTTTTGCTACAGTGAGTGGTGGCATTATGCTATATATCATACAGAAAAAATATTTATCTTGATGCTCACTCTGACTTTTTTTGCATCCCCAGCTTTTTGATTAAATGTTTTTGTAATTTCTAGTTAATATGGGAAAAACAACATTTTGTGGAAAATGAAAGGAGTTATGATATGCAGGAAATTATGAAAGTTACTATAAATGAGGCTACTTTACAAAAGTTGACCTTAACTGGAGAAACTTCAAGAGAGTTAATTATATAGGAGTTGACCTTATAAAAGCCAACTTAAAAACATCCGGCTTTGAAGGGGTTAATCTTGCAGGACCTGAATTTAGAGAAGTTCAGTATTATAACATTACATTTGAACAGCTTTCTAAAGTGAAGACATGATCCTTTCCTTTATCATCAAAATTTAGTTCTGTATCAACTAACTAATATGGAATTATCACATTAGAAAGATATTTTCTGCAGCATTGTACCTAAAGTTCTGTAAAATCTGATTGACTCTATGTCCTTTTTTCTTTCACCACAAAACTAGGATTTATCGTTTTGCTGATGCGTAAGTCTTCATACAAAGACTATATATCCAAAACTGTCACAGGAATATGAATCTTCATTGAGTTACATATTCCAGCATAATTATAATATTTTCATGATATTTAAATTGATAGTGCTTTTTTGCATGTTAAGTGGACTTTTTGTTTTAATGTTAGTGACTATATTAGCAAGTAGCATTCTATTCTCAGCTTTAATGGGAATAATCTAACTTAATGGGGAATTAGTTAAAAAAGCGAATGATACAATGGTTTTGCCACCAAAGATCTGTATCAAAATATATCCCCCTAGATGGAGTGAAGTCCAGGGGAATATGTAGCCAGTGATGCAATCGTTTTGCCCAAACTATGGGGGCGGGTAGGAAAGCAACGAGAAACCCACCCGATAAATAAAATTAGGGCTATAATATGTAACTGTATAAATATAACTTAAGTATAAGAGTGTTAGACAGTGAAACTTTGGCTAGTTTCATAACCCAAAAATGCAGATATTTAATCACAAAAACTGTGCATAAAATGAAAATCTAAAAACAGAAGCTTGGTAAATAGAAGTATTGGCTCTAGATAATGTTTATGATGAAATAAAGTAATATAGAGCCAATTGAAATTTAAAGATTCTTTGATATAATGTAATAAAAGTAGATTTGACTTTAAAATTTGAATCTATTACATGTATCTATATTCACTGATTAGCAGGCCCATACCCACTGGTTGGTGTTAGGCTTCCACGCCCAATCACAGCTAGGGTAATACTGGCCTAGGTAGTAATGGGCACGTGGTCTGTTGTTGTAGCCATAATAAACCCTACCGTGATGGACCACACCGTGATGTCCACCGCGATGGACCGTACCGTGATGTCCACCACCGCGATGTCCACCACCGTGATGTCCGCCACGACGTGCAGCACCAGCCGTCACTGCTGTTAAAGATACTAAGAAAAGGACTACTAACAAAATTGCCAGTATCTTTTTCATTCTACTAGGTGGTTGTTTCAACATTTAGTTCTCTCCTTTTTCATCAAATTTGATAAAATCTTAATTCATTTAGTACTATATTTTCATTGATATAATAAAATGCTGGATAACCGGAAATAAGTAGGCCAATTAATTTCAAGTGTTCCAATGGCTCCAGATGTTCCAGGAGTTCCATAAGTTCCATGAGAATTAATTCAATGCATTTTTTATTTCTGGTGGAACTTAGAAAATGAAGAGATTTTAGCACAAAAACTATGCATCAAATCGGGGAATGATCCAATGGCTCTTCTCCATCATATTTGTAATTCTCATTTTTTCTAGTTGTGATATGAGAGATAATTCAACTTTGTTATTTGAACATTATTATAGTCTTATATACTATACCATAATCAACATGAAGATATAACTTTATAAAAAAATAATAAGTAATGTTCACTAAACAATATATACTAATGATCATTAACAATAATTAGGAACTTGGATAATTAAACTGAAAATTATATTCTAATGCTCTAGTATAGATCAAAAAATAAGATAGCAAAAGATAACCGGGATTGAAAGACTAATTGCAAGTTTGTAGATAGTATATTTTTGAGTTTAATTGTGTAAGTCCTAAACCGATTAAAATTGGATCAGACTGAAAAAAATGTGAGTGTAAATACATCCACAAGAGATTCATATGGAGTTAAAATATGACTAGACGAATTAAAAAGACACTTGTTATTCTACTGGTAGTTGGCTTATTACTATCAGTGACAGCTGTATCAGTAAGTGCTGCAACAGGGCCACATGGCACAAACGGTGCAACCGGTAGCAATGGAAAAGCAGGTTCATATAGCAATGGAGTAGCCGTATACCCCACAGGCGGCGGAGCAGGTGGAAACGGTGGAAGTGTAAGTGGTACCAACGCAGTAGGTGGAACCGGCGGAACCGGCGGAGTAGGCGGAGCAGGTGCTATGAATCCAACTTCGGGAGTTCCTAATTGGCAAGCAAAACCGGGTTACTCAACACCAACTAGCGAACCCGGCGCAGTTGGTGGAACAGGCGGAAACGGTGGTATAGCTAGTGGATCTTACTCAGTTGGTGGTGCAGGTGGCACCGGTGGACAAGGTGGAGCCGGTGGAAACGGTAACTCAGCCTTCGGTGCAGGTGGAGCTGGCGGAACCGGCGGCCAAGGCGGAGCAGGCGCAAGCAATTATGGAACCAGTGTAGAAACTAATGTAGTTGGCGGAGCAGGCGGAGCCGGTGGAACAGGTGGCCAAGGCGGCCAAGGCGGCTTAGGAGAATCCGGCGCAGTTGGTGGAACAGGTGGCCAAGGCGGTGCAGGTGGATCAGCCAGTGGAACTAACTCAGTAGGCGGAGCCGGTGGACAAGGTGGAACAGGTGGACAAGGCGGAACAGGTGGACAAATATATACATGGACCACAACCAACGGAGTAAACGGACAAGGTGGACCCGGCGGAAACGGCGGAATAGGCGGACAAGGCGGAAACGGCGGAGCAGCCACTGGGACAAACGCAAAAGGCGGCGCAGGCGGAGTCGGTGGAACAGGCGGCCAAGGTGGACCCGGCGGAGCAGCCAGTGGACCCGGCAAACCCACTGGACCCGGCGGAAACGGCGGAAACGGCGGCCAAGGTGGAAATGGTGGTACAGCTAGTGGAACTAACTCAGTTGGCGGCGCAGGTGGAAATGGCGGAACTGGCGGAGCAGGCGGATATTCCTTAAGCGGAAATGGTGGATATGCTGGAAACGGCGGACACGGCGGTGCAGGCGGAGCAGCCAGTGGAACTAACTCAGTTGGCGGTGCTGGCGGAAACGGCGGAAACGGTGGACAAGGTGGAAGTTCCGGCTCCCCACAAAACGCCAGATCTGGCGGAATAGGTGGAATAGGCGGACAAGGTGGCATAGGTAATGCTAAGAATGGCGCTGCAGGCAAAAATGGTGCTACGGGCCCCAATGGTACATAATGTAATTGCTGGAATGGGAATAGTCTAAAAACAAATAGTCTTAAAACCAAAAACAAATAGTCTTAAAACCAAAAACAAACAGTGTTTAAACCAAAAACAAACAGTGTTTAAACCAAAAACAAACAGTGTTTAAACCAAAAACAAAGGGTCTTTAAAAAAAATTATCAATATCCATCTTTACTAAAATCCATCGATCAAATTTGGTTGGGTTTTCTATTTTAACTGTTGGCTATTGATAATGTTTTTTATTTTTAATCCAATCGTATTTGTTGTATCAAAATATACCAATCAACTGATTTGTTGTAAGCAAATTATTTACAGTCATTAAATAAATCTGAAATATGATTAAATTTTCATTTTTGAGAAAAAGAAGGAAAAAGCTAATACGATTTTCGATAACGAAGGGGCATTTCAAACATTTGGTTTAATATTTTAATATTTAATTATAGATAAACAGATATGTAAGTCATTTGCGCAATAATTTTAATTATTTTTTGCTATTATAGGGCTATAATTCTTGATCTTAAACTGCTTTTCCTAGGGTTTTAATTTAAACATACTCATTTAATTGTTTGGAACAGTGCAATCCGCATCTACAATATTATATGTCATGCTAAAAAATGCATAGGCGTGCTATAAAAAAACCTCTCATTCCAGATAAAGTTTTACATTAGAACTTCTACATCAATGGGAAAATAAGAAACAAAATATTTGTCAGTAAAACTATTTGCTTTCCATTCTTTGTAATGAAGGGAAAAATAATAAGCACTTCAGCAGACTCTAAAAATAAATAGGGCAATATCGATTAACAGAAGGAATATCATTATTGCCCTGAAGATTAGGTGACCAACCCTTATACTTTATGCATGGAGTTTGCATTTACAAACATGAAGTTAGCAACAATAATCATTTGTTTAGGTAGTTAGTGAGACAATAAAGCCGATGCTTTAAAACTTATTTTACCCTAACAGTTTAACTCGTTCTGCTAATATACTGGGAAATTCCTGCTTTTCATTGGGAGGAAAAAGTTACAGAATCAACTACACTTTATAGAACTTTAGGTAAACTGCCAGATCTATATAATTATTATTTTCTTATTTTTATATTTACGATGCTTGTTTAAGTTAATTAGTTCCAAGGTGGAAAAATTCTATCGGATAACCAGGTTATTCAATCAGTACAAGGCAAAAGATATTCATCGTGTCGGATATGTCCTTCAAAACTTCGATACGATATCCATTATTTCTCACCGTGCTGTAAACGTCTATTCCACAACTTTCCATCGATGGCCTGGCGATCTTTGGATTCCTGCAATCCTTCAGTGTGCATTCTGCACAAAGATTACATGGCCCAGCGCTTAACGCAAAAGCCTTATAGTACCCAGCAAGGAAGATGTCTCTTTCAAGCGTGGTGATGATCTTTGTGATGATCCTTGTGGTGACCTTTATCTTCTCTAGCAGGTCTTCTGTCTCTTTGTCGACATTTGCTGTAAAATGCACTAATAATGCGTATTCATAGCAATCTACCATTTCTCTAGTCTCATGATGTGTAGGTGAATTAGGCGGACAGCAAAGACTTTTGTTATACTCCTGAGATCCATACCTACACTTCCATCTGGTCCATTCCGCTGTGATTATACTATCTGTTTTTATAATCTTGGCATCGTTGGCACCTAGCTTGACAGCCATCTCAATGAATTCCTTATACTTTTCCAGATTATTCACTCCAAAAAAATAGTACTTTTCATCACAATGGCTATTTTTAATTTTTTTTTCAGTGATTTCCTTTAATTGTTGTCCTTACTCACTGGTTAGCAGGCCATACCCACTGGTTGGTGTTAGGCTTCCACGCCCAATCACAGTTAGGGTAATATTGGCCTAGGTAGTAATGGGCACGTGGTCTGTTGTTGTAGCCATAATAAACCCTACCGTGATGGACCACACCGTGATGTCCACCGCGATGGACCGTACCATGATGGACTGCAAATGATTCGACTGAAATAAATTGCAATATCTGCAAGAATGAGTTAATTCAATGCTGCCAAGTTAATAAAGTTAAGAATCTCCCTTGAGTTATAATGCACTGATGACTTTTTTTATACAGTTAAACTTTCGTATTAAATAAGCAGTGAGACTCTCAACTTAGTTTTTATTTAAGGTTTTTATCTTTAAATTTCGCGTGCCAAGTGAAACGTTTTTATATTAAGATGTATGGGTAGTCGCTGTATGCTCAGTATGAAGAGCAAACCAATGCACCGTCCACCACTCCACAATTTGCACCATAACTGCCAATGCTACCATAGCTACCATAATTGACATGGCCGATACCCTGGGTGCCATAGCCGAAACCATGGTCACCGTATCCACCATGGGCACCGTGTCCACCGTGCCCACCGCCACCGAATCCACTGCCACCGTGAGCTGATGCTAGGCCTAATTCATAAAGGCCATCGTTCTCCAAGCCGTCGAATGCACTCGCTGCTGCTGCTGTCAAAGACAAAACAAAAAGAACACCGAGCAAAATAGCCAATATATTTTTCACTCTACTAGATGAGTGTTTTAACATTCATTTCACTCCTTTATCGATATTAGGACATTTGCATGTGATTTTTAGTTCAATTATGTAAGTTCAGAATGATTATTAATTATCACAACTATATATTAATTATTTTATACTAATTGTTATTTATATTTTAAAAGTGCCGTCTATATTTCATTTATTGATTTTTGATACTGTATAATATGAAAATAAAAAATTATATATTAAGAAGCAGAGTGGTTAGGGTATCTCCGAACTAGAAACCAGTATTGAGATTAACAGTCTCAACACTCATTGGTATAAATGAAAACCGAATAACAGGAAACAAGTAGGCTAATTAATTCAAAGTGTTCCATGAGCTCCATATGCTCTACAAGTCCCAGAAGCTCCATAGGCAATAAATCACTATTTTCTTATTTCGTGTGGAACTGGGAAATTCAGAGATTTTAATACAAAAACTATGCATGGTTGTCTTCTATTACTTGGTCGATATTTTCAATATTAAACTCCCAGTACAATAAATGAGTCCTACTTATTTAAACTAAGTAAGTCCTAAATAGCTAAAAACAGCTACCTATCATGTATAGACGTCACCTGCATAATCTGGTTGGTTTACGGCTGCATAATCTTCGTTGGGGTTCCCTTCATAATATGGTGTATCATAAATACCGCCGGGTCCATAACCGCCTTCTTCGCCATAGCCCCCTTCTCCGGCATGGCCGCCACCGCCGCCACGTGCACTTGCTGCCACTGCTGTCAATGATACTACAAAAAGGACTGCCAGCAAAATAATTAGCACCTTTTCCATTCTACTAGATGAGTGTTTTAACATTTATTTCACTCCTTTATGACGAAAATTAGTAATTATACTGAAATTCGTTCTTGGTAATTATTCGAGCTACAAAGAATTAATTGGTTGATATCTATTACTATTACATCAATTAATTTTGATGAACTACATTACTTACTGCGTTTGTTAGTTATTTTAAATTAATTATAAAAAAATAGTTTCTGAATAAAATTTATTCTCCTATAAGATATTTTAACATTAAACAACAATTTGATATTAATTATGTTTTTATTATTTTTGGAAATCTTCACAAATTGTTGTTGTTTGGCAATATCAACAGGTTAATATTGTTCTATGGATAGCCTTTGTGTTAAAACCACTTTCTCATTTACTTTTCTAATGAATTAACCATTAAGTTAGATTATTCCCATTAACGCTGAGAATAGAATACTACTTACTAATATAGTCACTAGCATTAAAATAAAAAGTCCACCTGCCATGCACAAAAGCACTATCATTTTAAATATCATAAAATATTATAATTATGCTTGAATATTTAACTCAATGGAGATCCATATTTTTGTGATAGTTTTTGATACATAGTTTTTGTATGAAGACTTTCGCATCAGCAAAACGATAAATTCTATATTTTGTAATGATAGAAAAAGGACATAGAACCAATCGGATTTTGCAGAACTTTAGATACATTGCTGCAGAAAATATCTTTCTAAGATAATAATTTCATCCTAGTTAGTTGATACATAACTAAATTTTCATGATGAAGGAAAAATGATTATCGCATTAAGAAAAAAGCAAAGTCAGATTTGTAAGAATCCAAAACAAAATGCAAAAATGATATGCAAGTGAATATTTTGGAAATAAACCAAAAATGGTGTTTCAGATCTCAACGATTATGGAAATTTAGAATTTCGATATAACAAGTTAAATGACAACTGGTATCTTATTATTATTATCACCTTCATAAAATACAATTTTAACTCTTTCTTCCATAATTAGTCCTTGAGTTATTACCTCGTCTAACTTTGGTCTGATCCTATTAATTTTCTCTTCAAGATCAGATGCTTCGATAAGTATTGGCAGGTCAGTTGCTAAGCGTAATATAGAAATGGTTTGAATGCGGCTTTGATTTCTAAATCCCATGATACCTCTAAAGACCGTTGCTCCTGCTATTCCTTCAGCTTTTAACATTTCTATAATATGTTCATATAGTGGTTTTCCTTTGTACCGGGCAGATTCCCCTATAAATATTCTCAATAGTATGGCTGTTGACTCTCTTCTCATTTGATTTTTCCTCTAAGTTTTCATTTAATTCGTTTTCATTTTATCCCTCATAGAAAAATGTTAAAGTAGAATTTCGTTCATAAAATAATATAAAGCGAGAAGGAAGATAATACTGTCGATTCTACACAAAAGATCATGATAATATCAAAGAGTTAGCTCTTCAACTATTAAGATATAAATTCAATTGTAACCCTATTGTACTTGATAATGTACCCCAAGTGGGAATTTTAAGGAATTTAAAGAAAGTAAAGTAGCTTTTTACCGGCCTAAACGTTTACTGGATACAAAAAGTTGAGTAGGTTACAAGTTACTTCAATTGAAAAATGAGCTTATACTTGTAGAAAAATTTAAGTATCCGGGCTGTCATAAATACTATAAAGGTAATGGAGTCTACCTTAAATTGCTTGAATAGCTGATGACCCCTACCAAGTAATGGAGATAGGTTATGCAAGCGGATATGATTCCACTTATTATAGGCGCTTTGATTCTAATAGCAAGTTTTATCTCTTTAAAGCTAGGCCTGTCAGTTGCTATTATCGAGTTAGTTATTGGTGCTCTGGCAAGTAATCTGGGATTAATACGGACTGAAGAATGGATGACTTTTATCGCCAGTTTTGGCGGCATCCTCCTAACGTTCCTTGCTGGGACAGAGATCGATACAGAGCTAATGCGAGAGAAGTTTAAGGAATCTTTTCTTATCGGAGCCATGTCATTTTTGGCCCCATTCATCGGCGTTTTCCTGTTCACATACTTTATAGCTGGCTGGGCCATGTCGGCATCTCTGATTGCAGGAACTGCATTATCGACTACTTCACTAGCAGTTGTGTATTCGGTACTTGTTGAGACTGGCCTATCGAAGACGCAGGTCGGCAAGCTTTTGATGGCATCGACGTTTTTTACGGATATTGGTACAGCCATTGCATTGAGTGTGTTATTCCTCAAACCGACAATATACACATCAGTGTTCATTGTTGTGTCGTTGATTGTCATTTATCTGGCAGTCAAATTTTCCCACCATATATTCCACAATCCCCTATTAAAGAACAAGGTAATCGAGCCAGAGATCAAATATTTGTTTCTCTTACTGCTAATATTCATGTATTTCGCCAACTTGGGGGATGGCCAGGCGGTACTACCTGCATTTGTCCTTGGACTGTTTATGTCCCGACACTTTGTGGAAACTTCGGAAACTAAGGACGTCAGAAACCGGCTGAGAACAGTATCTTATGCAGTCATTACGCCAATATTCTTCATTCTCGGCGGTATGAGAATATCTTTCCCCCTGATTATAAGCGCTTTTGGGATATTCATTATCCTGTTTGCCATTAAGTTCATCATGAAGTTCATTGGCGTATTCTTCCTAGCAAAAAAGTATATTCCTGGTGGAAGTATGTATACAACGCTCTTGATGAGCACCGGCTTGACGTTCGGTACAATATCAAGCGTATTCGGGCTTACAGCAGGCTACATTAATAATGTTCAATATTCGGTTCTTATCGGCGTGGTCGTTGCCAGTGCAGTTATACCCACGTATGTCGCACAGAAGTGGTTTAAGCCTGTCCACTCAGAAGACATTCTAGATATGAATGGCAGCTTCAACGGTAACGCAAGGTAATGACAACACACAAAATGTATGGAATCCCCTAGCTAATCGATAGAGAATTTGCTTATGTGGACTATATAAACAACCAGCTCCTCCGGATAGAAGAGAAACTCGGAAACAAAGCGGTATTAAAAAAGAACAAAGGATAGTTGCAATCGTTACAAAGCAACTAGTTAATAAGTAAAAATAATCAAGGCGCGTTTATATGACTGAACGACAAGTAGAAATTGTGATTATTGAAATTCCAAAAGGAAGTCGGAACAAATACGAATATGATAAAAAAATGAAAGTCATTAAATTCAACAGAATGCTTTATTCTTCAATGGTATATCCCTGTGATTATGGTTTTTTTTCCTGATACTATAGCACTTGACGGTGATCCTTTAGATGCCCTTGTTTTAACATGGGAACCTACATTTCCAGGATGTGTAATAGATGTATATCCTGTCGCATTATTTGATATGGAAGATGATAAAGGAATAGATGAAAAGATACTCTGTGTTCCAAAGAGTGACCCATTATGGAATTATAGAGAAACAATTGAGCAGATTCCCCCATACTTATTAAAGGAAATCACTCACTTTTTTGAAACTTATAAGAATTTAGAAAACAAACACGTGACGATTATTGGTTGGGAAGGTCTCAAAACAGCAGTCGATATACTCCAAAAAGCTAAATCTCGATATGTTAACCAAAGCAAATAATCATAGAGAACTTATAATCTTTATTGATGCAGAGTTTTTGTGTTAAAAACTATGTGTATTTTTGTGTTAAAAACTATGTGTATTATACTAGTCGATGCTTCTTTTTTCTGTTATTGTGAACCTAATAGTGAATTCCGTCTCATTATTCCTTTTCAGCTCAAGTTCTCCATCTAACTGATCTACTAGGGTGGTTATCAACTGTATGCCAAGACTGTGGGGATTTTCTAAATCGATACTTTTAGGTATACCTATCCCATCATCGGAAATTTTCAAAATGAAACTAGTATTCTTAAAGCCTTTATATTTGAGTTCTTCCCTGCTATTTATATGTTCTCCGTTTTCATCTCTACGTAATTTGATATGAATGCTCCCTTCAGCTCTCTCTAAAAATGCATGTTTGAAAGAGTTTGAAACTAGCTCATTAACAATTATTCCTAAAGGAATAGCAGTATCCATATCTAAGAATATATTTTTTTCCATATCCATGTGCAGGTGTATATTTTTACTATTTACTCTGTAAGTCCGGAAAAGGTTTTCAACCAATTCTCGAATGTATATCGAAAAATCTAGAGTTTCGAATCCTTCACCTTTGTATAATTCCTCGTGAATAAGAGCCATAGATATCACTCTATCTTGGCTTTCTCTGAAAGCTTCCAGAATTTCCGAATCCTTAACACACTCTCTATTTCTAAACTTCTCAGCCTGAAGATCAAGTAGAGAAGATATCACTTGCAAATTGTTTTTGATTCTATGGTGGATTTCTTTCTTTTTAGCGTTTTCAGCTTTCACTTGAAATTTTTCGTTCTCAATATGCAGTGTAATATCTCTAACAATAGCTGAGATAGCCACAAGCTCTCTAGATGCATCAAAAACCGGAGAAAGAGCTATTGAAACATATATTAACTTACCACTTTTTTTTACCCTTGAAGTTCTGTAGTACTGGATCTTTTCTCCTAGCTTAACCTTTTCAATTAACTTTTTTGTTTCATCTTTGAGATTTTCTGGTGCGAGTATAGATACATCTTTCCCTATAATTTCTTTCGATGGA
>Ga0326728_10007875_pt1 | contig 26878 bp, 33 predicted proteins | sample MB3enrmetagenome_FD_207602 | JGI IMG/M metagenome (GOLD analysis project Ga0326728, IMG submission 207602) | Lab enriched peat soil microbial communities from McLean, Ithaca, NY, United States - MB31MN | ecosystem: Environmental > Terrestrial > Soil > Wetlands > Peat | place: USA: New York...
GACAGTTCCGAGCTTTGAGTTTCAACCTGCGTCGTACCGCTGCCCACGACTTCCACGGTCGTGCCGATCGCCCCCACCGTCATGCGGGCGGAAACCTCGTTCACGGAAGCGACCGTGACGGTCACAGCTCGCTTAAACGTCGAAAAACCAGGAGCGGAAATACTCACTTCGTACGGAGCCGGAGGCAAATTCGATAGATTGTAGCCACCATTGGAACCCGTGGTTGCTGTACGCACAGCCCCAGTCGAAGTATCGGTCGCGGTAACTTTTGCGCCGCTCACAACCGCACCTGTGGGGTCGGTCACTGTTCCGGTAATCGAACCCGTTTCGGTCTGCCCGAAAGCAAAGACCGAGAAGAGCGCAAACATCAGAAACACGATTGCAAATCTAGATTTCACGAAAGTCCTCCTCGTTGAGAACGCGATTCTGGATCACACACAACCACAAAACGTTTAACAGAAGCAATTCCCTGACCAACGCGTATCAGCCAATAACATTGTTATTTCAATAAGTTACGAGTCCAGCGCAATGGAAAATACAAAAAATGGAATCCGCTGCCACCGTCGGATACCTACTTTCATAGGTATGCTCATATGATCTTGGGACCAGACACCTCTCTCTCAGGACAAGGATCGCGCCATTCCAGGCACCTTCTTAGGTCGCGTTCACCGCACTGGTTCCGATGCCGTCTCTCCATCTTTCCCTATCCCCCTCTAGCTGACGCGCCGTCACTCGGACGACCGACGGTCGATGCTAGAATCAACACGTCTCGTGAACCGGCCTTCCATTGCGGAATCCCATGCGGCGGCGAAGAAGCTCGACGCCGTGCCGATGCTCGATCTGCAGCGGCAGTACCAGGCGATTCGCGAAGATATTCTCGCCGCGGTGGAGCGGGTCTGTTCGTCACAGCAGTTCATTCTCGGTCCGGAGGTCGAGGCGCTCGAGCGTGAGATTGCCGCGCTGACGGGAGCGGCCTCGGCGGTCGGTTGCGCGTCGGGCACGGAGGCCCTCTGGCTGGCGCTGGTCGCCGCGGGCGTAAAGCCCGGAGACGCTGTCATTACCACAGCTTTCAGCTTCTTTGCCTCGGCCAGCGCAATCGTGAGAGCCGGGGCAACTCCGATTTTCGTGGACGTCGATCTCGGTACGCTGAATCTCGATGCGGCGCTGGTTGGCCGGCAACTGCGCGATCGGCGCCTGCGCACAAAGCAACCCGAAAGTATTCGGGCGATTCTTCCCGTGCATCTTTATGGGCAGTGCGCCGACATGGACGCGTTCGACCGTATCTCGCAGGAATTCGAAGTTGCAATTGTCGAGGACGCTGCCCAGGCCATCGGCGCCGAATGGAACGGGCGCGGCGCAGGCTCGCTCGGCGTAACCGCCGCCTTCAGTTTCTATCCCACCAAGAACCTCAGCGCTTACGGTGACGCGGGCATCGTCACCACTACGACTCCGCGGATGGCCGAGCACATGCGGCAGCTCCGCAACCATGGCAGTCCGCGGCGCTACTACCACGACGAATTTGGCTGGAACGGGCGCATGGACGCCATTCAGGCAGCCGTGCTGCGCGTGAAGCTGCCACACATCGCGGATTGGAACCGGAGCCGCCAGCAGCACGCCGCAACCTATGACCAGCTGTTCGCCAGCTCCGGGCTGATCTCCAAGCAAACTTCCAGCCAGACTTCGAGCCAGACTCCGAGCCAGACATCAAACGACGGCGCCGCGCCGGTGCGCTTGCTGGCGCGGAGTCCGCAAGCCAAACACGTGTTTCATCAGTACGTGATTCGCGCCCAGCGGCGAGACGAACTGCGCCAATTCCTCGTGGACCGAAAGATCGGATCGGAAATCTACTATCCGCTGCCGTTGCACTTGCAGCCGGTCTTCTCCTACCTCGGACTGAAGGCAGGAGACATGCCGGTTTCCGAACAAGCCGCCCGCGAAGTGCTCGCCCTGCCGATGTTCCCGGAGTTGAACGAGGCCGAGATCGGCAGAGTAGTCGAAAGCATTGCCGATTTCTACTCATGAACGGCGTTTCACCGCCGAGACGCCGAGGTCGCGGAGAACACCTTATAAGGATGTTCTGATTAAGTCCTTGGCGTCCTCCGTTCACCCCTGTGTACCCTGTGGTTTATGCTTTCTGCCGACACCTGATCAGAATTTCCATGAAGCAGGACTGTCATGAAGCAGGATTGTCATCCTGACCCTGAGCGCAGTCGAAGGGGAAGGACCTGCTTTTTCTCCGCGACCTCGGCGTCTCGGCGGTGACAGGGTTATCGCTTCCGCCGCGCCCTTTGCTTCTGCGCCGCCCGCGCTGGCTCTTCTCCCGGCGCGTACACGCGCCGCACAATCGGAGTATTGAGCTTGTATTTGCGCTCGGTCACGTTGCCGTTGTCGTCCTTCACGCGAACGGTGAACGCGGGCAGCACGCCCTCCTTGTCGAAGCTCTCCTGTGAAACAGTCACCGGCAGAACGCCTTCCATGCGCTCGCGATAGGCTGTCTCATAGCGATGGCGCTTCACGTTCCAGGTGAATACGCGAATCTGGTTGAAGTCAAACGGCAGGCCATCCTTGGGTTCGGTGACCACGGTCAGGTACTGCGCGACTTTCTTGTCTCCATCCTGCACCTGATCGAGCACGAAGAACGCAACGATCCTCTGGCCTTCCGCGTATTGCGCAACCTCGAGCGGGATGTCGAGATCGATCATGCGTCCGAGCACCCATCCGACGCGTTCGTGAGAGTCGCGCACCAGCCACCAATCCTCAATCACCGGCGCCGGCTCTTTTTTGTCTTGCGGATTGTTGCCCGGCGCGGCGGAGCGCGACGGCGGCGCGACTATGCCCGGTTTCTCGGCCGTGCCGCGCTTCAGCAGTGATAACTTTTCGCCGGAAGAAATCTGATAGAGATGTTCGGTTTCGCGTCCCGGCTCGACGTGCAGATTGGTGTCGTTGCGCGTCGTGCCCTGCGCCTGCACGGGATCGTTTTCGTTGTCCGCGGTCAGCTTCTGGAGCCGATCGTAGACCTCCTCACTGACGAGGTAGCGCTGCTCCACCCATCCCATGGCGCCGGTCGCGGTGCGCACTTTGACAAAATGGCGGTCATGGTCGAGCACTTCGACGCGCTCGCCGTTCTTCACCACTCCCGTTTTCTCATACACGGCCGCCACGTGGTCGCGCAGGTTGGCTTGGACGCCGGAAACGTAAGCGATCTCCAGCACACGCCCGCGAGACTTGCAGCCCGCAAGAAAAATCGCGCTCGCCAGGCAAAGCGCGACGGTCGTCGATCGGAGCAGAGATGCAGGGATAAACTTCACTGGATTGAACTTTTACTATAGCGCGGCGTGATGGCGCTGGAAAGTAGCTCTCGAGGGCAGTGCAAGCCCTTCTTGGGCGAGGATATGCGTCCGCGAAATCGGGTATGTTGCAGGTTTCAGGAACTTCACACCACAACGTAGCAAGAAACGCGACGGTAGGACATGGGCGCCCTGCAAGAGTCGGGGCGCCCCCTAGGTGTTGAAGGTAATATAGGCCGTAGCCGTGATGTTCGTACCGGTATACGTCGCAATCAACGTATACTGCTGGCCGGCGGTTTCGGTACTATCGCCCGTGCAGTAAATGCCATTGCCCGCGCTGTTCGTGTCGGAGTAGGAACAGGTAATGCTTGTAACTGCCGTTCCGTTAAGGTACGCCGTAAGGGTCGCAACGTTGCTTATATCGGTCGATCCGTTTACCGTCACAATATAAGGCTGGGACGTTGTTCCATCCAGCGGACTTACGGTCTGGGATGACGGCTTTATAGCCATCGTGGAGACAGTGAGATAAACGGTGAGAGTAGCCGTGTTGCTTACGTTTTGTGCACTGGCGGTGATGGTAGATTGGCCTGGCGTAACCCCGCTTATCGTCGCGTTGCCGCAGGGATTCCCATTGGCGCAAGCCCCGGTGATGGCTGCCACTTGCGGTTCACTCGTCGACCAGGATACCCCGCTCGTCAGGTAGCTACCTTGGTTATCGCTGTTGACAGCATAAGCTGACAAGGTGCCTGTCGACTGATATTGGACCGATGGAGAGCTCGGATTAATGTTGAGCGAAGTCAACGTCGGCTTGACGAAGAACCCCTGGCAGCCGACCCCGAAGGCCACTGCAACCAGAACCGTAAAAGCAAGTGTCAACGCCAGTTTGCGCCCAATCAACATAGATGACCGCCTCAGATAGCGTAATTTTAGCAGAACGCTCGGCCTTCGCTCGATCCTCGATAGTGCATGGCAGGGGTCGTCCCCTTGCCACACTGCTCGCCGCGTGCCCAAAGCGTTCTCGAATATTAAGAACGGGGCGTCGTCCGGAACTTGCGCGGTGTTTTCTGGCAGGCTGAGGATTTCCGGCGCCGCAAGCAAAATGCACAGGCCCTCCCCCGACTGGCTCAGGGGCAGGATGACAAAATTTGGACAGGGGCACCACCGATTCGTCACAACGCCCCTGTTTGGTTGTCACTGCCTTTCTCTCTGTCTGGGTCATCATCATTCATAAGCGTTGTCATCCTGACCCTGAGCTAGTCGAAGGGGAAGGACCTATGCATTCCGCCGACCGTCCCTGCTACTGCGTTTACATCCTGACAAACCGATCCAAGACGCTTTACGTCGGCGTTACAAACAGCCTCCGGCGGCGCGTTTGGGAGCACAAGTCTGGAATTGGATCGGAGTTTTGCAAGAGGTACAAGATCGATCGGCTCGTTTACTACGAAAGCTTCGACGACGTGCGCAACGCGATTGACCGCGAGAAACAAATTAAAGGTTGGCTCCGGATGAAGAAAATTCAGTTGATTGTCTCGGTGAATCCTTCGTGGAGCGATCTGAGTGAGGGGTGGTACGAAAGGCATCTCTATCAGCCGGAGAGTGCGTAGGTCCTTCGCTTCGCTCAGGATGACAACTTTATCTTAAAAACTGACAACTGACAGCTGATAGCTGACTCCCTACTTCCCCCGCTTCTTTCCGGAGTTCGCGATGCGCTCGTCAATTGGCTTGCGGGAGGCAAAACCTTCGCTGGTTCCGTGCCAATGCGCGATCGTGGGCTCGCCCAGCTTCCAGCAGAGCAGCAGAATCTCGCCTTCGACCTTGCAGGGGAAATCGAGCAAGCCGATGTCTAGATCTTTCACCTGCACGCCGGTAGCGTCGATTTCGGCGAGGGCGTCCTTGATGCGCCGAATCGCCCGCTCGCGCTCCGCCTTGCGCCGCGCCAGATGGACCACATTCAATATCATGCCTCCGTTAAGAAAAACGCGGTGCGCCGTCTCCTGCAACTCGGCGTCCACGTCTTCAATCAACTTCTTGCCGTTGATCGCCTGCCGGAGCAGCGACTCCAGAATCGGCAACAGCATATGCGCTTCATCGAGGGTAAAGGTGCGATCGGACATGTTTTTCTATTTTACAGCTTTGCCGAGGTTTCAGAGTTTTGGGGTTTCAGGGTTTTCAGGACGCGTCATTTTGTGTTCGACTATCGGCATGGAAGGAAAGGTTCCGGCGGGCTCCAGTGCCACTCCGCGCAATGTTTACGTCTTCGGCCTGACCTCGTTCCTCAACGACACGGCCAGCGAAATGGCGTACTGGGTCCTGCCCGCTTTTCTCACATCGCTTGGCGCTGGACCAGCGCAACTTGGGATCATCGAAGGCATTGCCGAAAGTGTGGCTTCTTTCGCCAAGCTTTTCTCGGGCTACCTGACCGACAAGGTCGCGCGCCGCAAGCCCATCGTAGTTGGCGGATACTTTGTGGCTAACGCGGTGAAGCCTCTGCTGGCGCTGGTTTCCTCGTGGTGGCAAATTCTCGGGATTCGTTTTTGCGATCGCTTTGCCAAAGGCGTCCGCGGAACCGCCCGCGACGTAATGGTGGCCGAGTCGGTCGACAAGTCGGCGCTCGGTTCCGCCTACGGACTGATTCAAGCCATGGACTCCGCCGGGGCCATCGCCGGCCCGCTGCTGGCGCTGGCCGTGATCGGACGCTTCGGCATGAGGGGCGTGTTCGCGTCCGCTGCGTTCCCTGGAGCGCTGTGCGTGCTGGTCGCATGGCTCGGTATCCGCGAGGTTCGGCGCGCACCAGTGGAGCGACGGGCGTCCTCGCGAGCCTGCCCTGAGCGAAGCCGAAGGGTCCCCGTTGAACGTGGCGTAACGTCAGCCCACTGGCTGCCAAAATTGCCGCTTGGCTTCTACTACGTGCTGGCCGTGGTCACACTGTTTTCGCTGGGAAATTCGAGCGACATGTTTCTCGTGCTGCGCGCTGGAAACATCGGCATTCCCGCGTCGCGCGCGCCGCTGCTGGGATTGGTCTTCAACATCATGTTCACGCTGACGTCGTGGCCGGCCGGCAAGTTCAGCGACCGCTTCTCGCGTTCGGCCATCGCCGCCGCGGGGTACTTCGTTTTTGCTATCGTCTATTTTGTCTTCGCGCTCGCGCCGTCACAACTGGCGATCTGGCTGACCATGGCCTTCTACGGACTCTTCTACGCGCTGACCAATCCCGTGCTCAAGGCACTGGTGGTCGAAAGCGTGGCCGGCGATGTCCGCGGCCGCGCGCTTGGAGTTTATTCGTTTCTCACCAGCGTGACCACGCTGCTCTCGAGCGTCATCACAGGAGCGCTTTGGAAGGTCTATGGCCCGGCAGTGCCGTTCTACTTTTCGGCCGGAATCGCGACCGTCTCGGCATGCGCCCTGCTCGCCCACCATTCGCCGGCGCGAGACTGATCTATTGAGACGAGACAACGACCATGACGCCGCTTCCCAAAGCGAACTACCACGGAGACACAGAGCCACGGAGAAAACAAGAAACAGGTTCCTCCGTGGCTCTGTGCCTCCGTGGTGAAAAGCCTGCCGAATTCAGGCGACCCTTTGCGACCGCCGCAACCAAAAATACGCGACCACTAAAAAAGCCACGCCGGACACGCTGTCGAGTGCGACATCCCACACCGTGCCGGTGCGCGACGGGATGTAGCTCTGGTGCCACTCATCCATCGCGGCAACAAAGGCGGTCCCCAGCCAGGACAGAAGCGCCGCGCGCAACAATAAGGCATGAATTCGACCGAGCGTAGCTCTCCAGCCACGCAGCAGCAGCAGGCTCAACATGCCGTAGCCGACGACGTGCCCGGTTTTGCGCAAATAGTGATGGAAGACGAGGAAGTGGTAGAAATTGATGTTGCCGAACAGGCGCGTCAACAGCGTGTACAGCATGCTGCCGGTGTGCTCCGACGAGAAGAAGTCGGTGGACTCAAACGCAATGAGGCCGATCCAGACAATCGCTGGCCACCAGGCGCGCGCAAGATTGGGACGGGACACGGTCAAATCGGCCTCGTCCCTCACTCCGCCGCGTAGTTCGGCGCTTCGCGCGTGATCATGACATCGTGGACGTGGCTTTCACGCAGGCCGGCGGCGCTGATGCGCACGAAGCGCGCCTTCTGCTGCAGGTCCGGCACCGTCTCGCACCCGCAATATCCCATGCCCGACTTCAGCCCACCCACCATCTGGTGCACGATCATCGCCACCGAACCGCGATAGGGCACGCGCCCTTCAATTCCCTCGGGCACCAACTTGCCGAGCCGGTTCGAGTCTTCGCCGATAACCGGCGATGCTATCGACGCATCTCCATCCGAGTTCTGGAAGTAGCGCTCGCTCGAACCCGCCGCCATCGCTCCGAGCGACCCCATACCGCGATACGCCTTGAAGGTGCGGCCCTGATACAGAATCAATTCGCCCGGGCTTTCATCCGTTCCCGCAAACATCGATCCGATCATCACCGCGGAAGCGCCCGCTGCCAGCGCCTTGCTGATATCGCCGGAATACTTGATGCCGCCGTCGGCAATCACCGGAACGCCGGAACCGCGCGTGGCCCGCGCCGCCTCGGCAATCGCCGTGATCTGCGGAACGCCGACGCCGGTCACGATGCGCGTGGTGCAGATCGAGCCCGGCCCAATGCCGACTTTCACACCGTCCACTCCCGCGCGCACCAGGTCGCAGGCGCCGTCGAAGGTCGCCACGTTGCCGGCAATCAGCTCCACCTCCGGCAACTTCGCTTTCACCTTCTTGACCGCTTCGATCACGAGCGCGGAGTGTCCATGCGCGCTGTCAATGGCCAGCACATCGACCTTCGCCTGCGCCAGTTCCTGCGCGCGCTCCAGGAAATCGCCCGTAGCCCCGATCGCCGCGCTCACCCGCAGTCGCCCCTTATCGTCCTTGGCGGCGCCGGGATATTTCAGCTTCTTCTGGATGTCTTTGACCGTGATCAAACCCTTCAGGTTGTACTTGTCGTCGACGACGAGGAGCTTTTCGACGCGGTGCTCGTGCAGAATCTCTTCCGCCTGCTCCAGCGTCGTTCCCACCGGCACCGTGATCAGGTTCTTCTGGGTCATCACTTTGCTGATCGGAATATCGAAGCGGGTCTCGAAGCGCAGATCGCGATTGGTGAGAATGCCGACCAGTTTTCCATCCCTCAAAGTAATCGGCACGCCGGAAATCTTGTATTTCTTCATGACTTCGAGCGCGTCGGAAACCTTGGCGTCCGGCGACATGGTCACCGGATCCACGATCATGCCGCTCTCCGACCGTTTCACCTTATCGACTTCGTTGGCCTGCTGCTCGATGGTCAGGTTGCGATGAACAATTCCGAGGCCTCCCTGCTGCGCCATGGCAATTGCCATATGCGACTCGGTCACCGTATCCATGGCGGCGCTGATGATGGGGATGTTCAGCCGGATGTTGCGCGAAAGTTGGGTCTGCGTGTTGGTGTTGGCAGGCACGACTTCAGAACGCGCCGGCAGCAGTAAAACGTCGTCGAATGTGAGGGCTTCGGGGACGGGAAAGTGGATCATAGGATTTCGAAGATGAACTTCTATTGTAGGGAGCAATCGCCGGTCCCGCAAATTCATCCCCCGCCGGTAGTCATCGGAAAATATGCTTCCGGCGGAAAATGACTCGATGTCTCGGTCGCGACGGTTTGCCAAGAGCATCAAACAAGACTACATTCCCGGTTATCTGGCCGATTCTCCCGGAGGCGCTATGTCAGGTCTTTCGCCGTGCCGAGCAATTCTCAAGCTTGCATTGATTCTCAATCTGGCTGCCGGTCCCATCATTCTGAGCGCCCAGCAGGCGCCCGCCGGAGTACCGGGCGTTACCATCCGAGCGAACACGCGCCTGGTCGTTGTCGATGTCGTCGTGACCGACAAGAAAGGCCAGCCCGTTGCCGGCTTGAAAGCCGACGATTTTGCTGTCGAGGAAAATGGGAAAAAGCAGAAGGTTTCCGTTTTCGTTGCGCCCGGGGCAGCGACCGGGCCCAAACCGGAACCAGCCCGTCCCGGCATTCTCTCTAATCATCCGGAGCATGTAGGACCCGCCGGGGTTCCTACCGTGCTGATCCTCGACGCGTTGAACTCTCCCTTCAAAGAGCAAGCCTACGCGCGCTCGCAGATGCTGAAGTATGTGGTTGAGCAAAGCCAGGCTGGCCAGTTCATGGCGGTAGTGGCGCTGACCGACCGGCTGCACGTGCTGCAGCAATTCACCAGCGATCCCCAAGTCTTGTTGACCGCGATCAAGAACTTCAAACCGCAGGAGCAGATTCTCAAGGGCACGCCTCCGCCGCCGGCGTCGGACGTCGCCTTGTCGGGCCTCGGCATGAACTATTACATCTATGGGGGGGTGACCAACGCGGAGGCGGCAATTTATGTCCAAGGGCAGCTCGCCAGCTTCAACAACCTTCAGATCGGATACGATCTTGAGCGGCGCACCCGCATCACCATTGAGGCTATGCGCACCTTGACCCGAATGTTGGGCGGCCTGCAGGGCCGCAAAACCGTGGTTTGGCTCACCGCCGACTTGCCATTCGACCTGATTCCAGAAGATCGCAATGTCAGCGATGCCGAGCTTACGTCCGCGCTCCCCGCGATGGGGAACCAGGCGGTATCCGTCAGAGGAGCGGGCGCTGTCGCGGCCGAGGAGCGGCAACTGCACGGCCAGGAGATCAAGGACGCCGAGTCGCGACTCGCGAACGCTGGCATCGCCATCTATCCCGTGGACTTGCGCGGGCTTGTGGGCGGCATGGAATCGCTTGCTGCGGTCAACGAAAGGCGCGATACCGACGCCAATGGAGCCGGACTCGCGAAGACGGCGATCACGCAGGCCCAAAGCCTCGAGGCCAGCCAGGGCACAATGCGGGAAGTGGCAGCCGAGACCGGCGGCAAAGCATACATGAACGAGAATGAAATTAGGCAGGGCGTCGCGCTGGCGGTGAGCGATAACAACGCCTCCTACGAGATTGGCTACTATCCGGAAAACAGGAAGTGGGATGGCAAGTACCGCAAGATCGCGATTAGAGTGGCACAGGATGGCACGCAAACTCGTCATCGCAAGGGGTACTTTGCCCTCGATCCGATGCAGATCAAGGAGGTCAATGGCGAACAGGACGTTGCGGCAGCGCTCGCGGTCGGCGCGCCGGCGACACAAGTCTCTTTCATGGCTCAACTCAAGCCCACCGATCCCGGCAAGGTTCGCGTCGTCTTTCTCGTCGATGCTCACACCTTGAGCGCCGAGGATTCTGGCGCCAATAAGAAAATGAATGTGACGCTCTACGCTGGCCTGTACGACGCCAGTGGCAAGAGTCTTGCGGTCCACAGCACCAAGGTGGACAGAGCTTTCGACGCCGCCACCTATCAGCAGATCCTCGATCACGGCATGATGGTGCCCATTGACATGGACGTTGCTGCCGGCGCCAAAGAGCTTCGCCTGGCAGTCCTCGATGGCAAGACCGGCTTCATCGGCACGGCGAGCGGGCCGCTCGGACAATAGTTTGAGCACGCAGACGCAAGCACGAAGGGCGTCCGAAACGGACGCCCTTCGCGTTTGCTGAAACATTCCTTCGGCAAATGTGAGACCGCGGGGAACTACTCTTTCTTATCTTTACCCTCAGCCTCATTCGCGGCGATATCTTTCTGCACCTGCGCTTCGGCGTCGGCATTTTCCATCGCCTTGCGATTCTCCTCGGCCCGTTTGGCGCGGATTTCGGCACGCTTCTGGCGCTTTTCATCGATCACCTGCTCGCTGCCCAGCAATTCGATGAATGCCTTCTCGGCGCCGTCGCCCTTCCGCCACGCGGTGCGAACGATGCGCGTGTAGCCGCCCTTGCGATCGCCGAAACGCGGCGCGACGGTATCGAAAAGTTTGGTGACCGCTTCTCCGGTCATCAAATAGGACGCCGCCTGACGGCGCGCCGTCAGATCGCCCTTCTTGCCAAGGGTGATCATTTTCTCGACCGACGGACGCACAGCTTTCGCCTTGATCACCGTCGTCTCGATGCGCTCTTCCATGATGATCGACGTGACCATATTGCGCAGCATGGCGCGCCGATGCGAGGTGGTCCGTCCTAACTTGTAGCCTGCAACTTTGTGACGCATGTCTTAACCCCAGTTGTCAGTTGCCAGTGGCCAGTCGCCAGTGGGTTAATAACCAGCAGCCAGTGGCTCGGGTTCAGGCTCTACTGGCAACTGACCACTGGCCACTGGCAACTGTTCTTATAGATCGTTATCGCCGTACGCTGAAGCGGGCAGCACCTGGTTCGAAGTCGGACCGGGCACAGCGTTGCCGTGCTCGTCGATCTTCATACCCAGGCTCAGACCCATCGAGTTGAGGATTTCCTTGATCTCGTTCAGCGACTTCCGCCCGAAATTTTTCGTCTTCAGCATCTCGGCTTCGGTCTTCTGCACCAGTTCACCGATCGACTGAATGTTGGCGTTCTTCAGGCAGTTATAGCTGCGCACCGAGAGTTCGAGTTCCTCCACCGAACGGTTCAGGTTCTCGTTCTTGATCTCCGGCCTGCGCTCCTCGCTCGAAGCCGCCGTTTCAATCTCCTCTTCGAAGTTGATGAAGATATTCATGTGATCCTTCACCAGCTTCGCCGACAGCCCCAGCGCATCGCCCGGAGTGATCGACCCGTTCGTCCAGACCTCGATCGTCAGCTTGTCGTAATCGGTGATCTGTCCCAAACGTGCGGCTTCGACGGTGTAGTTGCACTTGCGCACCGGCGTGTGCACGGAATCGATGGGAATGAAGCCGATGCCCAGATCGTCCTCGAAATTCTTGTCCGCCGAAACGTATCCGCGTCCGCGCTTCAGGCGCATCTCCATATCGAGCTTGCCGCCCTCGCTCACCGTCGCGATGTAAATCTCCTTGTCGAGAATTTCCACATCGCCGTCGGCATCGATCATGCTGCTGGTCACCACCCCCGGCTGGTCGGCGCGCAGGTAAATCGCCTTCGGACCGTCTCCCGCCAGCTTGAACGGAACCTGCTTCATGTTGAGGATGATGTCGGTCGCATCCTCGACCACTCCCGGAATCGACTGGAACTCGTGCAACACGCCTTCGATCTTCACCGCGGTAACGGCCGCGCCTTCGATCGAACTCAGCATCACGCGCCGCAGCGCATTGCCGATGGTCGTGCCAAATCCGCGCTCAAACGGCTGCGCCCAGAACATCCCGTATTTGTCGGTGAGCGAAGTGACATCGCTCGCCAGTCGTTTCGGCTTTTGAAAACCTCTCCAGAGCATTGTGTTTCTCCTCTCGGCCATGTGGCTCGATCCTGCTCGCTGAGCGGCCCCGCTCAGGTCACAGCAGGAAAGGCTGGTCTGGCACGAAAAAGTGGGCCAAAAAAGTCGTTAGTCGTTAGTCGCTGGTCGTTCGCGGGTCGCCGGTTTTGCCAACGACCATCGACTAACGACCAACGACTGACCGCTACTTACTGTACAGTTCTACAATCAACTGCTCGTTCACCGGCAATTGAATATCTTCGCGTTTCGGCAGCGCAAGCACTCGCCCCTTATAGTTCTCGCGATCGATTTCCAACCACACTGGCGCCGGCTGATGACTGGCAAAATCCTTTGCGATTTCGAGAATCGGGACTTTCTTACTACCCTCGCGAATCGCAATCTCTTCTCCCGCGCTGACTTCGTACGAAGGGATGTTCACCTTCTTGCCATTCACCTGCACGTGCCCGTGACGCACCAACTGGCGCGCCTGACGGCGGGAAATCCCAAAGCCCATCCGGAAGACTACATTGTCCAGACGGCGCTCGAGTTGCTCAAGCAGCTTCGCGCCCGTCACACCCTTGAACCGGACCGCGTTCTCGAAGTAATTCCGGAACTGGCCTTCCTGGGTGAAATAGATCCGTTTGGCTTTTTGTTTTTCGCGCAACTGCAGACCGTAACCTACAACCTTGGTCTTCTTGTCTTTCCCGTGTTGTCCGGGAGCGAAGTTGCGTTTCTCAATAGGACATTTGTCGCTGAAGCACTTCGTGCCTTTGAGGAAGAGCTTGATCCCTTCCCGCCGACAAAGACGACATACTGCATCGGTATAACGTGCCAAGTTATTCTCCTTTGTTAGATGACCGGTTTACAGGTTTGGCTTCACCCTTCGTCCCGGACAAAAATCAGTCGTTAGTCTTCGGTCGTTAGTCGTTGGCCGCGATCGCCCGGCAGTCGTGTTTTGGCTAACGACCAGCGACGAACGACCAACGACGGTCTTACACTCTCCGCCGTTTCGGCGGCCGGCATCCGTTATGCGGAATCGGCGTGGTGTCCTTAATGGACCGCACTTCGATTCCGGCCGAGGCCAGCGCGCGCACGGCTGATTCGCGCCCCGATCCCGGGCCGCTTACCCGCACATCCACGGTGCGCACGCCGTGATCGCGTGCCATGCTGGCGGCGTTCGACGCCGCCTGCTGCGCCGCAAACGGAGTCCCTTTGCGGGAGCCGCGAAAACCCAGCGAGCCCGAACTCTTCCACGCCAGCACATTGCCCGACATGTCCGAGATGGTCACGATGGTGTTATTGAAAGAAGCCTGCACATGCACCAGTCCATGCGGAACGTGCTTGCGCTCCTTTTTCTTGAACGTCTTCTTCTTGCCTTTTTTCTCGGGCGCCGCGGCGCCGCCTGCTGCTGCTGGTTTTGCCATTTTTAGAGTTCTCAGTTCTCAGTTCTCAGTTTTCAGTTCTCAGTAAAACCGTTCTCTGCCGTAACTGAGAACTGATCACTGACAACTGACAACCGGTTCTACGCTTTAGCCGTCTTCTTCTTCTGCGCGACCGTGCCTTTGCGCGGACCTTTACGAGTACGAGCGTTGGTGTGCGTGCGCTGCCCGCGAACCGGCAGGTTTCGGCGATGACGGAATCCGCGATAGGACCCGATTTCGATGAGCCGCTTAATGTTCATCGAAACGTCTTTACGCAGATCGCCTTCCACCGAGCCTTCCGCCTCGATCACCTGGCGGATGCGGTTGACCTCGTCTTCTCCAAGGTCCGACACTTTTTTCATCGGATCCACTTTCGCCGCGTCCAAAATGCTCGCCGCGCGCGAATTGCCGATGCCGTAAATGTAAGTGAGCCCGATATTCGCACGCTTGTTGCGCGGAAGATCGACGCCTGCAATACGAGCCATGATCCCTCTCTCTGAAACAACTCGGTTTGTAAGGGCGCGGCTTCAGCCGTGCCACCCACAGCCAATAAATTCAGGGGCTTTAGCCCCTGAGGGCCTCGGCCATTACCCTTGACGCTGTTTGTGTTTCGAGTTCTCGCAGATCACCCGCACTACTCCCTTGCGGTGGATGACCTTGCACTTATCGCAAATCTTCTTAACCGACGCCCTTACTTTCATAAACCAGTTCTCAGTTCTCAGTTGCCAGTTCTCAGTAACTGCAACTGCGGATTCTTCGAGATCCTTCGCGTCGCTCACGCCCGCAAAACGGCGTCACTTGTATCTGTACACAATGCGCCCGCGATTCAGATCGTACGGAGAAAGTTCGACCGCGACTTTGTCTCCTGGCAAAATCCGGATGAAGTTCTTCCGCATCTTGCCGGAAACGTGCGCCAGTACCTGGTGTTTGTTTTCGAGCTCCACCTTGAACATGGCATTGGGCAATGGTTCGATCACCACCGCCATCACTTCAATCGCGTCTTCTTTGCTCATCGACTCCTTAAAAAGCTTTTAGCTGTTAGCTCTTGGCCTTTAGCTAAGAGCCAAAAGCTAAAAGCCTCTATTGCGTCAAAATCACCGGCCCTTGCCGTGTTACTGCCACGCAATGCTCAAAGTGCGCGCTGTAACTGCCGTCGAGCGTCACCGCTGTCCACTTATCGCTCAAAACCTTCGTCTCGGGACGCCCCGAGTTCACCATGGGCTCAATCGCCAGCACCATGCCTTCGGTCAGCTCCGAGCCCTGACCCTTCTTGCCAAAGTTCGGAATCTGCGGCGCTTCATGCAGCTTCGTCCCAATGCCATGCCCGACAAATTCCCGCACCACGCTGAACCCGTTCGCTTCCACGTGCTTCTGGATCGCCGACCCGACGTGTCCAACCGTGTTGCCAATCTTCACCTGCGCGATGCCCTTGTACAGCGAAGCCTCGGTCACTTCGAGCAGCTTCTTCAGTTCCGACGTCAACTCATCGCCCACCGGCACTGTAATCGCAGCGTCTCCATAATACCCATCGTAAACAACGCCGCAGTCGAGGGAAACGATGTCTCCCGTTTTCAGCACTCGCTTTTCCGACGGAATCCCGTGCACGATCTCTTCATTGATCGAAGCGCACAGCACACAGGGATAGCCGTAATATCCCTTAAACGCCGGTGCGGCCCCGAGTTCCGCGATCAGTTTCACCGCGGCCTTCTCCAAGTCCATGGTTGTAACGCCGGCCGCCACCAAGCCCTTCAGATGGTCCAGAACCTGGCGGACCATCTTGCCGCTCCGCCTCATCTTTTCGATCTCTTCCGGCGACTTGCGGATGATCCGGTCTTCTCCAAAACTCATAGCTAGCTCTAACTTCGCCGACTCTAACTTCGATTCACTCCCAGGTCCCGGCGAAACCATCCCTACGGAAGTTTCTGATTAAGTCCCTGGGATCCTCCGTGCACCCCTGTGTACCCCGTGGTTTGCGCTTTCTGCTGACACTTGATCGGAGTCTCCCTAGCGTCCACTTTGGCAGTGACTGTCGATCACGCCGAAGATCTGCGCCGTAACATCTTCCATCGGGCGGTCCGCATTGATCGCTACCAGCCGCCGCTGCGCCCGGTAATAATCGGCCACCAGCCTGGTCTGCGTCTCGTAGGCCGTCAATCGCCCGGAAATCACTTCTTCGCGATCGTCGTTGCGGATCACCAGCTTGGATTTGTCCACATCACACAACTCGTCGACGAGAGGTGGCTGAAAGTGGATGTTATAGAGCCGTCCACAGGTGGGACACGAACGCCGCCCGGTAAGCCGCAGTAGTAATTGAGTATAGTCCACGAGCAACTGGATCACAACCGGCGGACACCGCTCCGATGTTTCCGGTTCATTGTCCGAACTCTTGTCAAAGACCTCTTTTTCCAGGAAAGCGTCCAGCCATCCTGCCTGGGCGGCCGTCCGTGGAAAGCCATCCAGCACAAACCCGCGTTGACAATCGGCTTCCCGCAGCCGCGTTGCCACGATGCCGTACATCAACTCGTCCGGCACCAGTTCGCCTCGCGCCATGATCGCCTTGGCTTCAAGGCCCAACTCGGTGCCGCGTCTTACATGATCCCGTAAGAGATCACCCGTCGATATCTGCGGGATACCGTAACGGTCAACAATTTGTTTGGACTGTGTGCCCTTCCCAGCCCCAGGAGGCCCCAGAAGAATCACCGGCCCAATATTTCGCGCGGTCTCGTTGGCCATCGAAATGGCCCCTTTTACTCGTATTTCCCGTCGCGGAAATACCGCCGCCCGCGCTCAAAAACCAAGTTCTCAGTTTCCCAGTTCTCAAAAAAACCCAAGTTTCCGCAGCTCTTACTGAGAACCGAGAACTGAAAACTGGGAACTGCCTTACCAAGTCCGGCGTCCGCGAATCCGGCCGCTCTTTGGCGTGAAGCCATCGTAGTGCCGCATGATCAGCTGCGCTTCAATTTGCGTAACCGTGTCCATCGCCACGCCAACCACGATCAGCAGCGACGTTCCGCCAAAATAAAAATTGACTCCCAATCCGTTTGTGATCCAGGTGGGCAGGTTCTCAAAGAGCCGCCCCAGCAGCGGAAGGTGGTTCAGCTTGATACCCGCAATCATCCATTCCGGAATCAGCGAAATCGAAATCAGGTAGAGCGCGCCCACCAGCGTGATCCGGGTGAGAACATCGTTGATGAAGTCCGCCGTCCGCTTCCCCGGCCGTATGCCCGGAATAAAACCTCCCCACTTCCGCATGTTGTCCGCAACCTCGTTCGGATTGAACACGATCGAGATATAGAAGTAGGCAAAGAAAACGATGCCCGTGCAATAGAGCAAGGTGTACAGCGGCTCACCCCAGCGCATCGCGTCCAGAAGCGGACCAACCACCTTGTTGCTGTGGAACGCCGCACCCAGCATCTGCGGCAAAGCCAGAATCGAAGACGCGAAAATCACCGGCATGACGCCGCCCGCGTTCACCCGCAGCGGCAGGTGCGTGGATCGTCCGCCCATCACCTTGCGTCCAACCACACGCTTGGCATACTGCACCGGAATCCGGCGCTCGCTGCGTTCGACAAACACGATGAACGCCACCACCGCGACCATTAGCACCAAAAGCAAGAGGAGGGCCGGAGCCGTGAATACGCCCCAGGCGCTGGTGCTCGCCTTCTGGTACAGATCGATGACGCCGCGCGGCAGGCCGACCACAATGCCCGCAAAAATCAAAAGCGACATGCCGTTGCCGATGCCGCGTTCGGTGATCTGCTCGCCCAGCCACATGATGAACGCGCTGCCCGTGGTCAGCGTCAGCATGGTCATCAGGATGAAGCCCGGTCCGGGATTGAGGACAAAATCGGCGCCCTTCTGCAGGCTGAGCGCAATTCCGAACGATTGCACCGCGCTCAGGACCACCGTGAGATAACGCGTCCACTGCGTGATCTTCTTGCGGCCCATCTCGCCTTCTTTTTGCAGCTTGGCCAGCGGCTCATAGACCACCGTCAACAACTGCAAAATGATCGACGCCGTAATGTAGGGCATGATGCCCAGCGCGAAAATCGTGAGCCGCCGCAGGTTGCCGCCGCTGAACAGATCGACAAAGCCCAGCACCGAGCCCCGGTTCTGCTCGAAGAACGCCGCCAGCCGGTCGCCGTTGATCCCCGGCGTCGGGATGTGGCCGCCAATGCGATAGACCGCCAGCAGGCCGAGCGTGAATAACACGCGCTTGCGAAGGTCGGGAACCCGGAAGATGTTTGCCAGCTTTTCCAGCATTACTGCAAGACCTCGAACTTGCCGCCTGCCTTGGTGATCTTTTCCTGCGCCGACTTCGAAAACTTGTGGGCATGAACCGTAATCGCCACCGTCAGTTCGCCGTTGCCCAGGATTTTAACCGGCGACTTGCCATTCACCACGCCGGCCTTCTTCAGCGACTCAGGCGTGATTTCGGTTTCGCCGAGCGCGGCCAGCCGGTCGATGTTCACAATGTCGTACTCTTCGCGGAAGATGTTGGTGAACCCGCGCTTCGGCACGCGCCGGTGCAACGGCATCTGGCCGCCTTCGAACCCGCGTATCAGCCGCGCACCCGATCGGGACCACTGCCCCTTGTGGCCGCGCGTGGAAGTCTTGCCCATGCCGGACCCCATGCCGCGCCCGACTCGCTTCTTCTTTTCCGTGGATTTCTTGGGTGCCCGTATTGTCGATAAATTCATAAAACTTCTCTCTAACCCTTTGTCATCCTGAGCGAAGCGAAGGACCTGCTTTTCGTTTCAGGACGGCCATGCGCGGCGTTTACGCCTTCACAATCTCGATCAGATGCGGGATCTTCTTGACCATGCCGCGAATCGCAGCCGTATCCGGCCGCACAATCACCTGGTTCAGCCGGGTAAAGCCCAGCCCTTTGACAACTTTCCTGTGTTTAACCGGAGTGCAGATCATCGACCGCACCCACTTCAACTGAATCTTGCCGCTCTCGACCGATTTCGATGTCTTAGTTGTCATTTCACTTCCCCGTCTAAACATTTGCAATTGGCAATTTGTAATTTGTAAATTTTCAAAACCGTGGTTCTTAAATTGCAAATTACAAATCACCAATTACAAATTGTTCCTACAGCTCCTCCACCGACTTACCGCGCAGCTCCGCGACGTGTTCCCGGCTCTTGAGTTTCTTCAGCGCCGCGAACGTTGCTTTGATTACGTTGTGCGGATTATTCGTGCCAATCGACTTGGTCAGCACATTCTGCACGCCCGCCGACGTCATTACCGCCCGTACCGCTCCGCCGGCAATTACGCCCGTGCCTTCCGGAGCCGGCTTCAGCAGCACCATGCCCGAGCCAAAACGTCCCAGCACAGTGTGCGGCACCGTCGTCTGGGTCAGGTTGATCCGAATCAGGTTCTTCTTCGCCGACTCGATCCCCTTACGGATGGCCTGCGGAACTTCCTTCGCTTTGCCCGATCCGAAACCGACCACCGCCGCCGAAGGATCGCCCACCACCACCAGCGCCGCGAACGACATGTTCTTGCCGCCCTTAACCACTTTCGTCACCCGGTTAATGGAGACCACCTGGTCCTTTAACTGGAACGAACCCGCATCGAGTTTCTTAGTAACTCTTGGCATTCTGAAATCTCATTTCTGTCTTTGTCGTTGGTCGTCAGTCGTTGGTCGTTCGCGCTACTGTGCTCTCCGAACGACTAACGACCAGCGACTAGCGACTAGAATTGCAATCCCGCTTCGCGCGCCGCATCGGCCACGGCTTTGACCCGGCCATGGTAAATGTAGCCGCCACGATCGAACACCACTTTTGCGATGCCCTTCTGCTTGGCCAGTTCGGCAATCTTCTTACCCACCATCTTTGCCGACGCCACGTTGCCGCCGGTCACGCGCGCATCTTTACTCTTGCGGTCGTCCGCCGTCGAAGCCGCCACCAGCGTGACGCCCTTCAGATCGTCGATCAACTGCACGTAGATATGGTTCAGCGACCGGTACACATTCAGCCGCGGACGCTCCGGCGTACCCATCACTTTTTTCCGTATACGATCGTGCACCCGCTGCCGCGTCTGATTCTTTGAAGCGATTCTTAACATAAGCCCTCAGCGATCAGCCATCAGCCGTCAGTTAACCCGCTCAGCCGCCAGACTTCGTGAGAAGTTACTGATGGCTGAGGGCTGACGGCTGAGAGCTATTTTGCTCCCGTCTTGCCAACCTTCTTCTTCAACCGTTCGCCGGCGTAGCGCACACCCTTGTTCTTATACGGATCGGGCGGACGCAGCGACCGCATTTCCGCCGCCACTTGGCCGACTTTCTGACGATCGATCCCAGTCAGCGACAGTTTTGTCAGCTTCGCATCGATCGCGCAGTCCACGCCCGTCGGCAGCGGATACTCGATCGGGTGCGAGTAACCCAGGCTGAACACCACTGTGCCCTTGCCTTTCATCTCCGCGCGGTAGCCGATGCCGACGATTTCCAGTTCCCTCGTCCAGCCCTTGGTTACGCCATCGACGGCGTTATTGACTAAGGCACGCGCCAGTCCATGCACCGCCGAATGAGCGTCGTCCGGACGTATCGCCACCAGGTTGCCGTCCTTCTGCTCCATCTTGATGCCGGACGGAAGAGACGTGTCCAGCTTGCCTTTCGGCCCCTGGACCATCACCGTATTGCCTTCGATCTTGACCGTCACGCCCTTCGGGATCGCGATCGGCTTTTTTCCAATTCGTGACATAAGTCAGCTCTCAGCCTTCAGCCTTCAGCCTTCAGGTCGCAGTACCAGGGTTTTCCTGATGGCTGACGGCTGATGGCTGACGGCTTCATTACCAAATCTCGCAAAGCAGTTCGCCGCCCAGGCCTTCGCGGCGCGCCTGGCGTCCCGTCATCACGCCTTTCGGCGTGGTCAGGATGTTGATTCCCATCCCGCCCAGCACGCGCGGAATCTCGGTCCGGCGCACGTAGACGCGGCAGCCCGGACGCGACACGCGCGACAGGTTCGTAATCACCGCTTCGTTGTTGTTGCCGTACTTCAGATACACGCGCAGGACCTTGTGGCCCTCCTCTTCCGCCGGCTTGAAGTTCGCGATATAGCCCTCTTCTTTCAGGATGCGGGCAATCTCCGTCTTCAGCTTGGAAGCTGGTATGTCCACTTTCTGGTGCCGCGCGCGGATCGAGTTGCGGATGCGCGTCAGCATGTCTGAGACCGGATCGGTCAACCTCATCGTTTGCTTCTCCTAAAGCCGCCCGTTCGCTCCGCGTTCAGCGGAGAACCTGCGGCAGCTTGCTGTCGGTCGTTAGTCGTTGGTCGCTAGTCGTTAGCGAACGACCCCTGAACAACCGATCTTCCTACTACCCTTGCGATAAGTCCGCGCCATCTTAGCCACCCGTCGTCGCGAACGACCAACGACGAGCGGCCAACGACGCTTTTACCAGGACGACTTCGAAACTCCGGGGATCTCGCCCCGCAGCGCCAGTTGCCGGAAACACAGACGGCAAATGCCAAACTTGCGTAAATAGGCCCGCGGGCGTCCGCAAATCTTGCAGCGGTTGTGCTTGCGCGTCGAGAACTTCGGCGTTTTCCTGTTTTGCGGCTTAGTCTTGCTCTCCGCGCCGTCCTTCACTCGTTTTGCTGTAGTGGCCAAACTTAGCTCCTAGCTGCTAGCTTCTAGCAACCCTCTCGTTCGATCTTGGTTCGACTTCTGCAATCTGACCTCTTACGCCTGACCTGCGCGCCTACGCTCTAAACGGCATCCCCAGATGCTTCAACAGCGACCGCGCCTGATCGTCGGACCGCGCCGTCGTCACAATGGTTACGTTCATGCCCTTCAGCTTGTCGACTTTCGCGTAATCGATCTCCGGGAAAATCAACTGATCGTGCAAACCCAGCGTGTAATTGCCCCGCCCATCGAACGACTTGGTCGAGACGCCGCGGAAGTCGCGCACTCGCGGCAGCACGATCGTCACCAGCCGATCGAAAAATTCGTACATACGGTCGCCGCGCAGCGTCACCATCGCGCCAATCGGCATGCCTTCGCGCACCTTGAACGCCGCAATCGACTTCTTCGCCCGCGTGACCACCGGCTTCTGTCCCGCAATCTGTCCCAGTTCGTTCACCGCCGGGTCGATGAGCTTCGCGTTCTGGGTCGCTTCGCCCACGCCCATGTTCACGACGATCTTGTGCAACCGCGGCACGGCCATCGGGTTCTTGAGTTCGAGTTCCTTCATCAGGGCCACGGCCACTTCTTTCTCAAACCGCGCCCGCAGCCGCGGCCGCTCTTTCGCCGCATGCCGTGGAGCCTCCGGACCAGCCTTAGCCTCGACCGGCGCATGCCCCTTGTCGCCCTTGGGAGCTTTCGGTTTCTTCTGTTGCTCGCCCTTTTTCTGCTCGTCTGCCATTGTCGTTGCTGCCTTCTCCATCACGGCTTCGGAGTGTCGGCTCTTAGCTGTTAGCTCTTGGCTCTCAACTCTTCGCCCGACGTGTACCGGTTCGTGAGTCTCAAATTTTTCGTCACTGCGGTTCGCACCCCGCCAAAAGCTAAGAGCTAATGGCTAAGAGCCAACAGCTACTTGTCCAGCGTCGTCCCGCATTTCTTACAAACTCTCACCTTGCGATCGCCGCGCACTTCATGCCCGATCCGCACTGGACCGCACGTCGAACATACCAAGGCCACATTCGACAACGGGATCGCCCGCTCCTGCTCAGCGATTCCGCCCTTGACATTGCGCTGCGGATTCGGCCGCACGTGCTTCTTCACCATCATCACGTGCTCTACCAGCACTTTGCCCTCGTCGGGAAGCACGCGCAGTACGCGCCCTTCTTTTCCCGTATCCCGTCCGGTCATCACCTTCACGGTGTCGTTCCGTCGGATATTCACGCGCTTATGTTCAGTCGTCGTTGCTGTTCCCATAAAAGCCCCAGGTTTCAAAGTTCCAAGGTTTCATAGTTTCAAGGTCGCTTCGCTCGGGTCTCATTCATTCTCAAGGCACCTTGAAACCTTGAAACTTTGAAACCCTGAAACCTCGCTCCTACAACACTTCCGGCGCCAGCGACACAATCTTCAAGAACTTTTTCTCGCGCAGTTCGCGCGCCACCGGACCAAATACGCGGGTGCCCACCGGCTCGCCCGTCTCGTTAATCAGCACGGCCGCATTCTGATCGAAGCGTATGTAAGTTCCGTCCCGCCGCCGATGCTCTTTCCGCGTCCGCACAATGACCGCCTTCACCACTTTGCCCTTCTGCACCTGACCGTCGGGCGCAGCTTCCTTCACGCTCGCCGTGATCACGTCGCCCAGGCCCGCGTTCAGACCGGTCGAGCCGCCCAGCGGCAGGATCATCTGCAGCTTGCGCGCGCCGGAGTTATCGGCCACTTCGAGCATGGATCTCATCATTACGGCCATGTCCGTCTCCCTCTCCGCTTCCAATTCTTAGCGGGCTTTCTTCGTTCGCAACCAGCGTTTCTAGCGAGCGATCGTAATGCCCGTACCGGCGTCGACGTCAACTTCCGGCACCAGCGCCGTCTTGCGCACAATTTCCTTCAGCGTCCAGCGCTTCAGTTTCGACAGCGGCCGCGACTCTTCAATCTTCACCGTGTCTCCAGGATGCGCTTCGTTTTTCTCGTCGTGCGCGTAGAACTTCTTACGGATCGCGATCACGCGCTTGTACATCGGATGCGCTTTCTTCCGCGTCACTTCGACTACGATGGTCTTCTGCATCTTGTTCGAGACCACCGTGCCGATCAGGATCTTGCGGCCCGAGTGCTTTTCGGCTTGCGCGTTTTCGGCTTGGGCGTTTTCGGGCTGACCCGTGATTTCCGCCATTATTTTTTCTCCGTCTTCGCGCCGGCCAGTTCCTGCTCGCGCAGAACGGTCTGGACGCGCGCAATATCCCGGCGCAGCCCGCGAATCTTTTTCAGGCTCTCGGTCTGTCCCATATTCATCTGGAACTTCAGCTTGAAGAGCTGGTCCGCCAAATCCCGCTCCTGGTGCTTGAGCTCGATGTCGGTTAAGTTGCGAATCTTTTCTGCCTTCATAAAGTCAGTTCCCGATTCTCAGTTAGCACGTTCTCCGCTTTTCGCTGCTCGCTATTCGCTTTTCGCGAACGACGGACAGTGAACGACGGCCTTCATCTAACCTCTGCAATTCCTACAGCACATCTCGTTTCACGAACGTCGTCCGCAGCGGAAGCTTGTGCGATGCGAGGCGCATGGCCTCTTTCGCATCCGTGATCGAAACGCCTTCCATCTCAAACAAAATCTTTCCCGGCCGCACCACCGCAACCCAGTGATCCGGAGCCCCTTTGCCTTTTCCCATACGGGTTTCGGCCGGCTTCTTGGTGACCGGCTTATCGGGAAACAACCGGATCCAGACCTTGCCGCCGCGCTTCACAAAGCGCGTCATCGCCACCCGGCTGGCTTCGATCTGCCGGTCGGTGATCCAGCCTGGCTCGAGCACTTTCAGCCCAAACTGACCGAAAGCCAGCGTACTCCCACGCCAAGCCTTCCCCGTCATGCGCCCGCGCTGCTGCTTGCGGTACTTAACTTTCTTCGGCATCAACATAAAATCAGTTCTCAGTTCTCAGTGGTCAGTTCTCAGTAAGAACCGAAAGCTCCGCCGCTTTGATTCTTACCTCTGCAATCTGACCTCTGACCTCTTACCTTCTAAAACGCTCCCGTCGTGGCCACTTCCCGCGCCGGCGTCGCTTCCCGCTTCTTCGCCGGCAGAATCTCGCCTTTATAAACCCAGCACTTCACGCCAATCACGCCATAAGTCGTGCGCGCCTCGGTGAAGCCGTAATCGATATCGGCGCGCAGCGTGTGCAGCGGCAACCGCCCCTGCAGATACCACTCCGAACGTGCGATTTCATTGCCATTCAGCCGCCCGCTCACGCGAACCTTAATGCCCTTGCAACCGAAGCGCAGCGCCGAGTCGACCGACTTGCGCATCGCCCGCCGGAAACCCACACGCTTTTCCAGTTGCAGTGCAATCGACTCCGAAACCAGCTGCGCATCGAGCTCCGGCTTGTGCACTTCCTGGATATCGACATGCACCTCGCGCGTCGTCTTTTTTTGCAAGTCCTGCTTCAGCTTGTCGATTTCCGCGCCCTTGCGACCGATGATGATTCCCGGACGCGCCGTCTTGATGATGATCCGCAGCTTATTGCCCGGACGCTCGATCTCGATCGAGCTCACGCCCGCCGACTTGAGCTTCTCCTTCAACTCGGTCTTGAGCTTATAGTCTTCGAGCAGCAGCTTGTCGTAATCCTTCTCGACAAACCAGCGCGATTTCCACGGCTTGGTATAGCCGAGGCGGAATCCGTAAGGATGAACCTTCTGTCCCATCGTGTACTCCTAAACTTTCTTTCGGTCGTCGGTCGTTAGTCGATGGTCGTTAGCAAACTAATCTTCCCGAACGACTAACGACCAACGACTAACGACTGCTATTTCTTTGCAGTCGCTTTCTTGCCGGCCGCCTTCTTCTTCACCGGCGCCTTAGCCTTAACTTTCGGTTTCGGCTTTGAGGGAACAGCTTTCGCCGCCTTCTCGCCCGCCGCCGTCGCCGTTCCTACCGGCGCGCCGTTCCGGTTCTTCTCCGCCAGCACGATTTCAAGATGCGCGATGCGCCGCACATAGTGATAGGCGCGCCCCATCGGCGCCGGACGAATCCGCTTCATGCGCGGCCCATCGTTCGCCACCGCATGCTTCACGTACAAGTTGTCAAGATCGACATCCAGGCCCTTTTCGGTGCTCAGGAAGTTCGCGTTGTCGATCGCCGACTGCAACAGCTTCCCGACCGTCGCCGCCACGCGCTTCTTGGTGAAGGCCAGCGTGTTCCGCGCCTCTTCCACGCGCCGTCCCTTGATCAGGTTCAGCACCAGCCGCGCCTTCTGCGGCGAGACCCGCATGTATCTTGCTTCCGCTCGAAATTCCATAATTTGTCTCAGCTCTCAGCTCTTGGCCCTTAGCCCTTGGCCTTTAGCTAAGAGCCAAAAGCCAAAGGCTAACAGCCGCTCTTATGCCTTCGGCGCCGGCGGCGCTGACGGTGTTATCGCTCCAGGTCCGCCGGGCACGCCCGCCGGTTTCGCCGCCACTTCGGTCGCCGCTTTCATCGAGTGCCCCTTGAACTGACGCGTGAAGCTGAATTCGCCCAGTTTATGTCCCACCATGTTCTCGGTCACATATACCGGAATGAATTTCCTTCCGTTGTGCACGGCAATCGTGTGTCCCACCATCTCCGGGACAATGGTCGAGCGCCGCGACCATGTCCGCAGCACCTTCTTCTCGTTACGCGCATTCATGGCTCCCACCTTCGTCGCCAGATGCGCATCCACGAATGGTCCTTTTTTTGTTGAACGAGCCATATGTCAGTTCTCAGTTCTCAGCTCTCAGTTCTCAGTAAATCCGAACCGAGGTTGCTGATTTTTCTTTGAAACTCTGAAGCCTTGAAACTTTGAAACCTGTTCTTACCCTTTTTGCCTGCGGTCCTTCACGATAAACGTATCCGTCCGCTTATTGTTCCGCGTCTTGTATCCCCGCGTCGGCTGGCCCCACGGCGTTACCGGGTGCCGTCCGCCGGAAGTCTTGCCTTCACCGCCGCCATGCGGATGGTCCACCGGGTTCATCGAAACGCCGCGATTATGCGGACGCTTTCCGACCCACCGCGTGCGTCCCGCCTTGCCCCACGTAACATTTTCGTGGTCCGTGTTGCCGACCTGCCCAATGGTCGCGAGACAATCGAGCAGCACCTTGCGGGTCTCGCCCGAAGGCAGCTTGACCAGTCCGTAGTCGCCTTCTTTGGCAATCAACTGCGCCGAACCACCGGCCGAGCGCACCATCTGCGCGCCTTTTCCGGGCTTCAATTCCACATTGTGGATCGTCGTGCCCGGCGGAATGTTCCGCAGCGGCAAGGCGTTTCCCACCAGAATGTCGGCCTCGGGCCCACTCACAA
>Ga0326728_10007876_pt1 | contig 26873 bp, 34 predicted proteins | sample MB3enrmetagenome_FD_207602 | JGI IMG/M metagenome (GOLD analysis project Ga0326728, IMG submission 207602) | Lab enriched peat soil microbial communities from McLean, Ithaca, NY, United States - MB31MN | ecosystem: Environmental > Terrestrial > Soil > Wetlands > Peat | place: USA: New York...
CCGGCTGAAAGTGCGGATCCCTACGATCTGCTTGCCTCCCTGTTCGAGGAACATGTCGATATGGAAACGATCACGGCCCTGCTGAACGAATAACCTGAGCCGGCTCGGGCCGGAAGCATATTGCCACTTTACCCGATGAGACTCGTGATGCTGTGGAATCCCTCTCCCTGCCGGTCCGCACAACGGACTGCCTGCACCGTAGAGAGATCCACCTCGCCGGTCACCCGGCACTTCACGCAGTAAGCCAGTGACGGGGATTTCACATACTGGCCCTTTACCTTAAATTCCCGGCAGTGGATGCAAAACCGGCAATGGTCGACCGGTTCCCGTTTGTCCTGTAAGCATTGCACCGTGCCACCAGTTACCTCGAGCTCCCGATAGGTATCAGATCCCAATCTTCATCCTCTCCTTAATCAGAGTTTCTCGGGCACTATACTTAAAACAATTCAACGCCAACGTTTGAATCATGAAGGTGTGTATCATGTGCGGGGGCGAAGGAACGCGCCTGCGTCCCCTCACATTCGAACGTCCCAAGCCCTGTATCCCGATTGTTAACCGTCCCTCTATCCAGCACCTTGTCTGGCATCTCTCCAACATGGGATTCCGCGAAGTGGTGATGACGCTTGGGTACATGGGAAAGGATATAGAGGCGGCGCTTGGCGACGGCTCATTATTTGGCGTTGATATCACCTATGTTCACGAGAAGACCAAGCTCGGTACGGCAGGCAGCGTACGAAACGCAAAGAAATATCTTGACGGCCAGGATTTTCTTGTCGTTGGTGGTGATCATGTCACTGATCTCAACGTCCTTGAATTCTACCGGGTCCACCGGAGTGAGAAGGCGATAACGACCATCGGGCTTATCTCGATTGACGACCCGGGGGAATATGGTATCGCCGAGATCGATGTCAATTATGAGATAAAGCGGTTCAAGGAGAAGCCTGCGCCTGGCGAAATATTCTCCAACCTTGCAAGCACCGGAATGTATGTCTGTAGTCCGGAGATCTTTGATCATATTCCGGCCGGGAAAAAATTTGATTTTGCACGGGATCTCTTCCCGCACCTGATGGAAGAGGGAATACCCCTCAAGGGCTGGCTTGCCCGTGGGAACTGGACCGATGTGGGCAGCCCGCATTCCCTCCGACAGGCAGAGCGGTGGAAACTGCAGGACCTCACCATCACCGATATCATTGGTGACCTCTCCATGCATGGCGCCCGGGTGCAGGGCCCGGTACATCTGGGGGACGCAATAACGCTCGGGAAAAACACCCGGGTGATCGGGCCGGTGGCAATAGGGTCGGGCACTACCATCGGGAGCAACGTGCTGATCGGCCCCTACACCAGCATCGGTGAAAGGTGCATTATCCGGAACAATGCAAAGATCTTTTCCTCCTCGCTCTACAACCGGGCGATTATCGGGGCAAATACCACAATTTCAGGGAGCATCATCGACAATGATACCCATATCGGCGAAGGGTGCAGCATCGAGAATGATACCGTGATCGGTCCCAGGGTCGTTTTACGTAACAACGTAGTGGTCCATTCAAAGACGCGGGTCTGGCCCGAGGTTGTGATCAATGAGGGAACAGTAGTAAAAGAGCATATCCTTAATGACAAATTCGATCTCCGGTGTGAGGGATCGTAAAAAACAGGTAATCTTTTTTTATTGCCGTTTAACCAGCCGGTGCGTAATTGCCACGAGCGGGTGGCGGGCGTAGTCCAGCACCTGCACATCGTCAAGCGTTTTTAAATTCATCGTATTTGCGGTCCGCTCCATGCCAAGCTCGATATCATCGCTGATCTCGATGATATATGCGTCAAGCGCCGTGATGCCCAGCCTTTTTGCGGCTACCGCCCGGTGATGCCCGTCTACGAGGATCGTCCGGCCCGGCCGGCGCACTACAATGATAGGTTCGGCGAGCCCCTTCTTGATCTCGTAGATCCGCCCTTCGAGTTCGTCCTCGTAGATCTTGGACTGGGTGGGGAGGAGGTCTTTTATGGGGACGATTCCCCGGTTGAGCGTGGGATCGACGCCATAGAGTTTTTTGAGCGTTGTCATGAAATTGAAGACTTTCTCCGGGGAGACGTGCTCGATCTGCGAGCGGATCACATCAGAATTGGAGATGATCCCGAGCAGGTGGTTTTTTTCATCCACGACAGGCAGTTTCTGGATGCCGCTCCGGAAGATCACCCGGGCGGCATCGGTGATGTCCATCTCGGGATCCGCGACGATCAGTTCTCCCGACATCGCCTGTGCAATCGTCTCGCCGGGTTTTACAAAGAGGAGGTCCCGGGCTGCGATATACCCCGCCACTTCGTCCCCGTCGAGGACCGGGAAGCCATCGTGTTTGGTCTGCTGGATCTTTTCAATAACCGATTCCACCGTTCCATGGAGATCCACGCTGACAACGTCATAGGTCATGTAGTCCTTGACCTTTTTTTTGTCCATCTGTACAGCTTCCGGTGCCGGTGACATTAAATGAATCGGTAAAAAAAAGCAGAGAGGGTAGTATGGTTTTATTCGATAGCAATACGTGAGACCGGTGACAGGGTCTGGTGTTTGAGGTGGACTTCCGGCACACCGTTCTTAAATCTGGCTTGTGCCTCGTTCTGGGTCACGTCCGCGGGCAGCCCTCGTCCTCTTTTCCCTCCTCTTCCTTCAGGTGCTGGTTTTCCACGTACCGATCAGCCGCGAGCAGGGCCACAGCCGCCACGGCAAAAACAATTGCCCCCTCTTTGGTGTACTGGCGGATCACGGCAATCAGGGCTGTGATAATCACTGCATAGAGCAGCGTGTCGGTTACATGCCTTTTGTATCGATAGTTCATCCTTTTTCACCATTGTTTCAATCCCGATTACCTGTTCTCAATGAACTACCTTTCCCTTTTATGGTTCAACCACAGGCTTGAGGATCATCGTCTTTTCTTCTCTGCAATCCGGGCCGGACCGGCCCTGCCCATCAATACGTGGGGGTGACCCCCACCTGCACAGGCAAAGGGAGAGGGGGTGCTGCCGGTTTTCGAAAACGAGGGGGAGGGGGTACCCCCACCCACATCCCGCTCCGGCTCCTTCAGCGCCCGGGCCGTCCGTTGATGACCTGCCCGGTTTAGTTGGATGTACATCCAACTGTCACATGTACATCCAACAGTTTGATGTACAAGTGACAACCCGGATTCGCGTTTGCGGTCATAAAGGGGAGGGGGATAGGGGTCTACCCCCAATCTCTCATAGACAGCCCGGCCCGCTCCTCTTCACCCGGTCTCACCACTTACCCCCGCTCTTCCTCGTATCAGAATAGTTTATGACTGTTCAACATGGAATTAGTAAGGAGGATTTTAGGAATGGGCACAAAAAAACAGGCAGAAAAATCAAAAAAGATGTGGATAAAAATACTGGCAGTAATTGCCTGTGTATTTTTTGCTGTAGTTATGGTGTTATCGTCCATGGGATCAAGCTGGATTGCCTCCTTTGCCACGGTCAAGCCCGGTGATGTGGCGGTCGTGGATTACACCCTGCGGGATGCGCAGGGAACCCCCATTATGACCTCGAACCAGCAGCTGTACACGCAGCTCACCAGCCAGGGATCCGGTCTCCTGTACTCCAAGCCGCTCACGATAACGGCCAACCAGTCATTTGGCACCAAGATCTATCCTATAGCATTCTATACGTCGTCATCTGGCTGGTCGAGCCAGAACCAGTTCGCCCTGTTATCCACTGAATACAATACCATCAGCTCGGGTATCGTTGGCATGAAGGCCAACAGCCAGAAAACGATCTCCCTTGTGGATGCCAGCCCCCAGCCAACATTCTGGTCGAACGACAAACTGGCACTCAACGGTATGAACAGTTCATCATTGCAGGCTGGTGAGTTCATATATTTAGCGATGAATCAAACCGACAGTTCTGCCCAGTCATATGTCAGGATTGGCGAAGTGACAAACAAGACTGCTGACGGTGTTACCATTGACATCTCCTACCCAAGCATCGATGTCACCATTGATTCCATCAACGCGGCATCGAGCTGATATTTTTCACTTTTTTCGTGCGTGGGCTCTTCTCTTACCCTGTTCTCAGAAACCCGGTTTGTATTCCCCACCGGTAGACCGGCAGAACATGCTCCGGACCCGGGGGATCCATGTATCCTCTCCGGCTCCCGTCCTTCACGTGTTTCAGCACCTCGCTCAACTATCCTCACTACCCCGGGCATGATCCTCCCTCCTGAAGGGGCTTAATCTCCTCCTTACAACAAACATACACTCGGCCTCATTAATCCGGGGCCAGAGTGGGCGTATTTTTCCGCCATGACCCGGTGGTGAACACAAAAACGAACCCCTTTTGTCCACCATAGCAATTATTTCCTTTTTTGGAGTGAAAATCCAAAACAGGGCAAAATACAAGGGGTTATTTTTTCCCTTTAGCGGTGTTCCTGAGAGGGTGTTTTTGGATCGGACAATGTGTTGTATGACACCGGATCGAGCCCCGGAATGCCAACAGGGGGCCGAAACCGGATCAGGGAAATCCGGGAAAATGATGGAAAAAAGTGGGTATTCCGGTTTTTTCATCACACAGACCGTTATTGGAGATCATTGACCGTGATTAAAATGAGTAAAGTACTGCGATCTGCTCATAACTTGATCCGGCCGGCCCGGCCGTTTGTCTTACAAAAAAATACTATGACCGGAAACCGTAGATACGCTTGATCCGGTGGGCGATCGTTTTCCAGTCTGGCTTTCGCATCAGGGGACCGTCTCGCAGCTTGATATGGGAGAGGGTGAACCGTTTCCCATCGACAACGTACTTCTGGCCGACAACAAACTCATCCTCTCCCTCGCATTCCATATAGAGCGGGATCGTTTTCCTGCCGTCATGGACGGAGATCTTCACAACCACCCGGTCGATGGTCCGGGTCCACAGGGTGGTGATCTCTTTTACCTTCGCCCGTGGCAGTCTTCTCCCCCCACACTCAATCGCTGTGACCTCGACCCCGTAGGCCTCGTCCCCGCATTCGGCGACAAGATGGTCGTCAAGGAAACACTCGTCTTCCGGGTCAAATTCGATGGTACCGGTCAGGGATGTTCCTTCCCGGGAGACAATCGTCTTTATCACCAGCATCTCAGGTTCTTTCTCCCAGGGGATCCGGTGGTGGTGACCGCATGTGGTGCACCGGACGAGGCGGTCGCGGGATTCGGAGAGAACTTCGTGTTCGGTCTCCTCCCTGCACTCGGGACACAAAACGGTGATAAACATTAAAATATGAATGGCAACCCTCACATGATAAAGCATGGAGGCGCAGGAAATTATCCGGTGCCGGGGGCATCCCTTCGTCCTTGGCACCCACCCGACGACATTTGAGGTGACCTGCGAGGAGCATCTCACCCACAACGGCAACTGCATCATCGGCATCGGTGCCGACAAGGGCTGCGCCGGCCTCGCCGCTGCCTTCAGAAAAATACTTGCCCATGATGACGCGGTTCTTGTGACGCGGCTTTCTACAGGGAATTTCGAAGTTGAGGTAAGATCCCGCGGGTCGGCACATCTGACTCTCGATCACCCGGCCGATATTGTCTGGCGGCGCAGCACGTTTTCCTGCGCGAGGACCATCGGCATCTGCTCGGATCAGGTCGCCGCAACGCTGCCACGGGAACTGATTGCCAGACTCCGGAACGGGGATGAGATGACCGTTACCCTGACCGTTACGCGTCCCGACTGAGCGTCGTAATCTTTTCTTCAGCGTCGGCGAGCAAAGTCTCGCACTGCTTCACGAGCACTGCACCCTGTTCGTATAACTTCATGCTCTCGTCAAGACTCGTGCCGCCGTCTTCGATCTTTGCGATGATCTGCCGTAACTGCTCGATCTTTTCTTCATAGGTTTCCATCATGATCCACACGCTCCGCCACGACCCGGCTCCTGCCATCATAAAACCGCAGGTCCAGCCGGTCGTCTTTTCTCACGGCATCCACTGATCTTACCACGATGCCATCTTTTTCCGCTACACAGTATCCACGGGCGAGCACTGCACGCGGGCTCCTCCCTTCAAGTGCCGTCTTCATCTCCGCAAGCACGAGGCGGTCACGATCGATCCGGGTCACCAGCGCCCGTTCGAGCCTGTCAGAGAGATCCGCTGTGGCCTGCTGTTTTTCGACGATCTTCCGGCAGAATCGCTGCGGGCGGAGACGATCCCGGAGATCGTCAATCTCCTTTTGGGCCCGTGAGATGCGGGTAAGAAGGGCCGCACTCAACTGGCACCGGAGATCCCCGAGTGCGATCCGGAGGTCTTTTCTGTCCGGTACTACCAGCTCGGCCGCAGCCGAGGGAGTCGGCGCCCGCATATCGGCGGCGAGATCGGCAAGTGTCACATCCACCTCGTGGCCGATAGCCGAGACGATCGGTACCGGGCAGGCAGCAATTGCCCGCACGACATCGGGGTGGTTGAAGGGGAAGAGATCCTCGAAACTCCCGCCGCCCCGTGCAACGATCACGACGTCGGCGTGCCCTGCGATGCGTTTGATTGCCCGTGCGATCTCAGCGTGTGCCTCTTCGCCCTGGACCGCCGTAGGAGATATGACGATCTCTACAGGGAAACGCCGGGCGATGACGATACGGATGTCGTGGATGACTGCCCCGGTCTCCGAAGTGACGACGCCCACCCGTGCGGGAAAGGGCGGCAGCGGGCGTTTCCTTTCTGCGGCAAAACACCCCTCCGCAGCGAGATCCTTTTTCCACCTCTCGATGAGCAGGTACTTCTCCCCGACGCCTCCCCGGGTCATCGTTTTGATCTGTAACTGATAGGATCCCTGAGGCGGGTACACCCGGACCGAACCGGTGATTACGACCTCCATGCCGTCCTCCGGCGTAAAGGAAAGCCGGTCCGCGTCAGACCTCCACATGACACACCTGATGACCGCTGCCGTGCTCCCGCCGCCTTTTTCAGAGAGGGAAAAATACCGGTGGCCCCGGCTGTGGTGTTTGTAGTTGGTGACCTCGCCCAGTACCCTGATATCCTGTAATTCCCGGACATCGAGAAGGCGTTCGATAATACCGCTGACCTCCTGGACCGTGAACGGGGTATCCGCTACAACGGGCATTTCCGGCTGGTCCTGTTCTGAAGGCTCGGTGCGGTAAAACCAGTCCATGAAGGAAATATTATGCACTAAAGCGCTTATCAATTAGTATTATCATGACCGCCTACGGTGTTTCGAGCATGTTCTTCCATGAATACACCTCCAGGGAGATCTTCTCGAATGTTTCAAAGGCGGGCCTTGACGGGATCGAGTACTGGCTGGAAACCCCGCACTTCTGGCTCCGCGATCTCCCGGCTGAAGAGGTGATCGCCTGCCGGAAGGCACACCCGGAGATCGCCACGTTTTCCGTCCACGCACCGGTCCTCGATCTTAATCCCTGCTCCATCAACCCCGATGTCGCGGAGATCTCGGTTGCCTCTACGGTACGGTCGCTTGCCATGGCGCAGGTGCTCGGGGCCGGCGTCCTCACCGTCCACCCCGGCCGACGGACAGCGAAGCGCCCCCCGGGCGATGCAGATATTGCCCGGTTCGACCATTACATGGCCAAACTCCGGGATGCGGCACTGAAAGACACGGTCATAGTAGCCCTCGAAAACATGGAGCCTGCCGTCAATTCCCTTATCTGCACGCCGGAGCGGATGCGGGAGGTGCTCGATGCCGAACCGTGGCTCCGGTTCACGCTCGACACCTCACACGCACTTGCGGCTTCCGAGGAGACCGTGATGGAGTACATCGATCTCTGCGCAGACCGGCTTGCAAACGTGCACCTCAGCCGGGCCGGCGAAGGCCGGCTCCATCTCCCGCTGGATCGCAGCCCGGTGATCGCCCGGATCCTCGAATCGCTCCGCAACCACCACTACCGGGGCGCCCTGATGCTCGAGATCGATGATCTTAATTTTGCACAACCACTCTCGGCTGAGCAGAAGTGCGCAGTCCTTTCAAAAGAGCTCTCGTTTATGAGGAAATGCATGGAACCGGGCTAACCACTGCCTGCCGCTGTCCGTTGGTTTTATTAAATCCCGTTCCCCATATCTGCTCTGGATAACGACTATGAATCAAAGGTGCTGGCGTGCTTGTGCACGGCGTGAAAGAGGATGATTGAGGACTTTTTTTATCTTCTGCTCTTTATCATCTGCATCCTGCTCTCCGCGTTTTTTTCCAGCTCGGAAGTTGCCCTGATCTCTATCACCCGGGCGAGGGTACGGGCGCTTGCGAATGATAAAAAGCCCGGCGCCGCAGCCTTGGCGGCACTCAAGGAAAATCCCGATCACTTCCTGATTACCATTCTCATCGGGAATACAATCGTTAACATCGCCGCCGCCGCCATTGCCACCGCGATTGCGATCAGCATCTTTGGCAGCATTGGTGTCGGGATCGCCACCGGGGTTGTTGTGATCATCCTGCTGGTCTTTGGCGAAATCGGCCCGAAGATCTACGCAACCCGTGCCCCGGATACCTTCCCCCGGACCATCGCCCCGGTCATCCTCTTCCTTTCGCGCATCCTGTCGCCGGTCATCTGGGTTGTTGAACGAGTAAGCCCATCCCTCGGTGTCGGGAGGGATGCTGCCGAACCCGCGGTGACGGAGGATGAGATCAAGGAATGGATCGACGTGGGCAAGGAAGAGGGCACCATAGAGCAGGATGAAAAAGAGATGCTGTACTCGGTGCTTGAATTCGGGGACACGACCGCCCGTGAGATCATGACCCCCCGCGTTGACGTTATTCTCATGGAGGACACCACCGCAGTCAGCGAGGCGATCCGGATCTTCAACGAGACCGGTTTCTCCCGGATCCCGATTTACCAAGGGCAGATCGATAATATCACCGGAGTCCTCAATGTCAAGGATGTCTTTTCTGCTATGGTCTCGAAAAGGAAGGACATTTCGATAAAAGAGATCATGTACGACCCGACCTTCGTGCCGGAGACAAAGAAGATCGACGACCTCTTAAAGGAGCTCCAGGTCCACCGGGTGCAGATTGCGATCGTTATCGATGAGTACAGCAGTTTTGTCGGGATCGTCACAGTCGAGGATATCCTTGAAGAACTTGTCGGCGATATCAGGGATGAATACGACCGGGAGGAACCCGACGTGCAGAAGATCGCCGAAGGGGTCTACGTGCTCGATGCCCAGATGTGGGTGGATGATATCAACGATGAGCTCGGTCTCGGGCTGCCCATGGACGAGTCGTACGAGACGGTCGGTGGCCTCTTGATCGACCGGCTCGGTCACATCCCGCAGCACCCGGGGGAGAAGGTGGAGATTGAGGCAGGGAGGATCACCCTTGTGGTCATGCAGATGCACGGCCGGCGCATCGTGAAGGTCAAGTGTATCGTCCGCCCGGAGACAGAGAGCGGGGGAGAAATCCGGTAACGGAGGAATCATGGCAAAACGGATCGTAGTGGTCGCATCGGGACGGGGTTCGAACTTCCAGGCCATCATCGAATCCCTGCAGAGAGGTATGATCCCGGCTGCCTGCGTGGCGCTGGTCACCGACAATCCGGAAGCGTATGCGATCGAGCGGGCAGAGGCTGCCGGCATCCCGGCTGTGGTAATTGATTATGCAGCGTTTGCCTCTCGCGAGCTCTACGAGCAGGCGCTTCTTTCTGCCCTCCGGAACGCCCGGCCCGACCTGATCGTGCTCGCCGGCTACATGCGCATTCTCGGGCAGGCAATTGTACGGGAGTATGCAGGCAGGATGATCAATATCCACCCGGCACTCCTCCCCAGCTTCACCGGCCTCCATGCCCAGAGGCAGGCCCTCCTGCATGGTGTCAAAGTCGCCGGGTGCACCGTCCATTTCGTGGATGAGAGTCTGGATGGCGGTCCCGTCATCCTCCAGCGTTGTGTCAGGGTTATGGATGAGGATGACGAGGACACCCTCGCCCAGCGCATCCTCATCCAGGAGCATATCGCGCTCCCTGAGGCAGTCCGGCTTTTCTGTGAGGACCGGCTCACGATCGAAGGAAGAAAAGTCCGGACCCGGTAGACCCCGACCCCGCGGGCAGTATCCCGGAACCCGTGCCGGGGCACCCGCCCTTTTTATATCCCGGGCGCTGATAGTATGACACCTGCAGGGTATGCGTTGACCATGAAGGACAAGAAACGTCCCCCCTCCGTAAAACCCCTGGCACGGGAGCGTATTGCGGTGCTCTTTTCCGAAGCGGAGAAGGTCTACCATGATCACCCCGGGTACAGCGACCGGTACGTCGCCCTTGCCCGGAAGATCGCCATGCGTGAACGTGTCAGGATAGATCCCGAGTACCGGCGCCGGTTCTGCCACCACTGCTACCGGTATCTCGTGCCGGGGGCGAACATGCGGGTGCGGGTGCACCACGGATGGGTGGCAGTTACCTGTCTCGAATGCAGGAAAACAACCCGGTACCGGGTGGAGAGATCCCCATGACCACAAAGACAGATCCCGCGATGCAGGACCTCAAACCGACGGTCTGGATAGGAAAACAGGGCTGCACGGAAGCGGCGATCGAAGAGATCGTTGCCCAACTTAAGAAACGCAAGGTCATCAAGGTAAAATGGCTCCAGAATACGGAGGTCGACCCGGAAGCGGTGGCGGCCTCGGCCGGAGCCGCGCTCGTCGGGGTGCGGGGAAAGACCATGGTGCTTGCACAACGCGGGAAAAAAGAGAAAAAATAAGCCGTTTTTTGTGCCGGGATACCGGGTGCCGGTATCTCGAAATATATAAAAACCTCGCTTACCAATAACATAAGACTGTTATTTAATTTTAAAAACAGTGAGGACTAGTCATGACGACCGTATATGATGTCCCGGCAGATCACCTCATCAGGAAGGTTGCCGAGGAGCTCAGGAAGCGGCAGGAGATCAAGCCGCCGGCATGGGCTGCCTTTGCAAAGACCGGGGTACACAAGGAGATGCCTCCCGAAGACCCCGACTGGTGGTTTATCCGGGCAGCAGCAGTGCTGAGACGCGTCTATGTCGACGGCCCCCTGGGCGTCGAGAGGATGCGGAGTTTCTATGGCGGGAACAAGAACCGCGGCTCAAAACCGAATGCTTTCCGGAAGGGCAGCGGCTCGATTCTCCGAAAGGCCCTCCAGCAGCTTGAAGCTGCAGGCCTTGTTATTCATGATAAGACCGGCCGCAGGGTTTCCCCTGCCGGTATGGCATTCCTGGACAACATGGCACAGGAGGTCCTCGCCCACCCGCCGGCGCCGATCCCCAAGAGGGCCAAGCCGGTAGTCGAGGAGCCAAAGAAGGCCGAGGCAAAGAAGGGCGGCAAGGCGCCAAAGGGCGAGAAGGCTGAAAAGTCCGACGATGCAAAGGCAGAGAAGAAGCCTGCAGCAAAGAAGGGCGAGGGCAAGAAGGCTGAAAAGCCTGAAGGCCATAAAGAGAAAGCTGAAGGCAAGAAGCCTGAAGCATAAATTCGGTGATGATCCATGGGAGACGACGAGTTAAGTGAGATCCGGAAAAGGAGGATGGCACAACTCCAGCAGCAGGCAGGCCAGCAGCAGGAGGAACTCGAACAACAGCAGCGTCTCAAGCAGCAGATGCAGATGGTACTTATGCAGATTCTCGAGCCCGACGCCCGGGAACGCCTCAATACCATCAAATTGACCAAGCCGGACTTTGCCGGCGCCGTGGAACAGCAGCTGGTGATGCTCGCCCAGAGCGGGCGTCTCAAGCAGAAGATCACCGATGCACAGTTTAAAGAACTGCTCCGGCAGCTTGCGCCGGCAAAACGGGATTACTCGATCACCAGAAAGTGATGAAAGCAGGAGTGCTTTACAGCGGCGGGAAGGATAGTTCCCTTGCAGCGATCATGCTGGGTACGTATTACGAGGTTGAACTCAACACCTTTGTGTTCGACCCCGCCCGCCTAATCCCGACAATAGAGAATGCCGCGCAGGCGCTGGGGTTTCCTTTGAGAAAACGGGTATTTCCCGAAGGTATGGCAGAAGAGATGGCAGACATGGTAATTTCGTGCGGATATCCCAACGATGCGATCAACCGCATCCACCAGACTGCCATCGGGACCCTTGCCGGTGAGTACAAGGTCGTTGGCGACGGCACCCGGTTTGATGACCGGGTCCCGATGCTCACCAGGGCGCAGGTGCAGAGCATCTGCGGCCGGACCGGGAGCACGTACGTGCGCCCGCTCCTCGGCTACATGCGATCCGAAGTCGACCGGCTGGTTGACCGGTTCTTCCTCGTGGAGTACGGGGAGACCGGGACAATCCAAAACGGCGATTACGAATCCGAGATCAGGGCTGCGATCCGAGCCCGCGGAGTTGATCCCGCTGCCCTGTTCCCCCCTCACCATGAGCAGTCGCTTGTCGTGGGAAAAAAGAAGTGCACAAACAACTAGGTGAAGAACATGAGCAAGCTCAGCAAAGGAAGAAAGATCCGGCTCGCCAAGGCATGCGACCAGAACCGGCGCGTGCCCCAGTGGGTTATGATCAGGACAAAAAGGGCCGTTGTTACGCACCCGAAGAGACGCAACTGGCGCAGAAGCACGTTAAAGGTGTGAGATCATGGCAGAACAGATGCAGGAACATGTCTACATCATCCCCCTGCGGGATGCACGCAGGATGCCCCGGTGGAAGCGGGCAAACGGCGCGATCAAGGATATCCGCAAGTACCTTGCCAAGCATATGAAGACCGAGGATGTCAAGCTTGACAAGACCATCAACGAAAAGGTGTGGAGCCGGGGGGCCGAGAAACCGCCATCAAAGATCCGTGTCCGCGCCATGAAGATGGAAGACGGGCAGGTCCAGGCGGAACTTGCCCCGGAATCGTAAGCATATGGAACGCACGACTAATTTTGCCGGGGACCCCAATATCGGGGTTTTTGCCCGGGTAGCAGGCGATATAGCGGTGATCCCGCCGGAAGCGACACCAGAGTTCCGGGACGCGCTCAAAGAGGCGCTCACCGTGGAACTCGTTGAGACGACAATCCAGGGCAGTTCGATCATCGGGTCTCTTGTCGCAGGGAACAGCAGGGGCCTCGTTGTCTCCGGCCTCGCGACCGATGAAGAGCTTGCGGTGCTTAAAAAGCACCGGAAGATCATGCTGCTTTGCGAGACGATGAATGCGGCGGGAAACGTAATCATGGCAAACGATTCGTTTGCCGCGGTGCACCCGGACCTTCCTGTTGACATCGCTGCGGCGATCGGGGAGTTTCTGGGTGTCGAAGTGATCCATCTCACACTCGGGGGTGTGCGGACGATCGGTATGGCCGGTGTTGCCACGAACAAGGGCGTGATCGTGCACCCGAGTGCGACCGCGCAGGAGATCTCCCGGCTTGAAGCGGTGGCAAAAGTGCCGGTCGGCACTGGTACGATCAACATGGGCAGCGGCCTTGTAGGTACCGGCCTTCTCGTGAATGACACGGGATATATTGCCGGCAACGCGACGAGCGGGTTTGAACTTGGCAGGGTCGAGGACGTATTTGGATTTCTGGAGTGAGATTTATGGCAGAGCAGAAGTTTGAAGTGAAAGGAACCTTTTTGATGGGCGAAGACTGGATGCCCTACACGAAAGTGATTGAGGCGCCTAACGAGAAGCAGGCCGAGGAACGCACGTTTGCGGTCATCGGCAGCAAGCACAACTTAAAGAGACGCTACATCAAGATCTCCGGTGTTACACCGGTAAAAAGCAATTAATTCTTTTTCTTTTCCGGATTCCGGTGGAACTCACCGGGAGATTCGGGATTTCAGGTTTTTTTGCCAGCGATTGTGAAGATTGATCCCCCTTTCCCGAGAACTGACCCCCCGGTTGTTGGGATCTGCGGTCTCTTGGCGCTAATGTGGAGAACGAGCACTCGCCCCCCACCCCCTCGCGCCTCCGGGGTGGCACCGCTACACCCCTGCGGCTAGGGGGAGGGACTAATAATTGTATAATCCAGATCAGTTCCCGGCGAAAATCGGTTATTATCCCCTCTTTTGTACGAAAAAGTTTCTTGCCCCGCCGTGCCCCGAGAGGGGCCCTGAGGCGGGGAGCCCTCGCATCAATATTCAAGGGCACATATTTTCGTTAGGAAATCTGTAATGGCGTCTTTGCATCCTTATCAGATTATCCCTGGCCCGCTCCCGCCCGATCCATTCTGGTAATCCGGGTGGATCTCCGGTCGTACCACGAACGCCAGCGCAAGGATGATAAGACCCAGCACAAACGAACCCAGGAACGCAAGATCGAAGCCTGCCGTGGCCACCTTAATCTGCAGGTCGACCGGGGAAAGCAGTGTCACGTTATGGTTTGCGGCAATGGTGAGAATCCCCAGTAAGAAGATCATATTAAAGAGGGCAATGCCGAGGGTGAGGGGGACAAAGCGTTCGAGACTGGTGAGGCTTGAGATCATGCCCTGCTTTGCCTTTGACACCGAGTTCATCACCATGTTCGATGCAGGGGTGATGACAAGGCCAAGACCAAGGCCGATGAGCACCAGGCAGAGGACGACGTACAGGACCGGTGTATCGGAATGGAGCTGCATGATGAAAAAATAGCCGCCGGTAAGGAGGACACCGGCCGCGATGCAGAGCAGCCTTGGTCCGACCCGGTTGAAGAGGATGCCAGCGAGGATGCCGGCGCCCATCATCGCAAAGGAGAGCGAGGTTAGGATAAGGCCCGCAGTGGAGGTGTCGTAGGCGCTGACGTATTTCAGGTAAAACGGCAGGAGGTAGTTGATCCCGGAGAAGCTGAAAAAGACGAGCGAGAGCAGGAGGTTGGTGACAAGGAAATTTTTGTTTTTAAAGAGCGAAAAGTCGAGGAGCGGATCGGCGATACAGCATTCATGCCGGACAAACCATCCCAGCGTGACGAGAGCGAGAAGGGCAAGGCCAAGGATGACCGGGGAGGTCCAGCCCATCGTCTCCCCTTCTGATACCACGAAGAGCAGGGATGCGAGCCCGGTAAAGATAAGTACGGCGCCGGCCCGGTCAAAGCCGGCAAGAGATCCCTCGCCGGTCGATGACGGGATCACCCGGGCGCCGAGAAGAACCGCCCCGATCCCCACCGGTACGTTGATGAAGAAGATCCAGTGCCACGAGAGGTACTGGGTCAGGATGCCACCGATAGTCGGTCCGAGCGCCGTCCCCAAGCCGGCAAGGGTCATGACAATCCCCATGGCTTTCCCTCTCTCCTCAATCGGGATGTAGGCAGTGACCATTGCCGGCGCAATCGCGCAGATCATCGCTCCTCCGACCGCCTGGACAATGCGTGAGCCGACCAGCACAGTAAGAGAATTGAACATGTCCGGCAGGGTGCCGCAGGCAAGCGAGCCGAGGGTGAAGATGACAAACCCGGTGAGAAATATCCGCTTGAACCCGATGATGTCGGATATTTTCCCAAAGACCAGCACGCAGCCGGCCATCACCAGAAGATAGGCAGTTGCGACCCAGCTTACCGTGGTCGATGATACGTTAAACGCTTGTGAAATGGTTGGGAGGGCGATGTTGACGATCGTGCCATCGAGACCGGACATGAACGTGGCAAGCGAGATGGAGAAGACCAGAAGGAAAAAGCCGGACCGGGCAGCGCCCGAACCATGATCACTCATGGAGGGATGTTACTGCCCAATAGTGATGAGAATTGTGGTTTGATTTCGTCCCCATCGGTTATTTTCGTCTCTGCCGCGGTTAATCAGGGATGATGAGGGCCCTGCCCGGAAAATTATCCCAAAAAAGAGAAATCCGGTTATTCCTGCATGTTTCCCGTTTTCCACGAGTCTTTTTTGAATTTTAAGAAGACCAGCGGCGGGACGGCAAGGATGAATGTACCCAGCAGAACTCCTCCGACATAGAGCGGGCCGCTTGTAAAGAACGACGGGGGAATCAACCCCACGATAAAGGTAAAAATAACCCCGAATGCACCAAGGCCTCCCACGATCCAGACACCCGTCATACCCCCGGGGATTTTAAACGGCCGGGGTGTGTCCGGCTGGCTGTACCGGAGCCTGATGAGCGCTGCAAAGACGAGCAGGTACACAATGGCCAGAAGTTCGGTGGTGATTGCCGAGAGGAGCCAGTACGCTGCGTTGACCGAAGGGAGGAATACATAGAGGAGGGAGATGATGGAGCCGATGACCGCCTGTATGATGAGGATCGCCACCGGTGAACCGTGTTTGTTTGTCCGGTTAAAGAGCGGCGGCATGTTCCCGTCTTCGGCCACCACGCCAAGGCCTTTCGCCGGCCCAATCAGCCATGCGGCCAAGAGGACAACACCGCCAACGGTGATCAGGAGCGCCATTGGTGCGACAAGGCCCGGGAGCCCGAAGGAAACAAAGAAGTACTGGATTGCCTGCATTACGCCGGATGCGAGGTTGAGCTGGCTTGCCGGGATCACAAAGGCGATCGCGAGCGTGGCAAGTACCGTGCAGGCAAAGATGACGATGGCGGAGAATGCCATGGCCCGGGGATAGTCTTTTTGGGGATTTTTTGTCTCAAGGGCGTGGAACCCCGCCATCTCCATACCCGAGAAGAGCAGGACGATTGTGGCAAAGAACGGCAGGGTTGAGAAGGTGATCGTGGGCAGCATGGCCCCCAGGGAAAAGGGCGGCAGGACGGTTTTTGAACCGTCAAGGATCCAGATCATGCCCAGTGCAATGATCAGGAGTGCCGGGATGATACTGCCGAGGATGACCCCGATGTTGGAAAACTTGTTCGTGAGTTCGGGATCTGACAGGGCAACCAGGGTCGTTCCCCAGAATGCAGCCATCATGACGACAAACATGTAGTGCGGGTTGTTTGCAAGCGTCGGGGTGAGGGCAAATGCCAGTGTCGAAGCAATAAACGCGAGCACGGTCGGGAACCAGACGAGGTTGTTGGACCACTCGCAGAAGATCGCAAGAAATCCCCCGGTATCCCCAAACGCCCGTTTCACCCACGCATAGATACCTCCGCCTTCCGGCCAACCGGTGGCGAGTTCGGCTCCGGCAAGAGAAATCGGGATGAGAAAGAGAATCGTCCCGATCACGTACCAACCGATACTCGACCAGCCGTATTCCGCCATGGAGGGGAAGTTCCTGATGGAGAGGACCGCTGCCACGTTGATCATGGCAAGGGCAAAGACCCCGAGGATCTTCTTCTTTTGGGGAGTTATCGCCCCCCCCTCTTTTTCACTCATGACCGTTTCACCTTTGGTTTCCGGGTTCCCTTTGTGCAGTACATCATGTACTTCCCGTCAACGTTCTCGATCCCGTGGATGTCATGCGAGAAACCCGGGAATGCATTGTCAAAGTCCTGGAGGGCGATGAGGTACTGGAGGACGGATCCGGAACGCTTCCCCGTCCTCTCCCCGGGCGTGAGCAGGGGAATCCCCGGCGGGTAGGGGACGATACCGGTAGCCACGATCCGGTCGCCTGCTTTTTCCACCGGCAGGTACTCGACCTCATTTTTCACGAGTTTCGTATATGTTTCAGCATAGGTCAGAACCGGTTCCGGCAGGATTGCGAATGCCTGCCCGAGGAGTTCGCACATCCTGTGCTCCTTCTTGAATGCGTGCATCTCCCGTACGAGATCCTGAAGAGTCCTGCCCGCATACCGGCCGGCATATGCGCTTGTGAGGTCAGGGAAGACCTCTTCGAGCGGGATATTCTCCTCGTATAGCCTCTTGAACTCGAAGAGTTCGGACACAAGCGTTCCCCATTTCCCCTTGGTGATACCCATAGAGAAGAGGAACAGGATGGAGTAGTCCCCTGACTTCTCGTTCACGATGCCCCGGGTATCGAGGAATTTTACCACGATTGCCGCAGGGATACCCCAACCGGCGAGCGACCCGTCGTTGTTGACACCGGGCATAAGCACGGTCACCTTGATGGGATCGAGCATGCAGTAATTGTCGGGGAGGCCGGAGAAGCCGTGCCATGTATCGCCCGGGTGGAGTACCCACGCCCCCGGCTTGTCCCGGAGCAGGTCGACGGAGGCGTCCTGGAACGCGATCCTCTTTTTGGTCTTTGAATCGACCACTATCTCCGGCTGCCACATCCCGAACCACCAGTCCCCGGGCCTGCCATCCTTTCCGTGTGTTTTTCCTTTTACACTTCCCTCGATCTCGTGCCGGATGCGGGCCATCATACGCCGGAACCGGATGGCCTCCTCAATGGACTCGGTCGTCAGCACCCTCCCCGGGGCTCCGTCCATCATCTTTGAGGAGACGTCAAGGGAAGCGATGATCGTGTAGAGTGGGGATGTGGAACTGTGCATCATGAAGCCCTCGTTGAACCGGGCATGTTCGATCGGGACGCGCCCGTTCCTGACATGCACCATCGATGCCTGGGAAAGGGCCGCAAGCAGCTTATGGGTGGACTGGGTGGCAAACACGGTCGGGCCTTTCTCGTCTTTTGCGCCGTCCCGCATCGCGAACCGGTTCTTGTAGATCGGGTTGAACCGTGCGTACCCGTACCAGGCTTCATCGAAGTGGATGCTGTCCACGCTTTTCCCAAGGAGCGCCTCGACATCTGCCGCATGATAACAGAGGCCATCGTAGGTGGAGTTGGTGATGATCACATGCATGGGTTTTGTCTCTGCAAGGCCCTTTGTGAGGGGGCAGGCGGCGACCTTGGCCCTGATTGCTGCAGGTGTCATCTCTGATGGCGGAATGGGGCCGATGATCCCGTACCGGTTGCGGGTCGGCATGAGGTAGACTGCCACCGAATGGGTCATCGTGAGTGCATGCTCGCTTGACTTGTGGCAGTTCCGGTCGACGAGCACGACATCGTCTTTGGTCACCCGGCCAAAGAAAACGATCTTGTTTGCCGTGGAGGTACCGTTCGTTACAAAATAGGTCCGGTCAGCGCCAAAGACCTTGGCCGCGTACCTTTCTGCCTCTCCCACCGGCCCGGAGTGGTCGAGCAGCGATCCCAGCTCCCCGACCGAGATCGAGAGGTCCGAACGGAAGAGCTGCTCCCCGAAGAAGTTGTGGAAGGCCCGCCCGGCCGGCGATTTCAGGAATGCGATGCCTCCCGCATGGCCCGGGGTATGCCAGGAATACTCGAAATCCTTTGAGAACCTCACCAGCTCCCCGAAGAATGGCGGGAGAAGGTGTTCCCGGTACCGCCGTGCGGCGGCACTGATTCTGCCCGCGATGAACTCGGGCGTGTCCTCCATCACCCAGATATATTCGTTGATCTCTTTCACCATCTCCATGTTGAGGTCCGCGGGAGCGGCATTGGTTGGTTCCCCCATGAGGAATATCGGGATATTCTCGTTGATCCCGCGTATCTGCCGGATGAGACGCTGCGTGTCGGCATGCCGTCGGGGGGAACTCCCTCCTACGTTCCAGTTGATCAGGATACAGTCGATCGCGGCAAGGGCGGAGTACGCTGCCCGCGCATCGTCAGGTGAGGCGACATCACCGATCAGGATTCCGAACTGCCGGATCCCGTCCATAATCCTTGTGATGGCACGGCCCTGCGGGGTGTCGGTCTTGTGCATATCATCGACAACGGCAACCCGCAACTGCTCGTTTGGGTTAAGATATTCTGTCATACGTCACTCCGGGGCAATGGATCATACCGGCATGCCCGGCCGGTCCTGAGGCACATAACGGGTTCCTGTTCCACTGGGGACACATCCTCTGCAGGACTCTTCCTGCAGGAGCATTGTACGAACGTCTCACAGGTCTCTGCCAATTGAATCCGCTCGACCGGCGGCACAGGAAGTAAACCCGGCCGGGAAACGCCATGCCGGCCTGCCCGGCGGGTTTACCGGGGCAGACCCGAACATTAACGGCTTTATTACACCTGTTAATTAAACTTTTCATTTTATAAAAACGGGGAACACTATGCGGTTCAGGGAGAATTTTGTTCTTTTTCGGGTCTTTGTTCGCGCAAAAGCTGCAGCGGATCAGGGATGTTTGTCGTGGCTCCGGGTTAAGTACTATGATGGCTGTTTTCAGGGTGACCGGAAAAGTGCCCCACAATGATGTATTTATGCTCCCTGCAGACAAACATATCAGAAAGACCCAGTTACCCGCACAATAGAAGGGGAGGCAGGAATCTTGGCAGCAGCACAACCCATGGATCAGCGCGAAATCGAGACGCTCCAGTACTACTTAAAAGAATACGGACAGCAGGCCGAGGTCTTTGCCGGCCAGCTTGAGCTCATGGAGAACGGGCGCATGGAGGCGTTTGCCGCGATCGAGGCGCTTGAGGCCCTTGTCGCTACTGACGATGACACAGTCCTTCTCCAGATTGGCGGTGGGGCAAGCCTGCGGGCGAAGATTCTCGAACCGGAGAAAGTCCTCCTCAATATCGGCTCCGATGTCATCGTGGAGAAGACAAACGCAGACGCAGTCGGGTACCTGAAAGACCGGATCACCGAGATGGAAGCCTCGCAGAAGAAAGTTGCCGAGGCGTTAGAGAAACTCCGCGCCCAGATGAACGAGATCGCAAAACGGCTCGAACAGGGATACCGGCAGGCATCTGCAGCAGAAAGCCCGGCTCCCCACCGGCACGATCACGAAGATCACGATGAAGAATAAGCGAAGGAATCTTCAGACATGTTTTCGGGTCTCAGGGAACGGCTGCAGGCTGCACGTGACCGGCTTGGCGCCAGCATCGGGGCAGCAGCAGAAGCATCCCGGCCGGTGGCGCCGGCTGAACCGGCATCCCCCGGAAAAACCGGTGACGCCCCTCAGGCTGCAGGTCCGGCAAAGAACCCGACACTTGCCGACAAGGTAAAGATTCTCATCATCGACCGTGAACTGGTTGTTTCAGAAAAGGACGTTTCCGAGGCCCTTGAGGAACTGGAGATGACGTTGCTCGAAAGCGACGTTGCCCTGCCGGTTGCCGATGCACTCATCGCCGACATCCGCGCCGGCCTCGTGGGAAAACATCGTAAGATCGGGGAATCTGTGGACGCACTTGTCGTCAGGGCCCTCAAATCCGCCCTGCTCAAGGTGCTCGGCTCGGGCTTCGACCTGCCGGCCTATATCAAATCCCATGAGCGGCCGGTCAAGATCCTCTTTACCGGGGTGAACGGGACCGGCAAGACCACGACCGTCGCAAAGATCGGGGCGTACCTCAAGGCCCAGGGGTTCTCGGTTGTGATCGGAGCCGGCGATACGTACCGGGCCGGTGCCATCGAACAAATTGGGGTGCACGCAGAACGGCTGGGCATCAAGGTCATCGAGCACAAGGCTGGTGCCGATCCATCGGCCGTGTTGTTTGATACCGTGCAGTACGCACAGGCACACAAGACCGACGTGGTGCTCGCGGATACCGCCGGGCGGTTCCACACCAAGGCAAACCTCATGAGCCAGCTCGACAAGATCCGGCGCGTGATGAAGCCTGACCTCATCGTTTACGTCGACGAAGCGGTGGCAGGAAACGATGCGGTCGTCCGGGCGGCAGAATTCGACCGGACGGTCGGGGCCGATGCCATTGTGCTCACCAAGGCCGACATGGATTCCCGGGGCGGGGCAGCGATCTCGATTGCCCATACCATTGGAAAACCCCTGCTCTTCCTGGGCACCGGGCAGGCCTATGAGGATATCATACCCTTCGAACCCGGGGCAATTGTCGACGAACTTCTTGGGGGTGCTGCCTGATGATGGACAGCCTCTCTGACGCTCTCAAGGACGCCCTCAAGAAACTTGCGGGGAAAGCCGTGGTTGACCGTGCGGCAGTCGATGAACTGGTCAAGAACCTCCAGCGGGCGCTTCTCTCGGCAGATGTGAACGTCAAGCTGGTGATGGAACTCTCAAAAGCGATCCGCACCCGGTCGCTTGATGAGGATGTGCCGAAAAACACCAATGTCCGCGAACATGTCCTCCGCATCGTCTACCAGGAACTGGTCCGGCTCGTCTATGCCACGGCAGACGTAAAACTCGAGCCGCAGGTCATCCTCATGGCCGGTCTCCAGGGGAGCGGCAAGACCACGACCACCGCAAAGATTGCCCGCTACTTCCAGAAGAAGGGCATGAAAGTCGGGGTGATCTGTGCCGATACCTTCCGGCCCGGGGCGTACGACCAGCTTGCTACCCTCTGCACGAAGATTAATGTCCCCTGCTTTGGCGATCCAAAGGCCACCGATGCCCTGAAGATCGTAAAAGAGGGCCTTGTGGCCATCAAAGACCGGGAAGTTATTATTGTCGATACCCAGGGCCGCCACGCGCTGGAGCCTGACCTGATCCAGGAGATTATCGACCTCAATGCGATCACGAAGGCCACCCACCGCTGGCTCGTGATCGACGCTGCGCTTGGCCAGCAGGCGAGCGAGCAGGCACGCCGGTTCCATGAAGCAATAGGAATCGACGGCGTGATCATCACAAAGATGGACGGCACGGCAAAAGGCGGTGGCGCCCTCTCAGCCGTGGCAGAGACAAAAAGCGGGATTGTCTTTATCGGTGCAGGGGAGACTATCGAAAATCTCGAACGTTTCGATGCAAACGGCTTTATCTCCCGGCTCCTCGGGATGGGCGACCTTCAGGCCCTCTACGAGAAAGTCCAGGAAGCCCAGGTGTCAAGCGAGGTTGACATGGAAGCGATGATGAAGGGCCACTTCACCCTCCGCGACATGTACAAACAGCTCGAAGCCCTCAACAAGATGGGCCCCTTAAAGCAGATCATGAACATGCTGCCGATGGGCAACATGCAGCTTCCTGAGGGAGTCTATGATGTGACCAGCACCAAGATGGTGCGCTACCGGATCCTCATGGACTCGATGACGCCCCAGGAGCTTGATGATCCCGGTATCATCTCCAGCTCCCGGATGCAGCGGATCGCCCGGGGTGCCGGTGGGACCCCGGAAGAAGTCAGGGAACTCCTGAAATATTACAAGATGATGCACAAGACCCTCAAGGGATTGCGGGGTGCCGGCGGCGGAAAATTCAACATGCAGCGCCTGATGAAGCGCTTCTCCGGAATGCAGTGAGATGACCTCGTTTGCCATAGTCGGGCACCTTGCCCGCACGGACGGGGACTTTTCCTTAAACGATCTCCCCGGGGCAGGGCGTATGGACGTGCTCTGCCGGTGCGTGAACGCATCGCTCTTCCTTTCGCATGACCTGCGCCGTGATGTGGACTGCTACCTCCTCCTTCTCGGAGGTCCAAAGACACAGAAGACCGTGCTCTTCCGGGGGAGCGAACTCCGCTCGCTCTCACCCGATGAACGGAGTGCCGGGGCGCTTGTCAAAAAGGCGTTGTCCATCCCCTGCGGGAGCGAGTTCCGCGAAGCGGCGCCCGGGGTCTATGTGAGAAACGGTGGCCTTGAGCGCCTGTTTGCGGAACACGCGTTTGCGGTGCTGGACGAGAAGGGAATCGATATCCGCACGGTTCCGGTTGTCCCGGAGGCATTCCTGCTCTCGGATCACCAGAACTTTTCAGATGCTGAGGAAGCTCTGATAAAAGATACGCCCCGGTATTCGGTCGGACCTGCCTGCCTGCATGCTGATCACACGATTACGGTGATCTCAAACGAGATTGACCGGAGGAGGAACGGATGGAAATAAACGAACAGATCGAAAAGATCCTCGCTTACGGGGATTGCTGTGATCACTGTCTGGGACGGTTCTTTGGCAAGCGCTCGCATGGTCTTACTGACGATGAACGGGGCCGTGGGCTCAGGATTGCACGGGCGCTGGCCATAAACCAACCATATGAACGCTTCTCCGGTACCTGCTGGATCTGCGGCAACTTCTTTGACGCGGTGCCCGAATGGGCACAAAAGGTGGTTGCCGCGATGGAGGGGTTCGAGTATTCGACGTTCCTTGTCGGCTGCCGGGTCCCTCCGCTGGTCGCGGAGAACGAGGAGATGGTCTGGAGCGACCTCTCCCTTGGCGATCCCGAGCCGTTCAAGTCTGAGGTGAACCGGGAGGTGGGAAAGGCGGTATCGGCGCTCACGGGAAAGTCTGTAGACTTCAAAAAACCCGATATCATCGCCCTGCTCGACCCGGCATCCGGCATGGTTGACATCCAGGTCAATTCTGTATTCTTCTACGGGAGGTACCAGAAGTTCGAGCGCGGCATCCCGCAGACCCACTGGAACTGCCGGGCCTGCAAGGGAGCTGGCTGCGAAAAGTGCAACTTTACCGGCAAACAGTACCTGGACTCGGTTGAAGAACTGATCGGCAGGCCGGTGATTGAGGTGTTCGATGCGGAGAATGCCATCCTGCACGGCGCCGGCAGGGAGGATATCGATGCCCGCTGTGTAGGAACCGGCCGGCCGTTTATCCTTGAGGTTGTTGCCCCCAGAAAGCGCTCGCAGGACCTTGCCGCCCTTGAAGCGGAGATCAACCGGACTGCAGAAGGACGGGTAGCGGTTGCCCTTTCGCACTGGAGCGACCGTCCGGATGTGGAAACCCTTAAATCAAGTAAAGCGCATAAAAAATACAGGATCCTGGTCGAGGTTGACGGGCAGGTACCGGCAGAAATGCTTGTAAATGCCCTGAATGCCTTAAGGGGCGTCACAATACAGCAGCGCACGCCCGTACGGGTCGCTCACCGGAGAGCTGATAAGATCCGGGAGCGTAAAGTCCTCGATATCGAGTTCGTAGGGGAACAGGATGGAAAGATTATTCTTGAAGTCCTGGGCGAAGCCGGCCTCTACATCAAGGAACTCGTATCAGGCGATCAGGGAAGGACCACCCCGAGTCTTGCCGAGATCCTGCAACGATCGGCGCACGTCACCAGCCTTGATGTCGTGCAGGTAGAAGGACCACAGGAGGGAGATTAACAATGGCACACCACAATGGACCAAGAAAGAAAACACGGTATAAGTTCAAGAAAGAATTAAGACAGCGCGGGCTGCCGCCGGTTACCTCCGTCATCCAGCAGTTCGAGGTCGGCGAGAAGGTTCATATCGTCGTGAACTCAAGCATCCAGAAAGGTATGCCGCACCGCCGGTTCCACGGGCTCACGGGCACTGTGATCGGCAAGCGCGGCCGGGCATGGATGCTCTCCATTCACGACGGCAATGCGGAAAAAACGGTCATTGCGCGACCGCAACATCTAAAAGCGCAAAAGTAAACTCATTGTCAGGTGATTGGCATGAAAGTGAAGGGTATTATTAGCGAAGAGAAGGTTACGCTCCCTGAACTCCGCGCCGCTCTTATGGGCGTGGAATCAGAGAGAATTGCTGCCGAGAAGGAGTTGTCCTACGAGTTCAGGCGCAGCATGGAACATGCCAATCAGCTTGCCAAGACCACTCCTGAAAAATCCAAAGAGCTGGTGGAGAAACTCCTCAAGCTCGAGAAGATGAAGCCGGAGATCGCCTACCGTATCGCAAATATCATGCCCAAGAGCCGGGACGAGGTGCGGGCGATCTTCGCAAAGGAGCGTTTCACGCTCGCTCCCGAAGAGATTGATTCCATCATCGACCTGGTCATGGCACACTTCTGAGGTGTTCATCATGAAGGCCGAGAAAAAAGAGGTCAATGCGATCGTACTGGATGTGCTCATGAAAGGGCACGCAGAGGATCCCCGACCCCAGTTCAAACGCGAACCTGTTGTCCAGGCGATGGGGCTCGAGCAGTTCAAGCTGCTTGAACTGATCCCCAAACCCGGCGTGGTCATCAACCTCCATGACAAGGTTTACATCGGGGATTCCGAGCGGGACAAGATCGAACGCGTGAAACGCCGGATCAGCTACGAAGAGCTGACCCCGACCGCAAAGGGCGAACTGCCGTTCATGATCGAGCAGGTGGTGACCGAGCGGGAACCGGATTTTGTCACGTTCTTTAATAAAGCGATCTCGATCACGCCCAAGCTCCACATGCTGCACCTGCTCCCCGGTATCGGAAAGAAACTGATGTGGGAGGTGCTGGAGTCCCGGAACAAAAAGCCGTTTGAGAGTTTCGCGGATATATCCACACGAATCAAGTCGATCCCCCACCCGGAGAAGATGATCCAGGCGCGGATCCTTGAAGAACTGCAGGACAAGGATGTCAAGTACCACCTCTTCACAACAAAATGAAAGCCCGTCACGACCAGCACTTCCTTATCGATAAGAACGCGATCAAACGGATTGCGGACCTTGCGGAGGTGAAGGGAAAGAAGGTTCTTGAGGTCGGGCCGGGGGACGGTGCATTGACCCGGGCCCTGCTCGACCGGGGTGCCATTGTCCATGCGGTGGAACTGGACGGTGTACTCTGCGAAGAACTCGCCGATCTTTTTTCTGAAGAGATACAGAAGGGGACGCTCACGGTCACGCATGGGGATGCGATCCGGTGTGAGCTCCCTCCGTTTGAGATGGTAGTCTCCAACCTCCCTTACTCGGTTTCATCGAAGATCACCTTCCGGCTCCTCGATATCGGCTTCGAGGTGGCAGTGTTGATGTTCCAGGAAGAGTTTGCCCGTCGCATGGTAGCCCCGGCAGGCACGAAAGACTGCGGGCGGCTCTCGATCATGGTACAGACCTATGCGGCCGTGCAGCAGTGCTTCACGCTCCCACCCACCTGCTTCTCGCCCAAACCCCAGGTGCACTCGATGGTCGTGAAGATCTTCCCCCGCCCGCCGATCTTCGGGGTTGACGACAAAAAACGGTATGCGGACGTGGTGCGGGCGCTCTTCACCCACCGGAGAAAGACGGTGCGAAACGGTCTTAAGGGGTCGTCGGGAATTCTTGATCCAGAATGGGCCAGGCGCGTTATTGACGCACTGCCCGGCGAAATTCTCCAGAGCCGGCCGGAAGAACTGTATCTTGAGGATTTTTCGACGATTGCGAATTTTAAATAAATCTTTGTCAGCGTTGTCTTTTTGGGGTCAGGCTTTCCCTCAATGCACCTTGTTGGAACCCCCTTTTTAGCGATCTCCGTTGATTTTCCCGTTGTATCCTGATCATTCCTGCATTGACGAGTGGTAATGGGAACAAAGCAACCGACGCTGCGTTTAAAGGATAACATCTGTCCTTTTATTTGTGTGCGGGGTCTTTCCTTGCATGT
>Ga0326728_10007879_pt1 | contig 26872 bp, 26 predicted proteins | sample MB3enrmetagenome_FD_207602 | JGI IMG/M metagenome (GOLD analysis project Ga0326728, IMG submission 207602) | Lab enriched peat soil microbial communities from McLean, Ithaca, NY, United States - MB31MN | ecosystem: Environmental > Terrestrial > Soil > Wetlands > Peat | place: USA: New York...
GTCGGTGGTGATCATCAACGGGCCGCCCGGCTCGAAGCCGCTGAGCAGCAGCGGCTCGACCATCGCGCGCGCGGCGTAGATCGCCGCGGTGTAGCCCGCGGGGCCGGAGCCGATGATGACGAGACGTTCGTGGGCCGCGTGGGGGATGGACATGCGAGTCTCTTTGTCGAACCGGCGAACGGGGCGTAGGGCGCGCTGAAGAGAAAGAGAAAAGGAGACGCCGGCGCCATATATGGGCGCCGGAGCGGTTCCCGCAATATGCGCGCGCTCGAGAAGTGCCGGCGCGCCGTCGGTTGCAATCGCGTGAAAAATGCGGCGTCATGCGCGGCGCATGGAGGTTCAAATGCTCATCTTGCGATCGTACCCCGCTTCGCCTTTCGGCCGTAAAGTCAGGATCGCCGCGGCGATGCTCGGCCTGAGCGAGCGGATCGAAATGGTCGCCGCCGACACCAGCGCTCCCGCGGATTCGCTGCGGCGGCAAAACCCTCTCGGCAAGATTCCGACGCTGATCGACGAGGACGGCGAAGCGATTTTCGACAGCCGCGTCATTGTCGAATATCTCGATTCGCTCGCCGGCGCGGGCGCGAGCGCCCTCTTTCCCAGCGATCCGGCGGCGCGGGTCAAGGCGCTGACGCTCCAGGCCCTGGCTGACGGAATCATGGACGCCGCGATTTTGCAGGTCTACGAACTGCGCTATCGCGATCCGTCGCTCCGATCGGCCAAATGGCTCGATTACCAGGCCGACAAGGTCGCGAGGGCGCTCGCGGCGCTGGAAAACCGCCCTCCGGAGGCTTCGGCGCGCCACATCGGCGCGATCGCTCTGGCCTGCGCGCTCGGCTATCTCGATCTGCGTTTCGAGGGGCTGTGGCGCTCCGCCCATCCCCGCCTCGTCGCCTGGCTCGACGCTTTTGCGGCGGGGGTTCCCGCTTTCGCGGAATGACATGAGGCAAGCGCGTCATCGGCTTCGCCTTCAGGCAACGCGCTCGACAGCCTGTCGCGCCGACCTTCTCCGCCCGGCTTGCGCCTCACGCGTCCTGCGCCGGCGAAGCGCGGCGGCGTTCGATCAGCGCGACAATGCGCGGATCGGTGAAATCGGCGACGGCGAATTCGGCGCCCGCGCCGACGAGCGTCGCGGCGTCGAGATTGGTCGTCAGCCCGACGACGCAAAGGCCGGCGCCGAGCGCGGCGCGGAGGCCAGAAAGCGAATCCTCGAAGGCGAGCGAACGCGCGGCGTCGGCGCCGAGGCGCCGCAGCGCCGTCAGATACGGCAGCGGATCGGGCTTGGCGCGCTCGACGTCGCCGCCGACGACGCGCACCGGCAGGCGCGCGCCGAGGCCGAGCGCGTCGAGCGCCTTGTCGACGTTGGCGCGCGGCGCATTGGTCACCACCGCGCAGCCCAGATCGTTCGCCTCGGCGTAGTCGAGCAGCGCGCCGACGCCGGCGATTGGCTCGATGGCGCCGAGATGGTCGCGATAGCTCGCCTCCTTGGCCTCGAGCGTCGCCGCCTGTTCGGCAGGCGTCAGGTCGGGCAAGAAGGCGCGCGCAATCGCCGCGTTGTCGGAACCGAGGATGCGCGCGTCGTATTCCTCTTTGCCGAGCCGGATTCCGTACGCGGCGAAGACGCGCTGGAAAGCGCGCAAATGTCCGGCGTCGCTGTCGACCAGCGTGCCGTCGAGATCGAAGAGAAGGGCCGATTTCACGCCGACCTTTTCCCATCGTCGCGCCGATTTGCCAAGGCGCGAATTCGACGGCGCCGTCGGCGCCGACACGTTCGGGCTTCTGAGCAATCGCATGCGCCATTGCCGGGGTTGCCCGCCGTCGGATTTCGGCTTCGGCCGTCTCGTGCGCAATCTCGCCCGGCGACGCTTGATTTGACGCGGCGAACGGGGCAGCATCCAACGACGCTTCCGAGGCCGCCATGAACGAGTTTGGTAAGAACGACATCGCTGACGAGGGCGTCCGGCGATGGTCACGCGCCGTTCGGCGGTCGCAACGGCGCCCGTCTCGGCTCGCGCGCGCGCTGGGCCGCTCCGCCGCCGCATTCCACACCACGGTCAAGATGGCCTACACAAGCGCGTGAGGCGTTTGCAATCGGGGACCGCGGCGACATGATCCTTATTTCCGGCGAAGCGTTGATCGACCTCATCCCCGATCCCGAAAAGGACCGCCGCTACGACGCCGCGCTCGGCGGCTCGCCTTACAACGTCGCGATCGGGCTCGGGCGGCTCGGCGCGCCGACCGCGTTCGTGTCGCGAATCTCGGCCGACGCCAACGGCGAAGCCCTCGCGGCGGCGCTGGCGCGCGACGGCGTCGATCTCTCCTACGTCGCGCGCGACCCGCGCCCGACGCCGCTCGCCTTCGTCATGCGCGGCACCGCGCGGACGGGATCGCGCTACTCCTTCTATCTCGACGCGACCGCGTTCGACGGTCGCTGGCCGTTCCCGTCCGCCTGGCCCGCGGGGGCGCGACATCTGCACGTCGGCTCGATCGCCGCCGTCGATCCGCGCCACGGCGAGAGCGTCGTGGCGGCGTTGGCGCGCGCGCGCGAACTGGCGACGACGAGCTACGACCCGAATATCCGCCCGCTGGTGACGCCGGATCGCGATAGCGTGGTGGCGCTGGTCGAGCGCCAGGCCTCGCTTTCCAGCGTCGTCAAGGCGAGCTCGGAGGACCTCGAATGGCTCTACCCCGGCTGCGCCGTCGAGGATACGCTCAGCCGATGGGCGCGGCTCGGGCCGAGCTTTTGCGTGGCGACGCTCGGCGATCGCGGCGCCGTCGCCTTTCTCGGCGATCGGCGATTGAGCGTCGCTGCGCCGAAAGTCGATATCGTCGACACCGTCGGCGCAGGCGACAGTTTCATGTCTGCGCTCCTCGCCGCGATGGATCGCGACGGCGCGCTTGGGCCGGGCGCCGCGAAGCCGAGCCTCGACCGGCTCGACGCGTGGCTCGTCCTTGCCGCGACGGCCGCGGCGATCACCTGCACGCGCAAGGGCTCCGATCCGCCGACGCGCACGGAAGCGCTGGAATATCAGAAGGGCTGAATATTCCTCATTGAACCAAGGGCGAAGACAACGCGCATTGCGGATGGGCGACGACGAAGCTACAACGCCGTCGGCGAACCGCAACCGGATAAGCACCGATGGCTTCGATCGAATCGACCTCGACCCCTCCGCCCGCCCGCCCCCTGTCGCCGCACCTGGGCATCTATCGCTTCACCCTGACGATGGCGATGTCGATCGCCCATCGCATCACCGGCGCAGGGCTCTACGTCGGCGTGCTGTTGCTGGCGTGGTTTCTCATCGCGGCGTCGCTGGACGCGTCCGCCTTCTCGGTCTTCTCCGCCTTCATCCAATCGATTTTCGGCCGGCTCGTCCTGTTCGGCTTCACCTGGGCCCTGTTTCATCACATGCTCGGCGGCGTTCGCCACTTCATCTGGGACGCCGGCCGGGGACTGGACCATCCCGAGCGCGAGCAATTGACGCAGGCGACGGCGATCGGCGGCTTCGCGTTGACGCTCGGCGTCTGGGCCGTCGGCTATGCCGTTCGGTGAGGGAGCGCGGACCATGGTGAAAGTCGGCAAGACCTTACGAACGCCGCTGAGCCGCGTTCGCCACCTCGGTTCGGCGCGCCTGGGGACCGACGAGCATTGGCTCCAGCGCGTGACCGCCGCGGCGCTCATCCCCCTCACGATCGCCTTCGTCTGGCTGATGCTGACCCTGCTGCACAGGGATTACAACGGCGCTCGCGCCCAACTGAGCAAACCGCTGCCGGCGATCGTGCTCCTGCTCTTCGTGACGGTCGGCGTCTGGCACATGCATATCGGCATGCGCTCGATCATCCTCGACTACGTGCAGGGCCGCGCCCGCGACTGGGCGCTGCTCGCCAATGCCTTCTTCGCCGCAGCGTTGGGCCTGACCTGCGTCTACGCCGTGCTGCGCATCGGCTTCGTCTGAAATCCTCATAGGGCTCAAAGCGAATGGCGACCAACGGCTCCAACGGCGCAAGCGCCCCCGCGCTCGGGCAAAGGGCCTATCCGATCACCGACCACGCTTTCGACGTCGTCGTGGTCGGCGCGGGCGGCGCGGGCCTTCGCGCGAGCGTCGGCTGCGCGCAGGCGGGGCTGCGCGTCGCGTGCGTCTCCAAGGTGTTCCCGACCCGCTCGCACACCGTGGCGGCGCAAGGCGGCATTTCCGCTGCGCTCGGCAATATGGGTCCGGACGATTGGCGCTGGCACATGTACGACACCGTCAAAGGTTCGGACTGGCTCGGCGATCAGGACGCGATCGAGTATCTGTGCCGCAACGCGTCCGCCGCCGTCTACGAACTCGAACATTGGGGCGTGCCTTTTTCGCGCACCGAGTCGGGCGCGATCTATCAGCGCCCGTTCGGCGGCATGACGACGGAATACGGCAAAGGCGTCGCGCAACGCACCTGCGCCGCCGCCGACCGCACCGGCCACGCGATGCTGCACACGCTCTACGGCCAGGCGCTGAAAGCCCGTTGCGAATTCTTCATCGAGTATTTCGCCATCGATCTGATCCGCGACGCCGAGGGAAGAGTGCGCGGCCTCGTCTGCCTGAAGATGGACGACGGCGCGATCCACCGCTTCCGCGCGCCGATGACGGTTCTCGCCACCGGCGGCTATGGCCGCGCCTACTTCTCGGCGACCTCGGCGCACACCTGCACCGGCGACGGCAACGCGATGGCGCTGCGCGCCGGCATCGCGCTGCAGGACATGGAGTTCGTGCAATTCCACCCCACCGGCATCTACGGCGCGGGCTGCCTCATCACCGAGGGCGCGCGTGGCGAGGGCGGCTATCTCGTCAATTCCGAGGGCGAGCGCTTCATGGAGCGCTACGCGCCGTCGGCCAAGGATCTCGCCTCGCGCGACGTGGTCAGCCGCGCGATGACCATGGAGATTCGCGAAGGCCGCGGCGTCGGCGCGCTCAAGGACCATATCTATCTGCACCTCGACCATCTCGACCCCAAGGTGCTGCACGAGCGGCTGCCCGGCATTTCCGAAAGCGCGCGCATCTTCTCCGGCGTCGACGTGACCAAGGAGCCGATCCCGGTGCTGCCGACCGTGCATTACAACATGGGCGGCATCCCGACGAACTATCACGGCGAGGTCCTGACCAAGATCGGCGCCGACCCGGATTCGATCGTGCCGGGACTGATGGCGCTCGGCGAGGCGGCCTGCGTCTCGGTGCACGGCGCCAATCGGCTCGGCTCCAACTCGCTCATCGACCTCGTCGTGTTCGGCCGCTCCGCCGGCCTGCGCGCCGCCGAGCTCGTCAAGCCGGGCGAGCGGCAGGCCGATCTGCCCAAGGACAGCGCCGACCCGGCGCTGGCGCGTCTCGACCGCTTCCGCCACGCCAGCGGGGCGACGCCGACGGCGACGTTGCGCCTGAACATGCAGCGCGCGATGCAGAGCCATTGCGCCGTGTTCCGCACCGGCGAAACGCTGGACGAGGGCAAGGCGATGATCCGCGAAGCCTGGCGCGCCGGCGCCGACGCGCACGTCAGCGACCGCTCGCTGATCTGGAATTCCGATCTCATCGAGACGCTGGAATACGACAACCTCATCGTTCAGGCCGTGGTCACGATGGAGGGCGCCGCCAATCGCCGGGAAAGCCGCGGCGCGCACGCGCGCGAGGATTATCCCGACCGCGACGACGCCAACTGGATGAAGCACACCCTCGCCTGGATCGACGCCGACGCGTACGCCGTGACCCTCGATTACCGGCCGGTGCACGCCTACACCATGACCAACGACGTCGCCTACGTCGAGCCGAAGGCGCGGGTGTACTGAAGGCGCGGCTTAGGAATGCACGGATAAGGAACCATGGTCCAAATCAACCTGCCGAAGAACTCCCGCCCGACGCCGGGGAAGACTTGGCCGAGGCCGCCGAACGCCAGTCACGTGACGGAGTTCCACATCTATCGTTGGAACCCGGAAGACGGCGTCAACCCGCGCATCGACGCGTACGCCGTCGACCGCGACGATTGCGGCCCGATGGTGCTCGACGCGCTGATCTGGATCAAGTCCAAGGTCGATCCGACGCTGACCTTCCGCCGCTCCTGCCGCGAGGGCGTTTGCGGCTCCTGCGCGATGAATATCGACGGCGTCAATACGCTCGCCTGCACCTGCGACATCGACAAGATCGTCGGCGCGGTGAAAATCTATCCGCTGCCGCACCTGGAGGTGGTCAAGGACCTCGTTGCCGACCTGACCCATTTCTACGCCCAGCACGCCTCGATCGAGCCGTGGCTGAAGACGACGTCGCCGACGCCGGAAAAGGAATGGCTGCAGACGCCCGAGGACCGCGGCGAACTCGACGGTCTCTACGAATGCATTCTCTGCGCGTCGTGTTCGACCGCCTGCCCGAGCTATTGGTGGAGCGGCGACCGCTATCTGGGGCCGGCGATTCTGCTGCAGGCCTATCGCTGGCTGATCGATTCGCGCGACGAGGCGACGGGCGAACGGCTCGACAATCTCGAAGACCCGTTCCGTCTCTATCGCTGCCACACGATCATGAACTGCGCCAAGACCTGCCCCAAGGACCTCAACCCCGCCAAGGCGATCGCGAAGATCATGGCGATGATGGCGGAGCGCCGGCTCTGACAGTGGCGCTGTCAGGTAACGTGGAGACCGCCGAGCCGTTCGCCGGCGATGGGCGCCAAACGCCCGCTAGGCTCATATTCGCCTTCGTTCTCGCCTGCGCGATCGAACGCGCCATCGCGATGCTTGTCACCGGGTTCAAGGGCGACGAAGCCTATACGCTCGTCGTGTCGCGGACCCTGGCGCTCTCTTACTTCGATCACCCGCCCCTGCATCAATGGCTGCTGCACGGCTTCGTCGCGCTTTTCGGCGAGGGCCGATGGACGCGCGCGCCCTTCTGGGCGGCGATCGTCCTCGCCAACATCCCGATGTTCGGCCTCTCGCGTCGGCTGTTCGGACGCGAGGCCGCATGCTGGACGCTTTTCGCCTTCAACGCCGCGACTTATGTTCTGGTCCTGCCCAACGGCTTCATCGTTCCCGACATGACGCTGCAGTTATCGCTGCTTTCGGCGGGCTGGGCGATGGCGGAAATTCTTTTCGCCCCCGACGGCGGCGCGGTGCGGACGACGGCGCTCTGGTTGGCCGTCGGCATCGCGCTGGGCGGCGCGGGACTGTCGAAATATTCGGCGATCTTCGCCCCGCTTGGGTTCTTCGGCTTTTTCCTCGGCGCCCCCAAGCATCGGCGCTGGCTGGGGGACATCAGGCCCTATTTGGCCGCGCTCGTGGCGCTGGCGATCATTTCGCCGGCTCTCATTTGGAACTACCAGAAGGACTGGCTGTCGCTGTCGTTCCAGGCGAGCCGGGCGACGCCGCAACAACTGAGTTTCGACATCCAGTCGCTGTGGCAATGGTTGGGCATTGTGGGAACGCAGATCGGCCTTTTGTCGCCGTGGGTTTTCGCGCCGCTGGCGCTGGGGTTGATTCGCGCGGCGCGCAATCGCGACGCCGACGGTCCCCAGCGGTTCCTGCTCTGGCTGGCGGCGCCGCCGTTGGCGCTGCTCGTTCTGATGCCGCTGTTCGGCCAGTACGTGCTGCCGCACTGGTTCAATTCGGCCTGGCTTTTCGCTTTTCCTCTCGCCGGCCAATGGCTTGCCGGCAAGAGCCGGAACTGGTTGAAAACCTGGGGACTTTGGACGGCGGCGTCGGCCGCGGCGACGGCGATCGTCTACATCCTGGCGATGAACCTCGGCATGTCTTGGATCATGTCCCGCCTGCCGCCGGACGCGAACGATCCCACCAATTTGAGCTACGATTGGCCTGATGTCTCGCGCACGCCCGCATGGGCGGCGTTGGGCGTCCCGGCGCCCGCGTTCGTCGTCGCCGACAATTGGCGCTACGGCGGCAAAATCGGCGCGGCCTTGGGTCCGGAATTTCCGGTTTGCACGCTGGGCGACGATCCGCGCGAATTCGCATTCACTTGCGACACCTTGACCTGGATCGGCAAAGATGCCGCGATCGTCGTCGTCAAGGAGGACGCCGAGCGCGGGCTGAAGGCGCTGGCCCCCTACTTCGCCCGGATCGACGCGCCGCAGGAATTTGCCGTGGGGCGCGGCGGCCGCGCCGAACAGGTTTTCGTTCTAGCGCGTGGGCGCGCGCTGACCCACCCCTATTTCTTTCCCTACGGGCCGCGTCGCGAAAAATGAACCGATCGCTGGCAGGCTCGACCGACCCGGGAGCGAGGGGCGATCTGTCCGCCCGGGCTATTCTCGCCTTTGTCGCGATTTGCGCGATCGAAAAGGCCTTCGCCGGTCTGGCGACCGGCTTCACCGGGGACGAAGCGTATACGCTGGTCATCGCGAGAAGCCTCGCCCTGTCCTATTTCGACCACCCGCCGCTGCACCAGTGGATATTGCACGGCTTCGTCGCCTTGTCGGGCGAAAGCCGATGGGCGCGCGCGCCATTCTGGCTGATGTTCGTCGCCATCAACGCGCCCCTGTTCGGCCTGACGCGGCGTCTGTTCGGCGCCCAGGCGGCGCTCTGGGCGATGTTCGCTTTCAACGCGACGACCTATTTCCTCATCCTGCCGGACGGGTTCATCATTCCCGACGCGCCGTCGCTGCTGTTCCTCGCCGTGGCCGCGTGGACGATCGCCGAAATCCTGTTCGGACCGGCCGAGCGGGAGGGCAAGGCAGGCAAGCTCTGGCTGGCCGCAGGCGTGGCGTTGGGCTGCGCCGGACTTGCCAAGTATGCCGCGTTGTTCGCCCCGATCGGCTTCCTTGGGTTTTTGGTCGGCTCGCCGCGCCATCGCCATTGGCTCTCGGATGTGCGGCCTTACCTCGGCGCCGTCGTGGCGCTCCTCATCTTCTCTCCCGCCCTCCTGTGGAACTATCAAAACCATTGGGTTTCCTTTTCCTTCCAGTCGACCCGGGCAGCGACCGCCCTGACCTTCGGGGCCGACGCCTGGGCCGACGTCGCTGCGGAACTGGGCGAGCAGGTCCTCCTGCTGTCGCCATGGATTGTCGCGCCGATCGTGCTGGGCATGGCGCGCGCGATGCGCGCCGACGCCGACAGCGGCGAACGTTTTCTCGTCTGGCTCGCTACGCCGCCCGTCGTTCTCTTCGCGCTTCTGCCGCTGCTCGGGCAGCGGGCGATCCCGCACTGGTTCAACTCCGGCTGGCTGTTCGCCTTTCCGCTCGCCGGATATTGGCTGAGCGCGAGAAGCGCCGGCTGGCTGAAGAATTGGGGACGCGTCGCCGCGGCGCTCGCAGCGGCGGTCGTCGCCCTCTATTTCGCCATCGTCATCGTCGGGCCTTTCCGGCTCCTCGGCGTCGCGCCCGGCGGCGCGCACGATCCGACGGAATTCAGCTTCGATTGGCCCGACCTCAGATCGGCGGGCGGCTGGCGCTCCCAGGGCGCGGCGCCGGACTTCCTCGTCGTCGACAACTGGCGCATCGGCGGCAAGCTCGGCGTTGCGCTGGGGCCGAAAGTCCCGATCTGCGCATTCTCGTCGGACCCGTGGGACCCGAGGGGATTCGCATTCACGTGCGATCCGGCGGCTTGGCTCGGCAAAGACGCGCTCATCGCCTTGCCCGAGGAAAACGCGGCGAGCGCCTTGGCGGCGTTGGCGCGCTACTTCGAGCGAATCGATCCCGGCGAGGATGTCGCGATCGGCCGCGGAGACGTCGTCGAGAACGTCTTGACCGTGTCGCGTGCGCACAACCTGCTTCGGCCCTACCCCTTGCCTTACGGTCCCGCGCAGGCCGGGCCGTAACAACCCGGCCTGTGGATCGCGGCGATGTGGAACGGGAAGCGGCGCGCTTACGCCCCGCTGGCGGGGCTTTTTGCCGGCTCTTCCGCAACCCCGGGTTTAACGGCGCGCGCCTGTGCGTCGAACAGCGAGGCGGTGTAGTCCATCACGTCGCGCGAGGCCTCGCGCAGCAGCGACAGCGGGGTCGGGCGGCGGGCCGTCAGACGGCCGGTCATCTCGTTTTCCTCGAAGGCGAGATGCATCTTGAATTTGGCGGCGAGGCGCACCATGCCGATATTGCTCCGCTCGCAGACGAGTTCGATCGTCTCGACTCCGTGGTTGCTCGCGGCGCGTTCGATGCGCTGGAACAATTGCGCGCCGACGCCGCGTCGACGATAGGGTTCTTCGACGCTGAAGGCCGCCTCGGCATGGATATGGCGATGGAACGGCGCCTGTTCGCTCCAGATCGCCTCGCTGGAGCGCAATTCGCCCGCCCCGCGCATGCAGCCCTCGACAAAGGCGCCGAACACCAGATCGCCCTGGCCGAAACAGCTCTCGGCGTAGCGGGCGATGAAGTCGTCCGACATGCCGCCTTCGAACCGTTCACGACGGCTCTGCGGGTCCAGGCGCAGCAGATGGCCGCGAAACGTCGGCATATCGGCGGGCCACAGGCGCCGAATTTCCGAGGCGTGGCGCGTAGAACTCGCCATGATTTCCTCTTAAATTCAGCAAATCCGACGTCTGACCCGGCGCTCATGTTGTGCGTTGCAACAAGAAAGGCAAGCCCCGCCGCTGCGCCAACTTGCCGCGCCCCGCTGAGAGAAGGCGTCACGTCGCGTTCGGGCGCGAAGCTCGCGTTTGCCTCGCGGTGCGCCGAACGGATGTATATAACATGAAGGCGGGCGAGCCGGGGCGAAGGCGCCGGCTCGGCGCCCCGCCGCAACGCGCTTGCGCGTCGCGGTTTTCGCCGGCGGCTTTGAATTTCGATCATCGTTCATTAACCGCCGGCAGGGATACAAAGTCGGGCGCGCAACGGCGGCCACAGGTCGGATTTTCGCCGGGATCGCGGCGCAAACACCGCCCGAGAGAAGAACGCCGTCGGCGCCAGTCGCGATTCGTCGAAGGAAACTCCGCTATGTTGCTTGCCGCGCCCCATGCCGTTCGCACCCTCGCCGTCTCGCTCGGCGTCTGCCTCGCGCTCGCGGGCGCGAACGCCGCCGCCACGACGGCCAAACCGGCCGACAAGGATGCGACGCGGCCCGCCGCCAAGCCGGCGCTGGTGGCGACCTACGGCGACTGGAGCGTCTTCCAGAGCCAGGCCGGCAAGAGTCGAATCTGCTATGCGCTCGCCCAGCCCAAGGATCGGGCTCCCGCCGACCTCAAACGCGATCCCGGCTACGCCTTCATTTCCGAGCGACCCGCGGAAAGCGTGCGCAACGAAGTCTCGTTCATCATGGGTTTCGACGTGGCGGTCCCCGGCGACGCCGCCGAGGCCAAGGACAAGAAGGCGGTTGACGCGAAGGACAAGAAGGCGGCCGACGCGAAGGACAAGAAGGCGAAGGACAAGAAAGAGACGAAGACGGTCGACGTCGCGCCGACCGCCGCGATCGGCGAGGCCAGCTTCGATCTTCTGCCCAAGGGCGCCAATCTCTGGGTCAAGAACGCGGCCAAGGAGAGCGCGCTGATCGCGGAAATGCGCAAGGGCGGCAAGCTGCAGATCAAGGCCGCCTCGAAGAAGGGCCACGTCACCACCGACACCTACTCGCTCAGCGGCTTCGCCCAGGCGATCGACCGCGCGCTGAAGGAGTGCCCGAGCGGCTAGCGCACGCGGCGACTCGCCTTCTCCGCTCGCCGAACGCCCGGATGGCGCCGTCTCCGCCTCGCCGCGTCCCTCACCGGATCTCAGGCATCGCCTCTTCGCGCGCGAGGTTGCCGAAGCGCGTGAGCGCCGCCTCGAATTGCAATTCCACCGCGCCGGTGGGCCCGTGGCGTTGCTTGCCGATGATCACCTCCGCTCTGCCGTGCGCTTCCGTGATCTTGGTCTGCCAGTCGCGAAATTCTTCGGTTCCTTCGCGGGGTTTCTTGTTTTCGAGGTAGTATTCCTCGCGATAGACGAACAGCACGACGTCGGCGTCCTGCTCGATCGAGCCGGATTCTCTCAGGTCCGAAAGCTGCGGGCGCTTGTCGTCGCGCTGCTCGACTTGGCGCGAGAGCTGCGAAAGCGCGAGAATCGGCACGTTCAACTCTTTGGCGAGCGCCTTCAGGCCGGTGGTGATTTCGGTCAGCTCCTGCACGCGGTTGTCGGGGCGCGTCTTCGAGCCGGACAGCAACTGGATGTAGTCGACGACGAGCAGGTCGAGCCCGCGCTGGCGCTTCAAGCGGCGCGCGCGCGCGGTGAGCTGAGCGATCGAAATGCCGCCGGACTGGTCGATATAGAAGGGGATCGACTGCATCTCGCGCACCGCCTCGGCGACGCGATGGAAATCGGCCTCGGTGATGTCGCCGCGGCGAATCTTGTTGGAGGCGACGCCCGACTGTTCGGCGATGATGCGGGTCGCCAATTGTTCGGCCGACATTTCCAGGGAAAAGAAGCCGACGATGCCGCCGTTGACCGTCTGCCGCGTTCCGTCGGCGCGCGTCTCGCCGCGATAGGCCCTGGCGATATTGAAGGCGATGTTGGTGGCGAGCGCCGTCTTGCCCATGCCCGGGCGGCCCGCGACGATGACCAGGTCCGAGGCCTGCAGGCCGCCCATGAGGCGGTCGAGTTCGAAAAGGCCGGTGGCGAGGCCGCTGAGATGGCCGTCGCGCTCATAGGCCTTGGCGGCCATGTCGACAGCGGTCTTCAGCGCGTCGGAAAAACGCTGGAAGCCGCCGTCGTAGCGCCCGCCCTCGGCGATCTGGTAGAGGCGTCGCTCGGCTTCCTCGATCTGCTCGCGCGGGCTCGAATCGACCGGCGCGTCGTAGGCGACGTTGACGACATCCTCGCCGATGTGGATCAGCTCGCGCCGCAGCGCCAGATCGTGGATGGCGCGGCCGTAATCGCCGGCGTTGATGATCGTCGTCGCCTCGGCGGCGAGGCGCGCGAGGTATTGCGGCACGCTGACGCCGCCGAGGTCGTGCTCGCCCAGGAACGTCTTCAGCGTGATCGGCGAAGCGAGCTTGCCGGCGCGGATCAGCGAGCCGGCGATCTCGTAAATGCGGCGATGAATCTCCTCGACGAAATGCTCCGCCTTGAGAAAGTCGGAGACGCGGTCGAAGGCGTCGTTGTTGACGAGGATGGCGCCGAGCAGCGCCTGCTCGGCTTCGAGGTTGAGCGGCGGGGCGCGATAGGCGGTTTCGGAGGCGTTGGGCGCGGCGGCGAGCCGGCCCGGGAACTGTTCGACGGTCGCCATGGCTTCTTCGAGCGATTCGTTTTCTTGAGGATTGGCAGCGAACGCGACACGCGACTCGGGGCCCGGCCGCGAGAATACGCGCCTCGATCGGCCGGCGAAAGCGTTGTGTCACGGATCGCCGCGGGTGGCGAGCGCGCGAGCGCGCGAGCGGTGGTTTATCCCCGCAATACCCCGACGAAATTCTTTTTACCGCTTGATCCGCGCGAGAGGCTTGACTTCGCCACGGCGCCGGATTTGCGCATCAATTGGGTTCCGTCAGCCATTCGCAGACGAATCCGCCGCCCGCGTCGCGCCGCAGCAGGCGCGTCAGCCAGGGCATGAGGACGCGCGCCTCCTCGATCAGGCCGAACGGCGGGTTGACGACGAGGAGCCCGGCGCGGCTCAGCGGGTTCGGCGAATGCGCGCTCGGCGCGACAGCGCCGACGTCGAGTTCGAGCCGCAGGACGCCGGGCGCGCCGAGCGCGCCGATCGCGTTGAGGAAGCGGGCGTCCTCGAGCGGCGTCTTGATCGGGCGCCACAGCGCGTACACGCCGCGCGGCCATTTGGCCAGCGCGCGCTGGAGCGCCGCCTCCACGCGTCCGCTCTCGTCCGGCTCTTCGTAGGGCGGATCGATCAGCGCGACGCCGCGCCGCTCCTTGGGCGGAACATAGGCGTTGAGCGCGAGATAGCCGTCGGTTCCGACGATCGACAGCCGGCCGTCGCGCCCGAGGGCGGCGACCAGGCGCTCGCGCTCCTCCGGATGGGCTTCGCAGAGCGCGATGCGGTCCTGCGGCCGCAGCAGCGCCTGGGCGAGCGCCGGCGAGCCGGGATAGGAGGCCGGCCGCCCATCGGCGTCGAAAGGCCCGATCGCTTCAAGGTAGGGCGCCAGCAACGCGGCGACGGGGGCGGGCGGGCGCGCTTTGGCGAGCCTCGCCACGCCGTCGCGCCATTCCGGCGAGCGGCGCGCCTCTTGGCTCGCCAGGTCGTAGCGGCCGGCGCCGGCATGGGTGTCGATGAAACGAAACGGCGTCTCCTTCCGCGCGAGATGGACGAAGAGGCGCGCCAGGATCGCGTGCTTGAAGACGTCGGCGAAATTGCCGGCGTGAAAGACGTGGCGATAGTTCATCGCATGGGACCGATCGGCGCGCGCTCAACGGATCGGCGTGACGGCGATCGACGACGCATGACAGGTGTGGCCCGACACCTTGGGGCAATTGGCGAAACCGCCGAGGTCCTTGGAGACGCAGATGCGCACGTCGACGAGTTCGCCGTTGCGGCAGTCGACCGCCATGTTGTCGGCGCGCAAGTTGGGGTTGGCGGCGACGAAGGCTTGCGTCAGATCGCCCGGCGCGAGCGTCAAGCGCTCGCGCGGCGCCTTGACGATGTCCGGAATCACGATCTCATCGCGCAACGCCTTCACCGCGGCGAAATAGGCTTGCGGATCGAGGCCCGAGCAGGTCCCGTGCTTGAAGTATTCGTAGCGCGCGAGCCCCACGTCGGGGTAGACGCCGTCGGTCAGCTTCAACGCGTCGCCGGGGATCGAGACGCCGCGTTGGCAATTCTGCGGGTTGGCGCGGAACGCATTGTCCGGCCACAGTCCGTGCACGACGAAGCCCTTGCCCGCGCCGACCGAGCATTCGCCGGGCGCTTTGGCCTCGCCGCCGGTGTCGCAGAACCCGGGCGACCACGACAGGGCGAAGACGTAGAAGTCGAAGTCGCCCGCCTGCTGCGCGCGGCCGGCCGACGGGGCGAGCGCCAGCGCGGCGAGCAGACTGGCGACGATCGTTCGAACACACATGGTCGATCCCACCGCGGAAAAGACGGTTGCGCGAGGCGAGGAAAGCCGGCCCCCGCTCCGCGCCCTAATAGCGCGCGCGCAGCGCCTTCTGCACGCGATCATTTTCGACGAACGGGCGCAGCGCGCTGCACCCCGGCGCGTAGGCGAGGTTGCGGTCGAGGCCGACGACGCACCATTCCAGGCCATAGCCCCAGCCGATCGGGCCCAGGCTCTCCTGGATCTGGTAGACGACGGCGCGCGCCTGCGAATCGTCGTCGAGCGCGCGCGCGACGCAATAGCGGCGCGGGATATAGTCGGGCCCGTTGGAGCGCAAGCCGATTTCCTCAACGCGGTCGAAGCCGGCGATCCGCGACGACGAATTCCAGTACTCCGATTCCCTTTGCGCGAAGCGCCCGCCGATCTGAGCCAACACGCCCGGATCGTCGCAGGCCGGCAAGTCGCCCGAATAGGGGGAATAACGCTGTTCGGCGGGCACGACGATGCCCCCGGCTTGGGCGCCGGCGCCGAGAGCGAGCAACGCCGCGAAGCAAACAACGATGCGTTTCATGGCCGACCCTCGCTTAGAAGCGCCACCATGCTGCGCGCCCCGCCGGGGGTCAAGGGTTAGTTGCGGCCTCGCACGGATCGGCGCGCCGGCCGGATGAGGGGCTGCGCCAGGAGCGCGGACCCATCGATCAGCGGAGCCGGTCCTCGAGCGCGGCGATTTCGCGCGCCGCCAGTTTCGCGCCGGCCGCGCCGCCGGTCTCGGCGCGCAAAACGACTTCGGCGGCCTTGGCGGCGAGGTCCGCGGCGACGGCGAGCACGTCGGCGGAAGCCTGGTTCTCGGCGAGGGCGATCTTCGCCTCCGCCTGCTTGGTGCGGCGGGCGACGAATTCGGCCATGCTTTCGGCGGCCTCGACGGCCAGTCGCTCGGCCTGGGCGTGCGCGTCGGCGACGATTTGCGCGGCCTCGGCCTCCGCTTCGCGGGTCTTCTGCTCGAAGCTGGCGAGCAGCGCGGTCGCCTCGGCCCGCAGCTTGGCGGCTTGCGCCAGTTCATCGGCGATCGCCTGACCGCGCGCGTCGAGCGCGGAGAGGACGAAACGATGCGCGCCGAGATAGCCAAGCAGGCACATGAACACGATGAAGGCGACGAGGACGTAGAATTCAGCGCCGAATTCCATTACGGGCTCCCGCTCACTTCGCTTGGAGAGAGTCGACGGCTTCGGCGATCGCTTCGGCTTTGACCGGGCGCCCGATCAGCCGCTCGACGATCGCGCCGGCGGCGTCGCGAGCGATGTCGCCGACGCTCGACATCGCCTGGGCGCGCCTGGCCGCGATCTGGCTCTCGGCGGCGGCGAACTTCGCCGCGAGCTCCTCATTGAGCGCCCTGCGCTTGGCCTCGGATTCGGCCGCCGATCGATCGCGCGCCGCCTGGGCCAGCCCTTGCGCCCCGGCGCGCGCCTCGGCCAGCGCCTTCTGGTGCGCGGCGGCGGCGGCGTCCGCGCGTTGCTGCATCGCGGTTGCGTCGTCGAGGTCCTTGCCGAGGCGTTCCTTGCGCTCCCGAATCGCCGCGCCGACCTTAGGCAGAAACACCGTCGCCATGAACGCGTAGAGCGCGCCGAAGCTGATCGCCAGCCACAGCAGCTGCGAGGGAAACGTCTCGCTGGCGAAGGGCGGAAAATTCGCGTGGCCGCCGGCCTCATGGCCGACTTCCGTCTGGGTCGCTTGAGGGGACGGCGTCTGCGCGGGTTGGGCCATCGCTTCCAATGTCCTATGGCGGGAGAGCGCCTCAGACGGCGAACAGCAGCAGGAACGCGATCAGCAGCGCGAAAATGCCGAGCGCTTCGGTCACCGCGAAGCCGAAGATCAGCCGACCGAACTGGCCGTCGACCGCGCTGGGGTTGCGCAAGGCGCCGTTGAGAAACTGCCCGAACAGCGTGCCCACGCCGATGCCCGCGGCGCCGGTGCCGATCGCGGCGAGGCCCGCGCCGATATATTTTGCGGCCTGGGCTAATTCGTGGGGTTCCATTTCGTCGTCTCCTGATTTTTCGACGGTTGGCGTAGGGGCAAGCGGGGTCAGTGACCGCCGGGATGGAGCGCGTCGTTGAGATACATGCAGGTCAGCATGGCGAAAACGTAAGCCTGCAGGACCGCGACCAGCAATTCGAGCGCGTAGATCGCGATCGTCATCGCGAAGGGCAGCACCGCGAGCGCCTTGACGCCCGCGCCGGCGCCGAGCAGCATGACGACGAAGCCGCCGAACACGTTGAGCGTGATGTGGCCGGCGAGCATGTTGGCGAAAAGACGCACGGCGTGGCTCAACGGGCGGGTCAGGAACGAGATGACTTCGATCGCCACGACCAGCGGCAGGATGTAGATCGGCACCCCGGAGGGCACGAAAAGCTTGAACCAATGCAGGCCGTGCTCCGCCACGCCGACGATCACGACGGTGAAGAACACCAGCAGCGCCAGCGCGGCGGTGACGACGACGTGGCTGGTGACGGTGAAGGAATAGGGGATCAGACCGACGAGATTGCAGATCAGAATGAAGATGAACAGGCTGAACACCAGCGGGAAGAAGCGCATGCCTCCTTCGCCGGTCGCCGAGCGCACCATGCCGGCGACGAATTCGTAATTCATCTCCGCGAGCGCCTGCAGCCGGGTGGGGATTCGCTTGCCGCCGCCCGCCCCGATCGCCATCAACGCGCAGGCGAGCGCGACCGCGATCAGCATGTACAGCGCCGAATTGGTCAGCGAGAAATCATATCCGGCGATGTGGATCGGCACGATCGGCGAAAGAGAGAATTGTTCGATCGGGTTGATCGCCGCTCCGGCTTCGCTCGCCACGTCTAGTCCTCGTCGTCGTCCGCCCCGCCCTGGGCGGTCTCGCCCGCCGCGGGGGCCGGGCGCCGCCCGTCTTTATCCGGCGCTTGGACGCCAGACAAGCGCGAATTACGATCGGTCGCCGGCGTTTGGGCCGAAGCCGCCCGGATGAGATTGACGGCGCCGGCGACGACGCCGAGCAGGAAAAACACGATCAGGAACGCCGGCTTGGTTCCCAGGCCGCGGTCGATCAGCCAGCCGATGCCGCCGCCGGCGACGATCGCGCCGGCGAATTCGCCCGCCGCGGCGTAGCCCCGCGAAATCGCCGAGGTCCGGGCGGCGCGCTCGGATTCGGAAGGGCCGGCCGCCTCGGCGGCGCGGTTTTCGGCGCGCCGCCGCTCCAGCGCCGCCTTGAGCGCGTCGAGCTTGGCGCGCAGCGCCTGGTCGTCGTCCCGCTCCCCCATCGCGTCTCAGGCTCCCCGTCCCGATCGAAAGGACGAGCGAGCCGTGACGCCAACCGGCGGAGCTGTCAATTGCGGCGTCGGGGGGACTGGCGCGATCCGAGTCTTGCCGCGACGCCGTGTCCTCCTCTCCCCGTGCAGCGCAGCGGAACGGGGAGAGGTAAGGTGAGGGGCGCGGGGGATTAGCCGCAGTCATTGCAATCCACGCCCCGCGCCGACCACTCTCCGCGATCGGGGCGGCCAACCACCCAGGCCCCTCACCCTGCCTCTCCCCGCGAAGGCGCGGGGAGAGGGGACGCGTCTTCGCCGGTTCCGCTTGACCCCCGGCGCCGCGTCGGGCATGGCAGGCGCCTTAGCAAAGCCGGCGCTCGCCCTCCATGACCGACACCAAAGACACGCCTCGCGTTCGCGCCGCCCTGCCGCGCGGGCTCGTCGACCGCGACGCCGCCGACATCGCCGCGGCCGAAGCGATGACGGCGAAGATTCGCGCCGTCTACGAACGCTACGGCTTCGAGGCGGTCGAGACGCCGTTCATCGAATTCACCGACGCGCTCGGCAAGTTCCTGCCCGACCAGGACCGGCCGAACGAAGGCGTGTTCTCGTTCAAGGACGACGACGAGCAATGGCTGAGCCTGCGCTACGACCTGACCGCGCCGCTCGCCCGCTACGTCGCCGAGAATTACGAGAAGCTGCCCAAGCCCTACCGCAGCTATCGCGCCGGCTGGGTGTTCCGCAACGAAAAGCCGGGGCCGGGGCGGTTCCGCCAGTTCATGCAGTTCGACGCCGACACCGTCGGCGCGGCGACGCCTGCCGCCGACGCCGAGATGTGCATGATGATGGCCGACTGCCTGGAGGAACTGGGGATCAAGCGCGGCGACTATGTCATCAAGTTTAGCAATCGCAAGGTGCTCGACGGATTGATGGAGGCGATCGACCTCGGCGGGCCGGAGAACTCCAGCCGGCGGCTGACCGTCTTGCGCGCAATCGACAAAATCGATCGGCTCGGGCCGGAGGGCGTGCGTGCGCTGCTCGGTGCCGGACGCAAGGACGACAGCGGCGATTTCACAAAAGGGGCGGGGCTGGACGAAGATCAAATCGGCCGGGTGATGATGCTCTTTGAACTAAGCCCTCAACCGGCGGCTGATTTTGAGGCGCTGCCGGCATGGGAGCGAGCCGATTCGGCTTTCGCTTCGCCTCACTTCGATCGCCAAAGGGGAGGAATGGTGACCGAGGTGTTCTCCGAAGCGACGCCTCGGGCGTTGCCAATATCGAATCATCATACGATTCGCCTGTTTCGCAGTTGGCTTCCCCCCAACGAGCTTATTTCCGACGCTTTGGAGGAATTAGATCAAATTTCAAGTCTTGTCCGGGCCGCCGAGTACGGCACGAAACGAATCCGTTTCGACCCCTCGGTCGTCCGCGGCCTCGAATATTACACCGGCCCGGTGTTCGAGGCCGAGCTGACTTTCGAGACGCCGGGCGAGGACGGCAAGCCGGTGCGCTTCGGCTCGGTCGGCGGCGGCGGGCGCTACGACGGGCTGGTGGCGCGCTTTCGCGGCGAGGCGGTCCCGGCGACCGGGTTTTCGATCGGCGTCTCCCGCCTGCTCGCGGCCCTGCGCGCGATCGACAGCCCGATCGTCGCCGCGGCGCAAAAACCCGGCCCGGTCGTCGTCGCCGTGCTCGACCGCGACCATGTCGCGGACTACCAACGCCTGGCGACGAGTTTGCGCGACGCGGGGATTGCGGCCGAGCTCTATCTGGGCGACGGCAAGATGAACGCGCAGCTCAAATACGCCGACAAGCGCGGCAGCCTGTGCGCCGTCATCCAGGGCTCCAACGAGCGCGAGGCGGCGAGCGGGCGGCAAGTCATCATCCGCGATCTAAAACTCGGGGCCGAACTCGCCAAGGCGAGCAAGGACCGCGCCGACTACCTCGAATTGCGCCAGCGCGCGCAGTTCGCCGCGCCCGAGGCCGAACTCGTCGCGCGCGTGCGCGAAGTGCTGGCGCGGAGCGGAAGCTAGAGCATGACGCGGTTTGGCGGAATCGCCAGCGACGTCATTCCCGCGCAAGCGGGAATCCAGACTTGGCGGCCGACGCGCCCTTTCCCCGCTGGATTCCCGCATTCGCGGGAATGACATGGGGCAAGAGCGCCATCGGCCTCGTCTTGAAGCGACGCGCTCGCGTTTGGCGGGTGCGCGCAATTGACGCGGAGGAGTTGAAACGCGGGCGCGAACGGGCGTATGAAGCGCGCCTCGCGAGCGCGAGGAGGGGAGCGGCCACGATCGTGCGAATCCTCGAAGACAAAACCCGCAAGCGCGAAGACGTCGAAGCGCATAAGCACGATCTCGCGACCGCGCCGGTCCAGGCCAAGCGTTTCGGCGTCGCGCGTCGGCGGCGCGCCGCCTCGATGCTCGAAGACTACACCGAACTCATCGCCGACCTGATCGCCTGCGACGGCGAGGCGCGCACCACCGACATCGCCGAACGGCTCGGGGTCGCCCACCCCACCGCGAGCAAGGCGATCGCGAGGCTGAAGCGCGAGGGGCTGGCGGTGGCGCGGCCCTACCGCGGCGTCTTTCTCACGGAAGCCGGCAAGGAGATGGCGGAGCGCTCGCGCCAGCGCCATCGCCTGGTCGTCGACTTTTTGCTCGCGGTCGGCGTGCCGCTGGAGGCGGCGGAGGCCGACGCCGAGGGCCTCGAGCATTACGTCTCGCAGACGACGCTGCGCGCCTTCGCCGCCTTCGTGAAATCGCGCGGCTGAACGCGATTGTAGACGCGACCGCTGGTCGCGTCCGGCGCGCAGCGCCTCGTTTTGCCGACGTCGACGCCGCCCGACGAGCGCGGCCGGCGGCCGCGCCTACAACCGCGCCGGGCAATCCGCCCCGGTCGCCGCCGCCCGCTCAGGCGTTGCCGATGGCGATGCCCGCCGCGAGCACCAGCCCGCCGCCGAGCATGACTTTGGCCGCCGCGGAAAGCGGCGGCGTATCCATAAAGCGCCATTGGATCCAGGCGATGGTCGCCAGTTCGATGACGACGACGACGCAGGCGATCGCCGTCGCGGTGAAGAAATCGGGAATGAGATAGGGCAGGGTGTGGCCGATGCCGCCGGCGACCGTCATCAGGCCGCAGACGATTCCGCGCAGCAGCGGCGTGCCGCGTCCCGACAATTTGCCGTCGTCGGCGAGCGCCTCGGCGAAGCCCATGGAAATGCCGGCGCCGATCGAAGCGGCCATGCCGACCAGGAACGCGTTCCACGGATTGTGGGTGGCGAAGGCCGCGGCGAACACCGGCGCCAGCGTCGACACCGAGCCGTCCATCAGCCCGACCAGGCCCGGTTGGATGATCTGCAAGATGAATCGCCGGCGCGCGTGCTCGTCCTCGGCGTGGCGAGTCTCCGGCGTCATGAACTTGGCTTCGAGATCGGCCGCCAGGTGGTCGTGCTTGACCTCGGCCTCCGCGAGGTCGCCGAGCAGTTTGCGGATCGCCGCGTCGCTGGCGCGCGCGGCGGCCACGCGATAGAAGCGCGCCGCGTCCTGCTCCATTTCGCGCACGCGCGCGCGCACCGCCTCGACGCCGAGCGGGCGCAACTGCCAGATCGGCTTGCGCTGGATGTAGCCGCGAATGTCCTGGCGGCGGATAAGCGGAATGTGGTCGCCGAATTTCGACACGTAGAGGTCGATCAGTCGCCGGCGATGGACGTTCTCCTCGGCCGCCATGTCCGTGATCACCCGCGCGCTGGCGGGATAATCTTCGCTTAGGCCGTCGGCGAAGTCGGCGTAGATGCGCCCGTCCTCCTCCTCGTTGGCGATCGCCAGCGCGAGAACCTCGCGCTCGGAAAGGTCGTCGAACTTGCGCATCGGCGGCGCTCCTGAAGAAATCGACCGACGCGCGGCCGGCCGGGCCGGCGACGCGCCGCGTCGGCAAACGAAACGCCGACGCGGGACGCGCCGGCGCGGACTCGGCCTATTCTCGTCATTCTAGTGGCTGGCTGCGCGCGGTCAACCGCCGGGCTTGCTTTGGCGCCGGGGCTGTTCTACGGCGGGGACGATCCCGCCGTCCTTGCCGAATTTGCGCCCGCCGTGACGAAGCACCCCACCCTCGACCAATTCTCGCGCGTCGTCGTCAAGGTCGGCTCGTCGCTGCTGGTCGACGACGCGCGCGGCGCCTTGAAGCAGGACTGGCTCGACGCGCTCGCCGCCGACGTCGCGGCCCTGCACCAGCGCGGCGCCGACGTGCTGGTGGTGTCTTCGGGAGCGATCGCGCTCGGGCGCTGCGCCGCGGGCCTGCGCCAGGGCGCGCTGAAGCTGGAGGACAGCCAGGCGGCGGCGGCGATCGGCCAGATCGAGCTGGCGCGCGCCTGGTCGCAGGCGCTTCATCAGCGCGGCATCGTCGCCGGCCAGGTGCTGCTGACCTTGCAGGACACCGAGGAGCGGCGGCGCTACCTCAACGCCCGCGAAACGCTGGCGCGGCTCTCGGCGATGCGCGCGGTTCCCGTCATCAACGAGAATGACACCGTCGCCACCAGCGAAATCCGCTACGGCGACAACGACCGGCTCGCCGCGCGGGTGGCGACGATGGCGAGCGCCGACCTGTTGATCCTGCTCTCCGACGTCGCCGGCCTCTACGAGGCGCCGCCCAACGAGAACCCTGGGGCCAAGCTGATCGCGGTGGTCGAGCGGATCACGCCGCGGATCGAGGCGATGGCGGGGGGCGCGGCTTCGCTTGCCTCGCGCGGCGGCATGCGCACCAAGATCGAGGCGGCGCGCATCGCCGCCGCCGGCGGCGCCCACATGGTGATCGCCGACGGCAGAATCGCCCACCCGATCGCGCGCGTCGCCGCGGGCGGCCCGTGCACCTGGTTCCTGACGCCGTCCAATCCGATCGCGGCGCGAAAGGTGTGGATCGGCGGCACGCTGGAGCTGAAAGGGGCGGTGACGATCGACGCCGGCGCGGCGCGGGCGCTGGCGAGCGGCAAGAGCCTGTTGCCGGCCGGGGTGACGCGCGTCGAGGGCGAATTCGCGCGCGGCGACTGCGTCGCCATCCGCGACGAGACCGGCGCGGAGATCGGCCGCGGCCTGATCGCCTACGACGCGGCGCGCGCCGAACGCATCCGCGGCCGCAACTCGCGCGACATTGCGCAGATTCTCGGCACGCCGGGACGGGCGGAAATGATTCACCGCGACGACATGGCGCTCAGCGATCGCACGCCGCGAAAGGCCTAGGCGCGCAGTGCGCGACGCCGCGCATCTGGCGCCGCGCTCGCCGCGCGCGGATGGAGAAATTGGCGAATTCGAATTCGGTCGCGGTAATGCACCGTAATGCACAAGACGATATAAGGAAGCCAATGTCGCGCTTGCTTGTTGAAACCTTCGCGAAGATTGATATTCCCAACTCGGTTCAGATCAATGAACTTATGGTCGGCCTTTCTGGAGAGCGGCTAGAGCTTCGCTCAAAGCGGTTCCTTGATAATATTCTAATGCAATGTCATAGCGCCGTCGTGACGGCTGCCGTTGCTATGGATAACATGCCGATGCGGCTTCTCCTCTGTTTCAACTCAGGACCTGCTCGATCGAGCGAAAACTTGAACGGGCGCGCGGTGGCGGATGTGTCGATTGCTTCCCAAACCATTGCCAGCGTCAGATTATGCTCATCTGGTGGGTCGGCCGAATCCGCCAATCTGGAGGACCAAACGTTTCTGGTCTGGATCGATGATCCCGAGACCGAGATCGAGCAAGCGGTCTTGGGCCGTTTCAAACGGTGGGGGTTTCGCAATTTTCCTTTAATCGATGACTATTTTCATCAGCGAAAACACGATCGGCATAACCGTCTATTGCGCAAACGGCTTGCTTCGTTCGCCGCCAATCGGCCACTCGTCGCCCCACCCCGGTCGATCCCGCTGCACAACGGCGACCGGCGAGAGCAAATCGGCGCCCTGCAACCCCCGCGCAAAGGAAACGTCATTCTCTTCAGTCTTTATTGGCTTGATTTTGGCGGCGCCGAAGCCTTTGCCATCCAGGCCATGAAGGCGGCGAAAAACGCCGGATACACCGTGATCGTTGTGGCCGAAGAGGTCGCACGCCACCGCCTGCTAGATAAACTGAAAGAGGTAGTAGACGTTGCTTATCTGATCGGAAATTTCAATTATGACTTGCGTCGCAGCGACCTCTTTCAGCGCATCGTTCGCGTTCACCGGCCCTCCATCCTTCATATTCACCATTCGTCGACAGCCTATCGCCTTCTGCCTGTTTTTTGCCTGCTAGACGACAGGCCGGCGGTTATAGACACGACGCACATTCTTGAGCATCGTCATGGCGGGTTCGTTTACGACTCAATACGGTATTCCCAATACATCGACCAGCATCACGTAATAAGCCGTGATCTTGAGCAAATTTACGTGACCGCCGACCGTCGTCTTGCGACGAAAGTGAAACTTGGGCGTCTTCATGAAATGTCGCGACACTTCGCGCCCACCGTAGGAAAATGGAGCAAGCGGCTCCCGGTAAGAGTTGCGTTCGTCGGACGCCTCGTTGAGCAAAAACGCCCGTACCTGTTCCTTGAGGTTGCGCGTCGCCTGTCGCGCCGTTTCAAGCCAAGTGAGGTAAGCTTCAGCCTTGCCGGCGTCGGCTATCTCAGAGATTTCTTGAAAGAGAGGGCAACCGATATCGGCATATCGGAGCGACTTACCTTTTTCCCGGGCGCTTACCCGATGTCTGAGATCTTTGCTGAATCACACGTTGTTATCAATTGCTCTGAAAACGAGGGACTCGCACTTACTTCTTACGAGGGGATCATGGCGAGATGTATTGTCCTATCGACCGACGTCGGCGGGCAGAGAGAACTCACCGCTCAAAGCTGCCTGTTTTCAAGGGAGCCGGGCGCCTGCGTGAGAGGGATGGTCAAACTCGTCTCTCGGCTAATTGCAGGCCAATTGGAGCCAGCGCCGATATTAGATGAGCAGGATCGACTCCTTGCCGCCGCCAACGGCGACAAATGCGGCACCGACGTCTGCTTGGATTTCTATAAGGCGTTTCACTGAGGCTGAAACGGAATGGGAGAAGGCATACGCCGCTTGAATTACACCAATCTCACGTATCCCGCGCTTCAGCGTTGGACGATTATACGTAGCATGTAAATATACGTCCGCGGAGCTGGGACTTTGTCCTAACGTGTTACGAGCACCTAACACATACGACTGGCGGGATAGGCACATACTCACGTTTACTTCTGAGGTTGCTTTCGCTTCATCCCAAAGAAAAGTCCATTATGCTTGTCTGTTCGGACGACGTCGACAACGAGGTAAGAGCGTTGCTCGGAGACACCACCGTAATCATTGCCCGGCCAGTTAATATCCGAAACGGGCATTACAGCGACATGACACACATTGCCGAATGTCTAGCGCCCGATTCCGCCATGGCGCCCAATTGTGCAATGCGTATTGGGCTGCGCTTAAATCCTCGCCCTCTCGACAAATCGCCCTGTCGGCCCCCTCCCGCCGACCTGCCGCGCCGTCGGCCTCCATGAGGCCGACGGCGCTCTCCGCCGAAACGCGGCGAACGCCGCCGCCGAGCGCCGACCCCGAACGTCCATGCCGCGATCAGCGAAAAGCCGGACCCGACAATTTCTTTGAGAATGTCAGAATTTCGGCTATCCTCTTCTTTCGTCCGGCGAGGCGTCGTTCCCTTCCCGCGAAACCCGCCCGCCGCCGCAAGTATTTGCGCAAGGCGGCGTTTGTCAACTTTCGTGTCATAAGCCCTTGAACTTGCACGAAACGGCCAAGGAAATCCTTGACAAGACTTGACATCGCTTGACGAAACTTGACACGGCTTGACGAAACTTGACGAGAAATTTGACGGCCCAGCGCCGCCTCGCGCTCCCTTCACGCCGCCGCGACGAAATCCCCCGCCAGCGCCTTGGCGATCAGCGCGCGCGTCTCTTCGACGCCGTAGAGCGCGATGAACGAGCCGAAGCGAGGCCCGCGCTCCTCGCCGAGCAGCACCGCGTAGAGCATGGCGAAGAACTCGTTGGAGACGCCGGGGCGCTCGGGCGTCGCGCCTTTGGCGCCCATGTCCTGATAGCGCGGGATCGGCCGCGCGATATCGTAGAGCGCGTGCTGGATTTCTTCGCCGCTCGCCTCGCGGGGGAGCGTCGCCAGCCTCGCCGACATCGCTTGCAGCGCGCCGCGCTCGACTTCGTCGGCCAGGCGGTAGCGCTTCTTGGGCGCGACGAAGTCTCTGAAGTAGGCGACGGCGTAATGGACGAGCCGGTCGAGCCGGGGGTGGTTCTCCGGCGTCGCCAAGGGCGCGTAGCGGCGCAGGAAGCCCCACAGCACCGCCGGGTTGTCGCTGTTGGCGACCGCGGCGAGGTTGAGCAGCATGGCGAAGGAGATCGCGGCCTGCGCCTCGGCGCCGTGCGCGAGCTTTTCGGGCGCGGGCGGCGCGCCCGAGTGGACGTGCCAGACGGGGTTGCCGAGCCGCTCCTTCCACTTCTGCTCGGGGTAGGCGTCGAGAAAGCCGAGATAATCGTCGACGGTGCGCGGGATGACGTCGAAAGTGAGCCGCTTGGCCGCGGTCGGCTTCTGGAACATGAACAGCGACAGGCTCTCGGGCCCGGCGTAGGTCAGCCATTCGTCGATGGCGAGGCCGTTGCCCCGCGACTTGGAGATCTTCTGCCCGTTCTCGTCGAGGAACAATT